>Ga0224520_1000065_pt1 | contig 35139 bp, 24 predicted proteins | sample CFST25metaG_2_FD_180684 | JGI IMG/M metagenome (GOLD analysis project Ga0224520, IMG submission 180684) | Peat soil microbial communities from Stordalen Mire, Sweden - C.F.S.T-25 | ecosystem: Environmental > Terrestrial > Soil > Wetlands > Peat | place: Sweden: Norrbotten County, Stordalen Mire... | reverse complement strand
GGACACGCCCAGGATGGCGTTGGCGCCGGCCTTGCCCTTATTGGGCGTGCCGTCGACCTTGATCATGGCCTCGTCCAGGCCGGCCTGGTCAAAGGCGTCGCGCCCCACCACCTTGGGACCCAGCATCTTGGTGACGTTGCCCACCGCCGTCAATACGCCCTTCTTGAGGTAGCGTTTGGGATCGCCGTCACGCAGCTCCAGCGCTTCATGCTCGCCGGTGGAAGCACCCGAGGGCACCGCCGCCATGCCCCACAGGCCGGATTCCAGATGCACCTCGCATTCAACCGTCGGATTGCCACGCGAGTCGAGGATCTCACGCGCCACGACCTTTTTGATGATGGCTGTCTTCATGGCGGGGGAGATTACACCGGCCGAAGCGTCAGGGAAACAGGCTTCACCGGCCACCAGGCGATGTCGTCGATCTGACGGTTTGACAGGGAAGGCCCGCGACGTTTCGAAAGCTCGGCCAGCCGGTAGAAGGAGTCGTCTGCCTCCGGCTATCGCGGTACTACGCCCGTGCGCCGGGGTGAATGGCGCTGCTGACCAGGTAGCGGCCGGCACCGATGAGCGGTGCGCGCGGATCGAGCGCCACCCGCACCGGCAAGTTCTTCGCCCAGTCCGAGAACCGCCCCTTGTCGGCCAGTGCAGCCAGGAAGGATCCTTCCTTGAGCGCAGGCAGAATCTTCGGGGCGATGCCGCCTCCGATAATCACGCCACCTGTGGTTAGCCCCTTGAGCGCCAGGTTCCCGGCCTCGGCGCCCAGCACGGCACAGAACATGCGCAGGGTCTGCACGCATACCGGATCGCGGTTGGCCAGAGCAGCTGCCGAGATCGCCGCGTTGGGATCGCCGCTGCCGATCTGCTCGGCCAGCCAGGGGGGCTCGCGGGTGGTGGCTTCGTTGCGTAGGGACCGATAAAGGTTGCCGATGCCAGCGCCCGAGAGGATGCGCTCATAGCTGACATGCCCTCCCAAGGCGGTCCGCAGGTGGCGCAGAAGAACGATCTCGTCGTCCGTGCGCGGGGCGAAATCGGCGTGTCCGCCCTCCGAAGGGATGGCGTGGTACTGCTTTCCATCGAAGTGGAGCAGGGCCTCGCCCAGCCCGGTACCGGGCGCGATGACCGCGATGTCGCCTCGAACGCCAGCCTTCCCCGGCTGCAGCACTTCGAAATCAGTGGGCGCAAGAAACAGCATGCCGAAAGCGGCCGCTTCCAGATCATTGAGCAAACGCACTCGCGGCGCCTGCAGCGCCTTGGCCAGATGTTCCTCGTCCAGCAACCAGGGCAGGTTGGTCAGCCGGGCCTGCCCGCTCTCGACCGGCCCGGCCACGCCAAAGCAGGCACCAGTCAGTGTGGGCCGTGCGGTGGCCGAGAGAAACTCGTCCACCACCGCCTCGAGCGAATGGTATTCGAGGCTGGGGAAGGTAGCCTCGCGCACGCAGCGCAGATCCTCGCCCGCGGTCTCGAAGAGCGCGAGGACGGTCTTGGTTCCGCCGATGTCGCCAGCAATAATCATGGGCACCAAGGTAGCACTCTCCCTCGCGGCCTTGAAGTCATGGCAGCCTGCTCGACGCTGCGCGTTTTGGTGCTTCTTTCTGGCCGAGCGCAGCAGAGCGCGTGTATGATCCCCAAAGGCACGTGAATAGCGAGCGTAACTCCCCCCCTGTGCAGGCCAGCGTCCAGCCTGCGCCACAGGAATCAGGGGCTTTCTCGGACGCGATCTCGCCGTCGGCCGACATGGCCTTGGTGATCGCCTTTATCACGCAACTGCGACGTGTGTTTTCGTCGCCCGGCTACCGGCCGCCTCTTCTGCCCACGGTGGCTCTGGAAGTCCATGAGTTGTCGCTTCGCTCCGACGTGGGAGCAGACCAATTGGTCGAGGTGCTGGAAAAGGACGCGGTGCTGGCGGCACAGGTTCTCCGCGTCGCTGGCGCAGCGGCCTACGGCGGCTGGGGCCAAGACGACATCTCGTTGCGGGTCGCGGTAGTCCGCATGGGCATGCGCAGCCTGGCCAGCGTGGTCTGGGAAGTCGCGGCGGGCATGCGGGTGTTTCGCTCAGCCCGCTACGCCGGGGCGATGGAGCAGATCCGCACGCACAGCACGTTGTGCGCGCACCTGTGCCGCCTGATAGCCTCGCGCAAGGCATTGAACACCGAGACGGCGTTCCTGTGCGGCCTGCTCCACGACATCGGCATGGCGGCCACGCTGCTCGTGCTGTCCGATCGCCCCAAAGACGAGCCGTCCATCAATCCGGGGGTGCTCGACGAGGTCTTGCGCCAGACGCACCAGGAAGTCTCGGGTATGATAGCCCAGCTATGGAAGCTGCCGGCTGACATGCAGACTGTGCTGGCCAACCATCACAGTTTCCCCGCCGGTGGGCCACCCCATCCCCTCTCTGCTGCTGTCGCCATCGCCGAAGAGTTGAGTCGCGAGCTCGGCCATGGCGTCACGATCGGGGCTGGCCACTGCGACCGCGTGGCACCCGAAACCCTGGCGCGTGCGCGCGAGGCGCTGGGTTTCACCGACGAGCAAGAAGCCGAGCTGCGCGAGACCGCGGAAAAACTGGCCGCGTCGGTGACCAAGGATTTCACGCTGGGGGAGCAGAAACCGGTGCCCTCGGCAGCGAGCAAGACGGCGTCCGCCCCAGCCGCTGCAGCGCCGGCCGCGGCGGCGAAGCCCACCGCGGCCCATCAAGCCCGCCTGTCACTCTGGCGACGCCTGGGCCGCATCTTCGCGCGCAAGTAGCGCTTCGCACCAGAACCGCCCAGCTCCGGTTAGCCTCAGCGACTGTTCTGTGGTAAGGATGCCGCGCACCGGCGGACACCTACACCAACCTCAGGAAACACGTGTGACCGTGGAGCAACCGGGAAGAATAGGAGTCGACATCGGCGCCGTATCGCTCAAGGCGGTTCGGATCGACAGCGCCGGCAGAGTCGTTCAGTCCTTCTACGCCCGACACAAGGGAGAGCCTGCTCCGGTGCTGGAACGAGCTCTACGCGAGCTGGATCTTAGACCTGGCGATGCGATTGGTTTCTGCGGGCTGAACGCAACCCGCTTCTGCGAGGCCTTTGAGACCCGGCGGCTGGACATTGCCGCCTGCCAGATTCGCGTCGTGCACGCCCAGTTCCCCGAGGTTCGCAACATCATCGACATCGGCGGCGGGTCGGTGACGCTCGTGCAGCTAGATGCCCAGGGGCACTTTCAGAACTACGCCACCAACTCCATGTGCGCGGCTGGAACCGGATCGTTCCTCGATGAACAAGCCGCGCGTCTGGGGCTGGACTGCAGCGATCCGGCCCTGGTGGGCAGCGTGGCCGAACCGCCCTCCATCGCCACCCGTTGTTCGGTCTTCGCCAAGAGCGACCTCATCCACCGTCAGCAGGAGGGCTACAGCAAGGCCGCCATGTGGTCCGGCCTTTGCCGGGGCATGACCCGCACCCTGATCGGAACCCTGTTGCGGGCGCGCCCCCTAGATGCGCCCACGGCCATCATTGGAGGGGTGGCGCTCAACCGCGAGGTCCTGCGCTGGCTGGACGCCGTTTTCCCCAACCTGCTGCGCGTGCCGGGCTCGCCCCATCTGGTGGCCGCCTTGGGCGCCGCCGCCCTGGGCGCAGTGCCACGGCGGCTGCCGTCGCGCGAGTCGTTGCATCGTATCGCCACGGCCAGCGACGTGGAATACCACCCCTGGCCGTTGACCCTGGAGAAGTCCACCTACCCCGACTTTCGCCTGGCCGAGTCCTACACCGACCCGGAAGGCAACGAGGTCCGCGTGGTGTTTTGGCCCGCGGGCCAGGTGTTGCGGGTGTACCTGGGCATCGACATCGGCTCGACCAGCACCAAGCTGGCGCTGGTCAACGACAAGGACGAGCTGCTGGTCGACGTGTACCGCAAGACCGGCGGCGATCCGGTGGGCGCCACCCAGAAGCTGTGCCGCGCCTTGCGCGAGCTTGAGGCGAAGAAGGGCGGGCGCATCGAAGTCCTAGGCGCGGGCACCACCGGCAGCGGCCGCAAGATCGTGGGCGAGGTGATCGGTGCGGACGCCATCATCAACGAGATCAGCGCCCATGTGGCAGGCGCCACCTTCACCGATCCCACCGTCGACACCATCTTCGAAATCGGCGGCCAGGACGCCAAGTACATGCACATCGTGGACGGTCACATCCGCGACGCCAACATGAACTACGTGTGCGCCGCCGGTACCGGCTCGTTCATCGAGGAGCAGGCCAACAAGCTAGGCTACCAGGTGGGCGACGTGGGCCAGGCCGTGCTGGGGGTGAGGCCTCCGCGCGCCACTGACCGCTGCACCGTCTTCATGGAGCAGGACGTGGTCCGCTTCATCGAGGCCGGCGCCAGCCGGCCCGAGGCCCTGGCCGCGGTCATGGTCGCGGTGGCCAAGAACTACCTGAACAAAGTCGTGGGCAACCGCCACCGCAGCCGCAAACGGATCATGTTCCAGGGCGCCACGGCGCGGAACAAGGCGCTGGTGGCGGCGTTCGAACGCCTGCTCGACGTGGAGGTGGTGGTTTCGCCCTACTGCCACGTGATGGGCGCCTTCGGCGTGGCCCGCCTGGTGCGCCAGACCATGACGGAACAGGGCCTGGACCACTCGCGCTTCCGCGGGCTCGACCTGGACAAGCGCAAGGTGAGCTTGCGCAAGGAGACCTGTAGTCTCTGTCAGAACGACTGCACCATCACGTTTGCCGACATCGAGGGCGTGCAGGGCGCGCCCTCGTGGGGCTACATGTGCGGCCGCGATCCCAACGAGCAAAAGGTGCGCAGGAGCCCATACGACCGGGCCTTGCGCCTGCGCCAGCGTCTGTGGCGCGAAGGCGGCGCTGGGGTGAAGGTTCCGGACAATGCTCAGGTGGTGGGCCTTCCCCAGGCTCTTTTGACCTACACATACTATCCGCTCTGGCAGCGGTTTTTCAACACGCTGGGCTTCCGCGTGCAACTGTCGGGCCAGACCACGGATGAGATCCGCGAGCTGGGCCCGCGCATGGCAGGCGCTGACTTTTGCTTTCCGGCCAAGCTGGCGCTCGGGCATGTGGCCAAGCTAGCCGTCACGGACGGTGTGGACTTCGTATTCGTACCGCACCTCAAGAACACACCGGCCAATGAAGAAACCACGGGCACGGCCGTCTGCCCCTACGTGCAAGGCACAGCGGCCTGCAGCCGCACCGCCCTGGCCATGAACCGCATCGACGACTCGCGCCTGCTCTCTCCCTTGGTGGATATGCGCATGCGCGAGCGGGACATCATCAAGACGCTGGCAGACGAGCTGGCGCGGCCGCTCCGGCGCTCGTCGCGCGACATTCGGCGCGCGTGGCGCGCGGGTCTGCAGGCGCAGGCCGCCTTCGAAGACCGCTGTCAGGAAGAGGGGGCCAAGATCCTGGCAGAGGCCAAGGCCAAGAACGAAAAGATGATCCTGCTGGTGGGCCGGCCGTACAACAACTACGACGGCGGCGCCAACTTGGGCCTGCCGCAGAAGATTGCGGACATGGGCCGCACGGTCCTGCCCATGGACTTCCTTCAGCCCGAGCTGTGGCGTCTCGGCCTGCGCTACCGCAACGCCTTCTGGAGCTACGGCCAAAAGATCCTGACGGCGCTGGAACAGGCGGCCGAGAGCGAGCTGCTCGACGTGGTGTACCTGACCAACTTCTCCTGCGGGCCGGACAGCTTCCTGCTCAGCTTTGCCGAGGAGATCATGGGGCGCCGCCCGCTGCTCATGCTGGAATTGGACGAGCACGGCGCCGACGCTGGGTACATGACCCGCCTGGAGGCGTACTTCGATGTGTTGCGGCGGCCACGGCCCGAACGTGGCGCACGCGCGCGCGAGCACATCGAGCCTTCGGATCTGCACGGCCGCACCATCTGGGTCCCGCCCATGCACCAGTTCGGTACGCGCCTGTTCGCGGCGGCCTTCCGGCAACACGGCTACGATGCACGCACCTTGCCTGACGAGGACAAAGAGTCGTTCGACCTGGGGCGCTCGCTCACCCGCGGGTCCGAGTGCCTGCCTTGCGCGCTCACCATTGGGACGCTGTTGAAGACGTTGCACCAGCAGCCCGCGGGCAGCAGGCACGCCTTCTTCATGCCCAGTTCCAAGGGTCCGTGCCGTTTCGGCCAGTACACGGTTTTGCACCGACAGATTCTGGACCGCGAGGGCTTCGAGGACGTGGCCATCCTGGCGCCAGCCTCGAACAACGCCTACCAGGGGCTGGACAGCCAGATGCGGCGCTCGCTGTTCAAGGCCATTGCCTGCGCGGACATCATCCTCAAGGCCCAGTGCAAGGTTCGGCCTTACGAGGTAAACGCCGGAGAAACCGATCGCGTGGTGGCCCAGGTGACGGATGCGGTGGCGCGGGCGCTGGAACAAGACAGTGACCTTCCCGCCGTCATCCGCGAAGGCATCGGCAAGATCGCCGCGATTCCCAGGGCCGGTGCGCGCAAGCCCCTGGTCGGCGTGGTGGGCGAGATCTACGTACGCAACAACGTCTACGCCAATGAGGACGTGATCAGCGCCGTTGAGATGTTCGGCGGCGAGGCGTGGATGATCCCGATTACCGACTGGATACTCTACACGTCGTCAATTGAGAACTACATGGAGGAGTTTCCCTCGACCATCATGTCGTGGGACAAGGCCGACACCTTCGTCACCTACCATTGGATGAGGCATTGGGAACAGAAGCTCATGCGCGCGGCCAGTCCGTTCCTCGACGACCGGCACGAGCCGCCCTTCCAGGAGTGCATGAAGCTGGCCACGCCCTACATGGCGTTCTATTGCGGCGGCGAGGGCAAGCTGTCCATCGGCCGCGCCATCAAATTCGCGCAACAGGGTGCGGCGCTAGTGGTCAACTGCGCGCCCTTTGGCTGCATGCCCGAGACCGTGGCCACGGCAGTGTTCGGCCGCGTATCAGCCGACTTGGACATGCCGATTGTCAGCCTGTTCTACGATGGCAGTGGTGGACAGAACCGGCGCCTGGAGGTCTTCCTCAACAATGCGGTCGGCGGCAAACGGGCAAGTGGCCGCATGAGCATCGGCGGCGCCGGCGAGGTGGAGCCAGGTGCCTGGCGGTCCGGCGACAAGCTGGTGCCTGTGCAGAATCTGACCGCGCGTCTGCGCACGGGCGGCAATGCGGGCGAGTCGGCATAGGAGCCTTCAAACCTGACCCCATTTGCCTCACCCGGGGGTTGCCACGAGCCTTCGCACGGCCGCCCAGAGGGCCTCTGCGCCGTAGGGCTTGCGCAGGATTGGGTCGGCGGCTGTCATTTCGGTCCTGGCCCCTAGCGATTCGGCGGCGTACCCGCTGGCGAACAAGACCGGAATGTCCGGGCGAAGGGAACGGCAACGGGCAGCGACCTCGAAACCGCCGAGCCCCGGCATCATGACGTCGAGGAACAGTAGGTCGAATCGTCCGGGATTGGCGGCGAACTGGTCGACGGCCTGCTGTCCGTCGGCCACGGCAATCACGCGCGCGCCGAGGCGGCCGAGGGCCTTTTCGGCGACCCAGCGGACCGCCTCGTCGTCTTCCGCGAGCAGAATCGTGGCCGCGACGGATCCCTGGCCCTCCCGGTGCGGCTCGGCACGTGGCGCCTCGGTCGGGACGCGCTCGCGGGTCTCACAAGGCAGGTGCACGACAAACTCCGTGCCCTGGCCGGGGTCGCTGCGGGCGGCGATGTGCCCGCCGTGTTGCCGGATGATGCCGTAGACGACCGCCAGCCCTAGGCCGGAACCCCTGTCGCGGGGTTTGGTCGAGAAAAACGGCTCGAAGATTCGATCGAGGACGGCCGGGGTCATGCCGTGGCCGGTATCCGATACCGTGATGCGGACGAACGGCCCGGCTGGCCGCTGGCAGAGTTGTCCCGCGGTCGTGGCGTCGAGCGCCACGCGCTCGATCGCAATCGACAGTTTTCCACCATCGGGCATGGCGTCGCGGGCGTTGAGGCAGAGATTGAGCAGGACCTGCTCGATCTGGCCCTTGTCCGCCTCCGTCACCACCGGCTGCGGGGCGGCGCGGAAATCGATGCTGATGTTTTCGGGAATCAGCCGCCGGATCATCGCCAGATGCGCGGCCACAAGGCCGTTAAGTTCGACATTCTCCCAGTGCAGCGCTTGTCGGCGTCCGAAGGTAAGCAGATGCCGGGTGAGCTGGCTGGCCTGACCGACGGCGGTGACGATCGCGCTGAGCGCCTCCTCGCGCTCGGCGCGATTGTCGTCCTGTTCGAGCGCGAGGCTGGCGTTGCCCCCGATCACCTGGAGCAGGTTGTTGAAGTCGTGGGCGATGCCACCGGCGAGCAGGCCGACCGCTTCGAGCTTCTGCGACTCACGCAGCTGTTCCTCCAGCGCGCTCTGCCGGTCGGTGGCGTCGCGCAGGTCAGTGATGTCGCGGAGGAAGGAGAGCACGGCGGGGGCACCGTCCCATTCGACACGCGTCAGGCTCGACTGCACCCAGCGGTGCGAGCCGTTCTTCCGAATAATCTGCCAACCCGGATGAGCCGGCAGGTGCACTCCGCCGAGCACGGCCTGGATTTGGGAACGCAATTCGTTGCGAAATGGGGGTGCGACCTGTTCACTCCAGTCGCTCTGCCAAGGCACCTCGGCCGCCGTCGGGTACCCGAACATCTCGAGCGCGGCCGGATTCGCATAGGGCACGCGTCGGTCCTGGTGGACCAGGATGCCGATGATCGCCGACTCGATCAGGGTGCGATAGCGTTCCTCGCTCTGGCGGAGGGCGCGCTCTGTGGCGACGCGGTCGGTGATGTCGCGGGAGACGACGAGGGCGGACGCGATCGCCCCGTCTCCAGCGATTTCGGGAATGGCGCGCGATTCGAAGCGCCGCAGCCCGGTAGGCGTTTTGAGATCGAACTCGACGGTCATGGACTGGCCGCTGGCGAAAACCTGATCGATGGCTCGCTCCCAAAGCGCCCTGTGTTTCGCGGAAAACGCGAAATCGCCCATCCGCCCTCCAATCACCTCCGCGGGGGAGAGCCCGGTTGCGGTGGCAAATGCGGGATTGGCATAGCGGCAGCGTCCCTCGCGGTCGCAGCGCACCACGAGGTCGGGCGAATTCTCGGCCAACGCCCGCACCTGCTGCTCGCGCTCGAAGATTTCCCGACGGGCTTGCTCGCGCTCCGAGATGTGCCTGCGCAGGGCATCGCGCATGCGGCGAAGCGTGGTGGACAACAGATCGAGTTCGCCCAGGTGGGAGTGCACCGGTGCAGTTTCGGTCAGGTCGAGCGAAGCGATTCGCTGGCTTTGTCCGGCCAGTTCGGCCAGAGGCTTCGAAATCCAGCGGGCGAGGCGCAGCGCCAGCAAGGCGGCGACAAGCAGGGCCAGAAGTCCAACCCCGGCGATGAGTCCCTGATACGCGCGGGCGGCCGGAATGAGGTCTGACTCGGGCAGCAGCATACCGATCCAAAGACGGCGCTGGGAGCCGATGGTGAGAGGCGTGAATCCCGCCCACCAAGCCTCGCCGTCGAGAGCGAGGCGAAAGTGATCCGGCTGGCCCGGGCGGTCGGCTTCCCACGCCGCCACTGCCTTGGCGACGTTCGGGAAGCCGGCTTCAGCGATCGGTTTCAGTGAGGGCAGGTTGGCGTCCGCTTTGTCGTCGCTTTGGCCAGCGCGAGGCGGCCCGAGCAGCCTCCTGTCCTCGGTCATCACAAACATCATCCCGCGCGGGGAAGGTTGCGCCGAGGTTGTGAACCGCGCGATGTCGTCCAGCGGAATATTGTAGGTAACGATTTGCATTTCTCCCGCCGGGTCGCGCGCGGCAACCGCCGCAGAGATGCCGGGGTTCCCCGAGACATAAAGCGTGTAGGGTTCCGTCCACCCCACCAGGCTCGAGGCGTCGGCCTGATCCTCGAGGAGGGTTCGATCGCGAAACGCCGCCATCGCCGCCTTGTACCAGGGTCGCTGCCGACCGTCGTAGCCGGGCAGGGGCTGCTCCCATCTACGCACGAGCCTTCGTCCGGCGTCGTCCCACAGCGCGAAGTGACTGGTTTCACCCCATTCCCGGGGCCGGAAATCCCGCGTGATGAATTGCAGGCGACCGGGATCGGGCGGCGGGAGCCGGTCCGCCACGGCGGTCAGGAACGCGGACCGGCGGACCGTTTCGTTGTAGCGCAAAATAAGAAGACCCGCCTCCGTTTCATCGACAACCATCATCGAATTGACGTGCGGATCTGAGAACAGCACCGGCACCAGCAGCTTCCTGCGCGTCTCCCCGTCTTTGGCCGAGTACCGCCCCTGCCGGATCGCCGCATAGTCCTCGACCAGCTTTTGCTCGACTGGATCGAACAGATCATGCAGCCGGATGTCCGCATTTCGCCCCAACCCGAACATCAGAGATCCGGCGACGTCGCGCGCCAGGCGCGCGGTGCCGAGTAGCGAAGCGGTCAACAAGCTGCCCAGGACCAACAACACGAGCAGGGCGAAGGAAATCAACAATCCTCCGCGAATGCTGACGACCCGGCGAGGCGGACTCGGCTCGGGGGAGGCCTGTGCTTCCGTCATCGCCGAACCCGCTGGTCGCGCCTTGATTGAAAAGGAGCGAGCCGTGCGCAAGGGCCTCTTCTGAACGCACCCAGAGCCTTCGCCCCCGCACCGGCACGCCTGCCAACCCGCCCCCCCGACTTCAGGAGACGGATACGGCCGCCAACGGCGGGTCCCGAGAAGCTCCTCTGGAGCATGGGGCACGCAGTATACCCCATTCCGCTCGCGCTGGGCGGCGCGGGACCAGTCCCGCGATGGCACGACACGCTTAAGAATCGTTGAAAAGCGCCGATTTTCGATCTCTGCGGGCGACGCACGCACCATCGCCCGTTCCATCCGCATGCGTGCGGCCGACCAACTTTGCGTCGCGTCGCGTGCTCCATAAGAGTTCGCCTGGACAGCGGCTATACTTAGAGCTTGCCCTCACGAAACCTTCTTGCAACACGGCTCGTCATTCCGGTGGACTTGGCCGGTGCCAAGGATTATTCTGGTCTTGACTAGCGTCGGCCCCAAGACTTGCCCGTCTGCTTCTGCGCAAGGAGGTGACGGCCGAGGTGAAGATCCAGGTGGCGTCCAAATTCAGATCGGGCGAGGCGAGAACAGTGGTCGTGCGAAGGCCTAGGAATCCCGGACGCAAGAGCCTTGCACCAAGACTCGCGGCTCTCGCTGTCGTTCCCTTTGTGGTTTTGACTTCACTCTTGCTCCTGGGGCTTACCTATCAGTTTGAGCAGTTGTCGGATGCGACCATCGGCAGCCAGCAGGTCGAAGTGGCGAGGAGCATGGTGCAAGAGATTGACGGAAAGGTTCGCATCGCCCATGACCTCTTGAGTGCCTGCGCAGCTCACGTGGAAGGCGAAACTTTCGACCAGGGTGGCATCCAGGCGTGGCTGGAACGGCAGGATCACCTCCTGCCCAGTTTTAGCGAGGGGCTGCAGGTCACCGACGCCCAATACCGCGTCATCGCCAGCCTTGGTCCCATCGAGCAGGAACGCCTAGAGAAGGCGGACTACGCGTTTCCTTTGACCGAAGCGAACCGCCTCGTGTCCCTCCCGTTCGAGTCTCTTTCGACGCCAAACCATCCCGCTGTGGCGCAAACGGTCCCCATTCAGGCCAAGGGACACGTATGGGGATACCTGTCTGGTGCCTTTGATCTGTTTGGTCCGCGCTATCTTGGTTCCTATTCGGGCAGGCAGTTTCGGCAGGAGGGCTACTTCTCCCTGACCGCTCCGAACCGCACTGTCATCATGCATGGCGATTCCAAGCGGGTGCTCCAGTTCGGAGGGGGAGTGGGGTCCAACCGCGCAATCGATCGCGGGTTCAGTGGCTTTGAGGGTTGGATGCACACGACAACCGTGGCTGGCCTGCCGATGATTACGGCGGTAGCAATCGTGCCCTCCTCCGGCTGGCTCTTGGCGGTGAACTACCCGACGCGAGCCGCCGCGGCGCCGTTTCGCAGAGCGCGCCGCGACCTCTTGCTCGCGCTTGCTATCGGGGCGTCGGCGCTCCTCGGTCTGGTCCTGGCCATGTCCAGACGGTTGACGAAACCACTCTTGGAAATGACCCGGCAGGTGGAAGCGCTGACCAAGGGCGAGAGGGATGTGGTGCTGGTCCCCGTGACCTCTCACGATGAAGTAGGGCTCTTGTCAGAGGCCTTCAATCGACTGGTGAGTGAACGCAGCCAAGCCGAAAGCGCCTTGCGCGCCAGCGAAGAGCGTTTTCGATTGGCCTTTCGAACCAGCCCGGAGCCCATGATCATGTCGCGCCTCGCGGATGGGGTCCTGGTGGTCGTCAACGAGGGTTTCGAGAAACTGTTTCAGGTGCGCGAGGCAGATGTCGTGGGGCACACGCTAGCCGACCTTCACTTAACGATTCCGCCGCTCGATCGGGCGAGAGACGGCTCTGGCCTCGAGTACAACGGGTCGCTCCGTGACATCGAGGTTCAGGCGACGACCCCGCGGGGGCGGAAGGTGGACCTTTCAGTCTCCTGCACCATCGTCACCGTTGGCGGCGAACCCCACATGCTCGCAATGTGTCGCGACGTGACAGCCTTGCACGCGGCAGCCGCGGAGCGTAACCGCCTCACCCTGGCGCTACAGCGCAGCGAAGCGCGCCATCGGCGCGTGGTGCGAAACGTTCCTGTCGTGCAGTGGGCCCTGGATAACGACGGGAGATTTACCCTCGCTGAAGGGCGTGGGTTGGTCGTCTTCGGCCTTAGCTCAGACGAAATCGTCCGAGCCAATCTCTTTACGCTCTTCCAGGACAACGCGCAGATCCTCCAGTACTTCGCTCAGGCCAAGGAGGGGCACGTGGTATCAGGGAGCTTCGAGTACGGCAACGCCGTGTTCGACAGTCATTGGGGGCCCCTGCGTGATGAGTCGGGGAGCATCGTCGGTGTGACGGCCATCGCCCTGGACGTCACGGAGCGTCGTCTGGCCGAGCGCGTGCAGAAGGCGACAGAAGTGCGAATGGGTCTTCTCGAGCGCTTGGCTGCCACAGGGAGATTGGCCGCGGGTGTGGCCCACGAGATCAACAACCCACTGACGTACGTGATCTCGAATCTCAAAGAAGCTCGATTGAAGCTTCCGCCAGGGCCTGCGACCGAAGAGATCCTCCGCTGCATCGAGGAAGCCACCGATGGTGCTGTGCGCGTTGCAGCCATCGTGCGCGACCTGCGCGTGTTTGCCCGCGGCCCTGGGCAGGACGAGACCCGTTGCGAGCCGTCGAAGGTGGCAGAGTCCGCGGCAACCTTGGTGTGGAACCAGATCCGTCACCGTGCGAGGCTGGAGCGGGATTTCCAACCGACGCCGGAAGCGGCGATATCCGATGGGCGTTTGGCCCAGGTTCTTGTCAACCTGCTCATGAATGCCTGTCAGGCCATCCCCGAAGGCAGACTCAATGAGCACTTCGTGCGTCTCGCTGTTCGGCACGTGCATCCCTGGATTGAAATCGAGGTGACAGACAATGGCGTGGGGATCGCGCCCGAAACCATGGCTCACCTTTTCGAACCCTTCTATACAACCCGAGAGCCTGGCGAGGGGATGGGGTTGGGCCTAGCCCTCTCTTACACCATCGTGACGAATGCGGGGGGCACCATCGAGGTGGAAAGCGAGCCGGCCAAGGGGGCAACCTTTCGCATCAGACTGCCGGTGGCCACACCCCTCATGGGCGAGGCCACGAACGGACTCGATGCCGCTGCTAGCGATTCCTCGCCAAGCAGCAAACGCCTCCATCTGCTGGTCATCGATGACGAGCCTCTCGTGGGTCGTGCGGTCGCCAGGCAGTTGCGTGAACACGACGTCGTGGTCGAGGTTCGAGCCCAATCCGCCTTGGAGCGTTTGCGCGGGGGAGAACGATTCGACGCCATCTTGTGCGACCTGATGATGCCAGAGCTGTCCGGAATACAGCTTTACGAGCGGCTTTGTCTGGAGCGGCCCGAGGTGACCGACAGGATCTTGTTCATGTCAGGCGGCGCGTTCGGCGAGGAAGCGGAAGCCTTTGTCCATCGCCTGGGCATCCGGGTCTACGAGAAGCCTTGGGACTTGCCCTTGGTGTCGGCGCGCCTTCGTGAGGTGGCCGAGGGTTCAAAAGCCAAACCGACTTCGTGAACAGGCCCAAGCACCCTCGACCGGGCAGCCTGCGGCGAGGGACAGATAGGAGGAGAAGAGGCGCGGCAATAGGGGTTGTGAGCCCGTGCTGTCGGGTCTAGGCTTCGGCTGTTTTCGCCCATTGCTCATCACGAGCAGCAACCAGAACAGGAGGCCCTATGAAACGCGTGCGAGGTTTCACCCTGAATGTCTTTTCCGCAGGCACCATGGCGTTGTTCGCAGGCTGCTCCCACTCTCCGCAACCCGCACCCGTGGCTGCGGCCCCTGTCGTGGCACCCGCCGTTGCCGCAGCCGCGCCTGCGCCGGCACCACTCGCTCCCCCCGCACCCGTCGCGGCCTCGGCGGCCTCGGAATCCAAGGCATCAGCACCCGCAGCCGCCGACCAGCCGGAGTTCAAGTCGCCCGAGTCCATACTGTGGGATTCCGACCAGGACGTGTACTTCGTCAGCAACGTCAATGGCGATCCCAGTGCGGCTGATGAAAACGGCTTCATTTCAAGGGTGGGACCCGATGGCAAGGTCCTTGATCTCAAGTGGGTGGATGGCAGCAAGAAAAGCACCCTGTTGTCGGCGCCCAAGGGGATGACCATCATCGGCGACATTCTCTACGTCGCGGATCTCACCGTGATTCGCAAGTTCGACCGCAAAACCGGCAAGGCCAAGGGCAAGATCAGCGTTGCCAAATCGGTCTTTCTCAACGACCTTGCGGCTTCGCCCGACGGCAAAACCCTGTACGCCTCGGACAGCGGCGTGAAATCCGACCCCAGCGGGTTCGCCAGCACCGGCGACGATGCGGTGTATGCAATCGACGTGAAGAAGGGGCTAGTCAAACCGCTCATCAAAGACAAGGGACTGCACAGTCCCAATGGTCTGCTCGCAGACCGGGAGGGCGTCTGGGTCGTGACCTTGAAAGCCAACGAGCTCTTCCACGTCAGCACCAAGGGTGAAAAAGGTCCCATCACCACGCTACCCAAGGGCGGGCTCGACGGGATCGTGCGGCTGGGCGACGGCTCTTTGCTCATCTCCAGTTGGGAGGGCGCGGCCATCTTCCGAGGTCTGCCAGGCAGTGAGTTCAAGGAACTGATTGCCAACGTACCCTCGCCAGCGGACATCGGCTTCGATAGCAAGCGGAACAACGTGCTCATCCCGATGATGATGGCCTCGGCGATCCAGATCCGCCCCCTGCCCGCGCTGACGCCGCTGGCACCGCCTTCTGCTGCGGAGCCCGCCGCAGCCCCCGGCCCGGCTCCCGCTCCTGCTGCCGCCAGGTAGAGCCTGTCGGGAAATCGCGGGCCGCATGAAGGGCCGGTACGCGGGCCGCGGGCCGCGGTTCGCGTGGGCGTGAGCGTGAGCGAGAGCGTGTTCGTGGGCGTTGCCCGGAAGGCGGCGAGCGTCGGCCGCGCACGCAATTCGCCCACGCAAGCCGCACCACGCTGGTCGCTACCGCCCACGCTACCGCTCACGGGCACGCGGGCATAGCAGCGCTGGCCCGGAAGGCCGCCTAACCAGCTACGAACTTGCGAGAGGCGGTACTAACGCCCTCCGCGCAGGCGCCAAACAACTTGCGCCCCTGCCACCACGGCCAACGGCCCGGCGATAAGGAGCGCGTGGACAAGCGCCAGCCAGGGAAGGCCGAGCAGGGCGTAGACCAGGAAGGCCAGGATGAAGAAGTCGCGCCGGCCGATGGTGTGGACGGTGGCGAGCGGGTCACGCTGACCCTTGGCCAACCGGGTTTTCATGTCCGAGCTGCCGGTCAGGTGCCAGCGCACCTTGATGATCTCGCCCCCCCCGCCCTGGATCCTGAGTTCGCGGTAAGCGATCACGTCGTACCCGATGTGCAGGAGGGCGGCCAAGAGACCTGCCGCCAGTGCCAGCGGGCTGCCGGTGGCGCGGAAGACGCCCACACCGATGCTGACGAAAAGCACGATGTTGAGCCCATCATCCACCAGAGTGTCCAGCCACTCGCCCAGCGCGCTTTGTTGAAAGCGCACGCGCGCCAGCTCGCCATCGCAACCGTCCAGGATCGACTGCAGGTGTGCAAGGAAGAAACCCCACACCATCAGGGCGGGGCGTCCGCTGGACACCAGCAGCACGCCCGCCAGGCCCACCAGAGCCGCGCCCAAGGTGACCTGGTTGGGGGTGACCGGCAGGCGACAAAGCAGGTGGCGCGTGATGAAGAACGACACCGGCTTGTTCAGATAGCGCGCGACGAAGCCCAGATCGCCGCGGAGCAACTCAGCGAAGACGGCGCGTTCGGCGCGGCGGCGGCTGGCCTCATCGACCACTCGCAAGGCGCCGTCGAGCGAGCCGCTGGCGGGGCGCACCTCGTCGGCGCCCACCTCGATGGCGCCTGTCAGATCCCGGCGCAGAGCCGTCAGGTTCTCGGGCTTGGGCACCTTGTGCACCCGCACCGAGGCGGGCAAGAAGGGGGGCAGGCGACAGCTTCCGTCCGAGGCAAGCACCACATGGTGGTCCAGGCGATGCAACTGCTTGATGGCTCGTTCGAGCACGGACAAACCGGCTACACGCATAGACGAACCCACCACCTCAGCGAGGGTGGCCCGCAGAAGCACGGGCGGCTTGCCGGCCATCGGCGCGTCCACAGGGGGCGCAGCGGATGTCGCGGTTTGGTCGGCGGGGTTCACGGCGGCTGTTAGTGTTGCACGGCGGGCGCGAGCCGGGCCAGGATAATGCGACCTTTGTGGCCAGCACGCTTCCTACAGACTCTCGTTAGCCGAGAGTGACGATCCAAGGGCTGACGCCCGCCTGTGCGACCACCGCATCCGGCAGGCACACCCAGTGCGGGCAGCGATCGAGCAGCCAGGCGTCAGTGGAGGCGGCCACCCAACCCGTGGCGGCGATGGCGCGGTCGGGGTTGTCGGCAAGCTCGACCCGCCAAGGCCAGCCCGCCGCCACGGCTATGGCCTCGATCAGGCCGCGCAGCCGGCCACTGTTGGAGACGGGACGGTCGAGAAACCAGCGCACCTCGGCCGGGGCGGCAGCCGCGATGACATCGCCGAGGAGTTGCAGGGCGCGATCGGTCTCCTGCACCTGGCGGTAGCTGCCGTGCACACTGGAGAGATCACGCAGGGCCTGATCGCGGCCGCGCAGCAAGAGACCACCTGAGAGGGCCGCTTCACTGGTGATAAGACAGTTGAAGCCGTCCACGGCCAAACGCTGGCCTTGCAGCTCGGCGACATTCAGTCGCCGCCGGCAGCGCTCAGCAACTGCGCTTTCGCCACAGGTACTGCGCAACACCGCGAGACGCTGTCGCTCGCGCAGCCCAAAGTGATCGCCCACCAGCTTCAACGCCGCAGTCTGGCTGTAACCGCGCTCGAAAAGCCAAGAAAGCTCCTCTGTCGCCTGGCGCAGGACCGGCACCTCGGCGGCTGCGAAAAGCAGGCTGTCAGCCGGATGGCGTCCGCGGTGTCGGCGCTGGTCAGGCATAACGGGAGGCTTACTTGCCGAGGCAACGCGTCTCACAGTCGCTGAGCGTGCTGTGCGAGCTGGTAGGCTGGCCCATCGGCCCTGATTGAGGCGGTTCTCTGCCAACGTCACATTGAGTCGCGCAGTCCGACATGAACTGGCGACGTTCAGGAGAGATGGTCGTGGCGCAGGCGGCGGAAAGTGCAGCCCTCAGAAACGCAAGCACGGTCCAGGAAAGAACGGACTGCGAGGCGAAACGCATTGCTGGAACCTAGCATGGCGGCGGCCCCAAGGGTGCGCACTCAAGTCCCTGCCGGCGCCGGAGGCGCGGGCAAGTTTTGCGGCTGCTCGCTACGCAACATCACTCGGATGTCGGAGCAAATCGCGTCGCAGACCAAGGTTTCGATGCGGTTGCGTTCCTCTTTGGCAATCTCCTCGAAGGTGACTGCCATGCGCACGCTTCCCCGCAATGGGATATTGGCCACCACGCGGCAGCGACCCACAACGGGTTGAACGTCGCGGCCAAGCTTCAGGCGAAACGGAGCCAGCGTCCCCACGGCAGGGGCTTCGCCGACTAGCGCAGACAGGCCGCTCACGCTGATGTCCTGCGTGAGAGACGAAGCCTTGCCACCAAGCAGATCGAATTCTACCGGCATGGCGCGCGCCACCCGAACCGCCCGGCGCGCATTGTCATTGGCGCGAATCTCAAGTCGCTGGCCCAAGACCAGAACTGCACCTAGGTCCGCGCGCGCCTGCATGTAGGCAAGCAGCAGATCCGCGCCCAGGGTCCCATTCTTGAACTTTTCGTGCCACGAACAAAACTGGGACAGCCAGTATGTGAGCCTCGTCACGACTATCGCCTTCCTTCCTTGCACAGCCCAGCAGAATGCCTATCTAACTACTCGGCAAATCGGCGTGGGTCTTTAGGGTCGCAACCAGAGCGGGGAGGTCATTCATCTCGTCAGACTGCCAGCCGTCGAGAACGCAGAGGGGACAGGGGGTTCGGAGGGCATAGGCATTAAGCGGCCGGCCAGCGGAAGCCCAAGCATTCCGCCCCCTCGCCCCGCGAAGCGGGGAGAGGGTTGGGGAGAGGGGCCGTGCCAGGCCGGACCCCTCATCCCAACCTTCTCCCCGGCGGACCGGGGAGAAGGGGTCATAGCTCTCTCCGTCAGGCCGCGTTTAGTGCCTATGGGGTTCGGAGGGGATCCAACCCTTCCGTTCTCCTCATCAGGCTCGGTGGCCTCTGTGTCTCTGTGTGGAATAGGTAACTTTGATCCACGTCCATGAGATGCTGGTTAGCCTGGATCGCCCGCAATGCGACGCACTGCCGCAAGAAGCAGGTCAGTCTGGAACGGCTTGACGATCCAGCCCTTGGCCCCGGCGCGCTTGGCTCGGGTTATGAGATCAGGCGATCCATCCGTGGTCAGCATGACCACCGGCACGGGCGGCCCTTTCGCGTCGCCTTTGATGGTTTCGAGAAACTCGAGACCGTTCATGCAGGGCATGTTGAGGTCACACAAGATCATAGCGATCTCTGCGTGGGCGCGCAGGGCATCCACGCCTTCCCGTCCGTCACAAGCCTCGACGATCTGGTAACCCGCCGACTTCAAGGTCAGGGAAACCTGTTGCCTAACCGTGAGGGAGTCGTCGACGATGAGTACGGATTTCTTGCTCATGACATTGCGCTACAGGGTCTAGAAAATGACCATGGAACCTTCGCTGAGGGCCGCTGTTTCTTCGTTCAAAGGACTTTCCGGAAGTCGAAACCTTGATGTCATGACAAGCTTAGGCCAGCCCTCCAAAACCATACCATCGATGGCGAATGAAATGGGACTCCGAGCGGGCTGGAAGCTGCAGGCCAGGCGCAATTCCTCGGCCAATGCGCTCTGCGGAAGGCCAAGCGCCAGCTTGACCCCGTAGGCCAGCAACCGATTGTGGAAGCGGCCGACTGCCTGGTTCACGAGTTCGCAGGCCCAGTCGGCCAGGTCTCGTTGCGTCACCGTGGGAGGCAGGGGATGGAGCCGTGCAAAGATCTTGCTGGGACCCAAGAGGGTGAACGAGCCCCGAAGGTCATCGTTGCCGAACCCGCTGAAGGCCGCGATGCTCTCGCCGGTGGGTGGCGGCTGCCGCGCCCCGGTGAGCCGCTCGGGCTGCACTCCCAATTTGGTGAGTAGTTCGGCCGTGCACTGGGCGAGAATCTCAGCCAGTCGCGCTGTGTTGGAATCACCAGGCATCACAACCTCTTCATGGCTCTTTCGGTGGAACCTGGAACGAGCTGAAGTCTGCTAGCCTGCGCATGTCAGAGGAGATTCCTGGGAATCTCGAAATCCGTTCCCGTGCGCCGCAGCACGGTGGGCGCCACCACCACGCGATTGCGGCCACCCGCCTTGGCCTGGTACATGGCATGGTCGGCTCGCTCGATGAGCCCGTCTACGCTGTCGTTCATCTCAAGGCACGCGATGCCCAGGGAGACGGTAATGGGCACGCGCTGACTTTTCTCGTCCAGCACCGTCATTTCCTCCACGGCCGCGCGGATGCGTTCGGCCGCGATGCGAGCGCCCGACTCAGGGGCACCCGACAGCACAATCAGGAATTCTTCACCCCCCCAACGCCCCACGATGTCTGTCTTGCGCGCATGGTGGGCGAGCAGCCGGCCGAGCGCGTCCAGCACCTGATCGCCCATGGCGTGTCCGTGCTCGTCATTGATCGACTTGAAGTGATCCACGTCCAGCATCACGAGTGCCATGGGATAGCCGTGGCGCTCGGAACGGGACTGTTCCACATCCAGGGCGGCGAGGAGCGCACGGCGATTCATGATTCCGGTCAGCGGATCCGTGGTCGCTGCGCGCTGGGTTTCCTCGACCAGCAGGGCCATGCGCAAGGGACCGCCCAGCTCGCGAGCAACGATATCCAGAATGCGCGCATCCTGCCGATCCCCAGCCTCCTTCTGGCTGAGAGCCATCCGGGCGATGATTTCCTGGCCGAACTCAATGGAACGGACCAGCGGCTGGGCGCTCACAGGATCCGCCGCGGCATCCTCGTCCTCGATGCACAGAACCGCAGTGTCCGCGGGAAGATCGAGAGCCTGGCGCATTTCGCGCTCGCATTCTCCGCGCGCGGCTGGGTGCGCGTGCAGACCGAGGTGCGAGGGCCGACTCACCGACAGGGCCAGCCACCGGTACGACATGACCTGGGCGACGAATTGGGTGAGCCGATCGAAGAGTCGATCGAACGCTCCGCAGGTTGAGAGAGCGCGCACCTCGGCCGCGAGCACCGATTCGAAAAGGGCGTCATCCAGATAGGCCGCGATCCGATCGCGAATGGCTGACTCGGCATCCTGGAGCTGCGTGAAGAATCCATCTTCCTCGCCCGCCACGGGCACAATGGAACGGCCGATGGCTCGCACCAGATCCCCCATCCGACCCTTGACCACGTACGCGGCAGCGCCGGCTCGCTCGGCCCAAAATCGGTTTCGGGGAGTGTCGGGACCACGCAAGATCACCGGCACACGCTCGGTGGCAGGCTCGGCGCGCAGAAGCCGTGTGAGTTGCACCCCCGAAATACCAGCCATCCACAGATCCGCGATGACCGCGGACGGCGGGCTGCCCAGCGCGGCGTTGGCCCCCTCGACAGGCCCCACGAATCCTATGGCCCGGTAGCCCTGCATGCGCAGACGCGAGATAAGAACCTCGCGCGTTTGCTCATCCGGATCGATGAGGATGACCGAAAGCCCACTGCTCATAGGAATTCCGCCGAGCAGCCCTTGCCCTCCCGGCTTATCCAGCGCACGCCCACCGAAGGTAGGCTTCGAGAATCGCGCCGGCAGTGCCCGCTGACGAACATGGGGGCTACTATGGCTTCTCGGCAGATTGGCGAAGTGCTTAATAGCACCAGATGACCCTGAAGACGATTGCGAGACATCAGCGCGCGCATCAGGCACAAGAGCAGCGGTTTGGTCGTCAATGAAGACCTGGGCCTGCGCAATCTGGCCATGAATAACGCGTTCGACAACACGCCGCATTCGGTCGAACGGACACTGCGATGGCTGCAAGAAGCCGTGGTCGTGGTCGTGGTCGTGGCCGAAGTGATCCCTTTGGTTGCGGCCGGCAGGCTCCTCTGTGGTCTCTGTGTGGAATAGGTAACCAGCCCTGTATTGGATCGCGCTCTGCGAGATCCTGGTTAGAACCCGAGGCGCAATTGGACGTAGAAGGAGTTGCTGTCACTCTCGACAGTTGAGCTGAATACGAGATCGTTGTACGGGTCCGAGTGAAGCCGATACCAACCAACGCGTACGCGAACCTTGCCGCCCAGCGGCACCGAAGCGAAGACGTGCACCCCTTGGCTCGCCGGGGACGAGTAGAACGGAATCACGTTCAGGTAGGTCCACTCGTCGAGATAGAAACTTGGATCCGTCTTGATAAGTTCGAAGCCGAAAACGGTGCCAGTTAGAATGAAATCGAGTCGTTGGTTCACATTCAGAAGATAGGCCTTGCTGAGGGTCGTGGTGGCACCGCTGCCATCCAAAAGCGTGGTGGTGTCGTGATAGAAGAGCGCGCTGAGCGAGGCGTTGAGGCCGATGTGGCCGATGCCCTCTAGGCCCAGATAAAGCATGTGAGCGGTGGCCGAGTCTAGCGGGTTGTTGGGAGCAGCCCCTGGCGTCGCAGGTGTATTGGCACCGTCATTGTAGAAGTTGATGTACTGGTAGAACATGTAATAGAGGCTAAGCGTCTCGACGACCGGCGAAAGGCGGGTGGTAAAGAATTCCGCGAGAATCGCATACTGCGGGGTATTGGAGTCCACCTTGACCGTCCCGTCAGTCAATTGGCGGGTGCGGTTGCTCTTGTCGATGTTGATATTGGGTGTGTAGAAGGCGCGGAGCTTGAAACTGATTCCCAGGGGGAGGTAGCGCGAAAAGTCAAAGATCGCCGCGATCCCATCGAAGATCGCGTTGTAGGCAAAACGCGGATAGGTGCCCTCTCGAACCAGCCCGTCGAGTTGATTGATGGGAACCCCGTTGTTGGTGGGCATCCGCCCAACCGCCAGGGTGAGAGGGAAGGAGAAAGCATAGGCCATATAGGCCCGGTCCACCTGCAACGTCGAACCCGCGTAGCCGAAGGAGCCACCCTCGGATGCCTGCCAATTGCCCGCGTACTCATTTCGGCCATCGTTTTGCCAAAACTTGCTCATGCCCAGCGTGGTGTAGAGCTTGAGACGTTCGGTAACGTCGAAATCCAGGTTGAGAGCCAGGAATGTGCTAAATACGTCCAGCCTGTCTTTGTCTTGCGCCTGCCCCGGCACGCCATAGGTGGTCCTGAAATCCTCGAACCGGTTGATGAAGACGCCCGAAAGGTGCACGCGATTAAGCGCCTGGGCGGCTTCCAGCTCAGTGACTCTCTCGTTGAGACTCTCGAGTTGGGGCGAGCTTTCGTCGGCCCGGACCGCCGGCACCGCAACCAAAGACAGAACGGAGAGAACGACGGCCCTTTTCATGTTGTCTCAAGAGCGTTGCAGCGCTACTGTCCTACGACATTTCCAGAGCCGCCCTTAAGGCACTTGATCTTGCAGGCGGCAACGGTGATTTGTTCATCAGGTTGGCAATCGTAGGCCCTGACCGCCGAATCCCGCAGAATGTCGATGGGAATGTCCTTGTTGCACTTCTCCTTCACTGCCCGCTTCACGCCGTCGACCCTCCCGGCAAAGGCTTGCGAAAGGGGGAAGAGCGTCACCCCCAAGGCGACGGCTATTATGAGAGTTCGCATGTCACCACGGGCGCAGGTTGGCCGAATGGCCGATCAAGGCAAGATGATCATCGACAGATGGGGCATCTTCTTGAGCGCGGTGAGACATTGTATGACACGAGGTCGCTAGCCTTCGTCCGGGACCTCGGAGAAGTCGAACGGGATCCGGACAAAAAATGTCGTGCCCTTGCCCGTCTCGGTTTCAAAAGTCAGGGAGCCGCCGTGCTGGTCGACCACCACCGTACGGGCCAGGGCGAGCCCCTGTCCCGTGCCTCTGCCGACCTCCTTGGTGGTGAAGAACGGGTCGAAGATCCTGCCCCGTACCGCCTCGGGAATCCCGGTCCCCGTGTCGCTGATGGCAATGACCACCACGCTTCCTTCTTGATAGGTACGCACGCGGATAACTCCGAGTTGTCCAGTCTTGCCGACTACGTCGCCAATGGCGTGCGCGGCATTGACGAGCAAGTTCAGGAAGACCTGGTTGAGATCGCTGACAAAGCACGGCACCGAAGGAATCTTCCCAAAATCCGTCTCCACCTTGGCCACGTACTTGAGCTCGTTGGTCGCCACGGTCAGTGTGTCGCGCAATGCAGCATTCAGATCGGCTATCGCGCGCTCGCCGCGGTCCGGATGCGCGAAGGCCTTCATGGACTGCACGATCCTCGACACGCGGCCGACGCCATCAATGGTCGACGCAATGGAAGTGGCAACGTTGCCCCGGATGAATTCGAGGTCGGCCTGGTCTTCCTCCCGCTTCAGCCCGTCGAGGTCTTCGGCAGACAAGGGAGCATGGGCCGCCTTTGCGCATGCGGTCCGGTAGCTCTCGCACAGCGCGAGGAGATCATCAAATGCGCCCGAGAGGAAATTGACATTGTCCCCGACAAATTGGATCGGCGTATTGATCTCGTGGGCAATTCCGGCCGCAAGCCGCCCAACAGACTCCAGCTTCTGGGAATGGCGCAGCTCGATTTCGAGTTGGGTTTGCGCGCTGACGTCCACGACACTTGCGATCACGAACTCCGTTCTTCCTTCAGCGTCCCGGACCGGCGTCAGCTTGGCGTCAGCAAGCACGACATGTCCGTCCTTGGCGATCACGCGACCACGGTGCTGGCCGGTTGACGCCGCTCCCGAGATAAGATCAGCGAAGAGCCTTTCAGCGAAAGCCCCTTCCTCGGAAGTGACCACTTCCGAGAAGAGCTTTCCTACCTCTTCCCGCGCAGAAAATCCGAAGATGTTCTCGTGGGCATCGTTCACATCGAGGATCCGGCCTTCTCGGTCAACGATGGCCAGGCCGACCGGCGCCGCACGAAAGACACTGCTGAACTTGTCGCGCTCCTGCGCGAGCTTGGCATTCAGCTCCTGCATCTCCTGCGAGGCCAGTTGGATCGAGCGTTCGGCCAAATCGCGTTCGCGGTCGATCGCCTCGTGGGCATGGCTAATCTGTTCGAGCAGCGCCTTCCAGGTCTCTTTGCTGGGGGGCTCGTCCAGCCCCAAGTCGAGCCGACGCAACTCGCGTTCGAAGAGGCAATGAAGCATGTCTATCTCTCCGTGAGCGCGGTGAGCGTCAAGGTTCGGGGTTCCTTGGCGCCTTCGAAGATCAAGACTAGGATTCGGTCTGAGTCCAGGCTGGACAAAGACCAGCCGTGACGGATGCCATAGGGAAAGACCTCCGTCTTCACGGTACCCCTCGGCCCTTCAGCGTGTCTCTCCTCGGCTGCCCAGGGGCGAAGACGACAAGGGGCTCCCGCACGCTGCCGGGCGCCATGTTGCGAAGACGGTACAACAGCCCTTGCGTCACTTCGTGGCCGCGGGGAACCAGCAGCAGGCCCGTGGTCGACATCACGTCCTGGACGAGAAACATCCCAGGTCGGACGGCTGCCAGTTTGATCTCGCTCAGGCCCTGTGAGGCCACCTTGTTCTTCACACGAGCGAAGGCATCGAGCAGTTTTGGATCGTAGCGGCCCCTGCGCCCCTGCAGGGTGCCGATGGCCATGGCGGGATCCGTTCCGGCTGCCTCAAGGGTATCGTAGTCGATGACCAGCCTAAGAACCCGGGCGCCCAAGGGGATGGACTCGCCTTGCACGGAACTGTGTGTCGACCCTGAACCATCGAAGTTGTGGTCCTGCGCTTGCAGGATGGCCCGCACTGCCTCAAGCCGGGGTATGCTTTCGAGAAGCTGGAGGGAGAGGGCCGGAAGCCGTTGGGTTAGCTCGAGTTCATCGCTATTGAGAGGTCTGCCGTAGTAGAGCTTCTCGTTGGTTGCAGCCGGAAGAGTGACACAGCCGATTTGGGAGAGCATGGCTGCCACTTCGAGTTGCCACGAGAGTGGCACGCCGAGACCCGCCACCAGATCCGCCGCGTGCTGCTTGAGCCGCATCGCGCGCCCGAAGGCAAGTGGGTTCGTGAGCGACAGAATCTCGGTCAGAGCCTTGATGCTTCCGCGCAGCGTCTTCTCGAGCAGTTCCCTCTCGGCCGTGAGGAGACGATGTTGCTCAGCCGCGGCCTGAATGGCCGAAAGGAAGATCTGGGGGTTGCAAGGCTTGGTCAGAAATCGAAAGACCTGCCCATGGTTGACCGCCGCGATCGCTGACTCGAGGTCGGCTTGTCCGGTGAGCAGGATCCGGACGGTGTCGGGTGAACGCTGCTTGACCTGGCTGAGGAAGGCCGCGCCGTCCATTTCGGGCATGCGCATGTCCGAGACGACCACGGCAGGTGGATTATCTCCGTCGATGATCGCCAGTCCGGCCTGGCCATTGGTCGCGGTCGACACCCGGTAGTGCCGCCGCAGGTTGAGGACCAGTCCTTCGAGGACTCTGGGTTCGTCGTCAACACACAGGATGTGGATTTGGTCAGCCATGTTGATCCTAGGCGGAATCGCCCTTGGTTATTCCTGCGGTCTTTGTCGCCGCCACGCGCATGCCCGAAAGCTGGGTTTCGTCGATGCCCACGCGGGCGAGGTAGGTGAGATCCAATTCTTGCGCGTCGGTCCCCTTGACTCCCATTTCGGTCGCCAGGTGGTCAGCGATGTAGATCATGTCCACCAGCTCAAACGCGGGATGGGCGAGCAAGTGTGGCTCCTTGTGATAAGCGACGGCCTCCATGATGGAGTGGGGCGAGCCCCACAGGCCAAGCAGATAGGCACCGAGAAGCGCACGATCGACCGGGACGCCAGCGTCATGGGCGACGGTATCGTTCACCTTCACCAGCCATCCCACCTCATGGAGAACACCGGCTAGAAATGCTTCCTCCGCCTTCTTCTTGTCCTTGGTCTCCATTTGCCGCGCAATCTGGCCGGTCAGAAGCGAGTGGTTCTGCAGCGCCAGAAGGGCCGCTTCCGAGAGGCCGGAGGTCTCGGCCCCAGCCGAGAAGGTCTCAAGGGCCAGGGCGAGGTTCTTGATGGTCGAGATCCCGAGGTAGGTCACGGTCTCGGCCAGAGAGGAGATCTTTCTTGGCAACCCGAAGAAGGCCGAGTTCACGAGCTGAAGCAGCTTCGCGCACAGGCCGACGTCGTGCTCGACAATCTGAACCACCGCGGCGACACTGCAAGTAGGCACCATCAGCGCCTCGTTGAGCGCGACGTAAGTCCTGGGGGCCGCTGGAAGCATTTCGATCTTGCCCACGGCTTTGCGCAATTCATCGCTTCTCAGAATGGCGTTGAGGCGGCACGCCCGATCAACCACGCTCTGGAGCAGGGCCGGATCACAAGGCTTGGAAAGGAACATGTGCGCAATGAAGACAGACTTCATCACGCTCTCAAGCTCGGTCTGACCCGAAAGAATCATGCGCACAGCCGAAGGCTGGAGCTGCTTGACCCGTGCAAGCAGGGTCGCGCCATCCATGCGCGGCATCCGCATGTCGCTGACCACCACGTCAAAAGGACCCTCGGCCAGCTTGGCCAGCGCTTCTTCCGGGCCAATGGCGAAGACCATTTCCCACTCGCGGCGCTTCGTGCGCAGAACATTGCGAAGCCCGGTGAGAACGTTCGGATCGTCGTCTACGAACAGGATTCGTTTCAGTGTGTTCGCTGTCTGTCCCATGTCTTGTGCGATCCCCTCGCGGTCGACGATCCGCCCTTCCGCCTACCTGGCCTGGGTCGCCTTTCAACGTTCAGCCATATCGGGGTGCATCGGCAGAACGACCTTGGGCTTGACCCCTGCTTCTCTGCTTGAGGCCGGAAGCGCCTGCCCGACCGAGAGGGTCAGCGGCCCGGCTCGCGTGGACCCGTTCGCAATGGCGCCATGCACTGTCGGCTGGGGCTCCACTTTCCGCTTGTCGCTGCCGAGATAGGCAAGGGGGCCTAGGCCATGAGCAAACAGAGAAGCGCCCTAGTGGCGGTGCGTTGAGCGGAGAGGCCACTCGATGAACGACAAGGCCACTACGTTCAGGATTCTTCTGCCCGTCGATGACGTATCCGATCCGAAGGGCGGGACATGACGACGTCGATGGCGAACGATTCGTCTGCAGGCTCTCACCTCGGACGAGGCCTACGACGTTTGGCCTTCCTGCCGGCCTTCCTCATGCTGCTCGGTCTCGCGAGCGTGTCGGTGATCGCCCATTCCCTCGACAACCAGAGGGACCAGCTTTCGCGACGTCTTTCGGCTGAGCGCAAGAACATCGAGCTGGTAACCAACATCCGGCGCGACGCAAGGAAAACCTATGTGGCCCTGCTGGAGCGATGGTTGGTGCCACCGGAGGATCGGCCGCAGCTCGAGAATGAGCTCAAGTCACAGAGCGCGGCGTTGGTGCGCTCATCGCGAGACTTCCTTGAGGGGGTTGCCCTGACCGCCGCCGAGGATCGGCACCGCGCCGAACTCGCCACCAAACTCACCGCATGGGCCGCCCTTCTCGATCGGGTTCTTGGGACGGCGGCGGGACCGGAATTGCGACCTGAGGCCCGTGAGCGCCTCGATGAGATCGATAGGCATTGCGGCGCGATCCTGGCGGCCAACGTCGACGGCGCGGACCAGGATGATGCCGCGCGAGAAGCGGTGAAACGTGAAAGCGGCTTGAGCCACCTTGCCATCGTCGTGCTGGCGGCGCTGCTCCTCGTCTACGTCGCAGTGTGGTACCTGCAGAGGTTGGCTACGCGGAAGGTCGCCGAGGCCCGTCTCCAGCAACGGCAGCAGGAGGAGCAGAGCCGGGCCTTGGAGGTGAGCCACAGGCAGCTGAGCGAGAGCATGTCGCAGCTTTCGGTCACGAAACAGGAGCTCGAGAAGCGAGTGCGCGAATTGGCGACCGCTCAGGCTCAGCTCGTCCAGGTCGAGAAACTGCAAGCGGTCGGTCAGCTCGCCGCAGGCATCGCCCATGAGATCAACACGCCGATTCAATACGTTGGCGACGGAGTGCACTTCCTGAAAGAGGCATTTGAGGGCTACCGCCGGCTGGTCAGGCAATACCGGCGCGCCTTGGAAGTTCTTGAGAAAGGCGGCGGACACGAAGCGCTAGTCAGCGAGATCCGGGAGACAGAGGAGGACGCCGACCTTTCCTACCTTGACGCAAGTCTGCCCGGAAGCTTCGAGAGCTGCCTGGACGGCATCGCCCGCATTTCGACCATCGTGCGTGCGATGAAGGAGTTCGCACACCCCGACCAAAGGGAACAGGCCTCCGCCGACCTGAACCGGGCTTTGCAGACCACGCTCGCTATCGCCAAGAACGAATACAAATACGTGGCTGACGTCACGACCGAGTTTGGCGACCTGCCGCCCGTCTCCTGCCATGCGGGCGATCTCAACCAGGTCTTCCTGAACCTCATCGTCAACGCCGCCCACGCCATCGGGGATGTGGTGGGCCAGAGCGGGACCAAGGGCACGATTCGCATCAGCACTTTGACAGAGGGCGACATGGTGCGAATCGATATTGCTGACACGGGGTCAGGAATTCCGGAGTCCATCCGCCGTCGCATCTTCGATCCCTTCTTCACCACCAAAGAGGTGGGCAAGGGTACGGGCCAGGGCTTGCCCATCGCCCGCGACATCGTCGTGGCCAAGCATCGCGGCTCACTGACATTCGAGACCGAGGTGGGCAAAGGGACCACGTTCACCATCCGGCTGCCGATTGATGGCGGGCGGCCGGAGTTGCCCACCGTAGTCAGGGAAGGAAAGGAGGAGCAGAGTGGCAGATGATGTAGAAGGCAGCAGCGTCCTCATCGTGGACGATGCCCCCGAGAGCCTGCGACTTTTGGGCGCAATTTTGAAACGCGGCGGTCTCGTGCCCCGACCGGTCACCAGCGGCAAGCTCGCTATCGAGGCGGCAGGTGCGGACCCTCCTGATCTCGTCCTGCTCGACGTCCGCATGCCGGAGATGTCCGGCCTGGACGTCTGCCGACAGTTCAAGCAGGACCTGCGGCTGCGCGATATTCCCGTCATCTTCATCAGCGCGCTTCAGGGTGCCGACGACAAGGTCGAGGCATTTCGCGCGGGTGGCGTCGACTATCTCTGCAAGCCATTCCAGGAGCAGGAAGTTCTGGAACGGATCAAGACGCACTTGCGTCTAAGACGGCTGCATGTGGATCTCATCTCCCGCACCGTTCCGTACGCCTCGCACTCGCGTCACACCGTTCTCGTCGTCGATGACGACATCCAGGTCCTGCGGGTTCTGAGCGAAATCCTGTCCCAAGAGGACTTCGATGTGCTCACCGCCCAGGACGCGGGGCAAGCCGTCGCGCTGCTTGAGAAGAGCCTACCCTGCATGATTCTCCTCGACGTGGAGATGCCCGGCCTGAATGGCCTTGCGCTGTGTCGCCGGATCAAACACCACCCGCATACGGCCCACATTCCTGTCGCGCTGGTCACCTCCAAAGCTGAGGGACGTGATGTCAAGCAGGGAATTGCCGCTGGCGCGGTGGACTACATCAAGAAGCCATTCGACATGGACGAGGTCCGCATGCGCGTGCGCATGCAGATCCGCCTGCACGAGGCACTGAGCGAGCAACAGCAACTTCACAAACATCTGGCCGCGATCAACGCTGCCGTGAAGGACGCGATCATCAGCATCGGACAGGACGGCGCGATTTGGCACTGGAACGAGGCGGCGGAACGGATATTCGGATACACCCGCGACGAGGTTCTCGGGCGAAACCTCCACACGCTCATCATGCCGAGCCGGTTTCACCAGGAGTATGGCAAGGCTTTCTCGCCATTTCAGGCCACCGATGAGACGATCGCCCTACACAAGACCATCGAACTGATAGCGGTCAGGAAGTCCGGTGAGGAGTTCCCCATCGAGCTGTCGCTGGCCCCGGCCGAGATCGATGACCGCCGGTGCGCGGTGGGGATTGTCCGCGATATCACCGAGCGCAAGCGAGCCGAAGCAGATCTGCGGGAAAGCGAAGAGAAGTTTCGCTGTCTCTTCGACTCCTCCCATGACGCCATCATGACGCTGGAGCCGCCCACCTGGGGGTTTGCCGACGCCAATCCGGCTACCCTGGCCATGTTCAAAGCGAAGAGCCTTGCGGACCTTACTCCCTACGCGCCTTATGATCTGTCGCCCGAGAGACAGCCGGACGGGCGCGCGTCCACCGACGCGGCCCTAGAAACTATTGCCACGGCCCTGCGCGAAGGCTCCACCTACTTCGAATGGACGCATAGGCGGATTGACGGCCAGGAGTTTCCGGCCACCGTGCTTCTGACCCGCATGGAACGGGGCGGAACGCCGTTCTTGCAGGCAACGGTCAGGGACATTTCCGAGCAGAAACAGTTTGAGATCGAACTGGGACACGCGCGCAAGCTCGAGGCGGTCGGACAGCTCGCCGCGGGAATTGCACATGAGATCAACACGCCGACCCAGTACGTGGGTGACGGCGTGCACTTCCTGAAGGAAGCATTCGAGGGTTACCGGCGACTGGTCAGCCAATACCGGCGGGCCGTGGAAATCCTTGAGGCAGCCGGCGGGCAAGAAGCGCTGGTTAGCGAGATCCGGGAGACGGAGGAGGAGATCGATCTTTCCTACCTCGACACGAATGTGCCCAGCAGCTTCGATAGTTGCCAGGACGGCATCTCCCGCATCTCGACCATCGTGCGGGCGATGAAGGAGTTCGCACACCCCGATCAAAGGGAAAAGGCCCCCGCCAACCTGAATCAGGCCTTGCAGACCACGCTCAACGTCGCCAGGAACGAATACAAGTACGTGGCTGACGTCACCACCGAGTTCGGCGACCTGCCACCCGTCCTTTGCCATGTGGGTGCTCTGAACCAGGTCTTCTTGAACCTCATCGTCAACGCGGCCCACGCGATCGGCGATGTGGTGGGCCAGGGCGGGACCAAGGGCAAGATTCGAATCAGGACGTTGAAAGAAGGCGACTTGGTGCGTATCGATATTTCTGACACGGGGTCAGGAGTTCCGGAAGCAATCCGCCATCGCATCTTCGACCCCTTCTTCACCACCAAGGGGGCAGGCAAGGGCAGTGGCCAGGGCCTGGCCATCGCTCGCTCTATCGTCGTGACCAAGCATCACGGCTCACTGACGTTCGAGACTGAGGTAGGCAAAGGGACCACGTTCATGATCCGGCTGCCGGTCGGCGGCGAGCCAGCCGAGTAGCCCGCCATCCCCTAGCCCACGGAGGCCGCCGCGCAGATCAGGCGTCCAATCGCGTTTATTCCGCACCGTCATGTAGGTCGGCATGATCAGCCGCGTTCCAACACGAACGTTTCCAGCCGTATCCCGGGATGTTACACGCGCAGCCACCTCCGCCGAGCGATGAGGAGGGCGAATGAGTGCATGCGTGATCCGGGTCGGCATGAGATACTCCCACCGCAAAGTCAGTGTCGAAGGGACGGAGCGATGAGCGACGCTACAGGAGAGCCTGACCGACTGGTCCGGGAGAACGAAGCACTTCGAAGCCGGGTCAGAGCGCTGGAAGCGGAAGCGGAACGCTTCAAGACTACGCTACAGAGTATCGGCGATGCGGTGATCTCGGTCGACACGGGCGGCAACATCTTTCAGATGAACCCGGTGGCCCAGACGCTCACCGGGTGGGGAGAACCTGAGGCGCTTGGCCAGCCGCTGGCGCGAGTCTTCCGCATCGTCAACGAAGAAACACAGGCCGGGGTCGAGAGCCTGACATGGGGTCCATGGCAAGCGCGGTCTTCCACGAGCTGACGGCCAACAGCTACGTGGTGAAGCCGGTGGACTTCGACGCCTTTGCCGAAGCGGTGAGCGCCCTGGGCCTGTACTGGCTGCTGGTAAACCAGCCCCAAAAATAGGTGAGGGCCAGCGACAGGGAGGAGGGAACTGCGTGAGTGAGACCACTCGTGTTTTGATCGTCGAGGATCTGCCCTCGGACGCGGAGCTGAGCGAACGGGAGATCCGCAAAGCGCTGGGCTCGTGCGAGTTCCGACGAGTGGAGATCCGCGAAGAGTATCTCGCCGCACTAGATGACTTTCGCCCCGGGCTCATCGTTTCCGATTTCAAGATGCCCCAGTTCGATGGCCTGGCCGCGCTCAAGCTCGCGCTGGAGCGTTGCCCAGACGTGCCCTTCATCATGGTCACGGGCTCGATGAACGAAGACACGGCGGTCGAGTGCATGAAGGCCGGGGCGTGGGACTACGTCATCAAGGAGCACGTGAAACGGCTGGGACCCGCTGTCCAGAGCGCGCTCGAGCGACAGCGCCTGCGGATGGAGCGAAAGCGGGCCGAGGCGGAACGCAAAAGCCTCGAAGAGCAGCTTCGCCTCTCGCAGAGATTGGAAGCCGTAGGCAGCCTCGCGGGGGGCGTTGCGCACGACTTCAACAACTTGCTCTCTGTGATTCTGTGCTCCACGGAGTTCGCAATGGCCAAGGTGCGGGAGGAGGACCATGTCCGGGACGAACTCCGGGAGGTGAAGAAGGCTGGCGAGCGCGCCGTGGCCCTGACCCGGCAGCTCCTGGCGTTCAGCCGCAAGCAGGTATTGCAGCCCGTGGTGCTGAACCTGAATCAGATCGCCGCTGGGGTCGAGAAGATGCTGCGGCGGATCCTGGGCGAAGACATCGACTATGTCCAGGTGCTTGCGCCAGATTTGGGCAGGGTCCGGGCCGACCCAGGCCAGATCGAGCAGGTGCTGATGAACCTGGTGGTCAACGCCCGGGACGCCATGCCCGAGGGAGGCAAGCTCACCATCGAGACCTCCAACGTGGATCTGGACGAGGAGTATGCGGCCCGCCACGTGGCGGTGAAGCCCGGGCCCTACGTCCAGCTCGCGGTCAGCGACACCGGTTGCGGCATGGACGCAAAGACGCAGGCTCGGATCTTCGAGCCGTTCTTCACCACCAAGGAGAAAGGCAAGGGAACCGGTCTGGGGCTCTCTACCGTGTACGGCATCGTCAAGCAAAGCGGCGGCAACATTTGGGTCTACAGCGAGCCCGGCCAGGGGACCACGTTCAAGATCTATCTGCCGCGGGAGCTCTCGGGCAGCACGACGGTGACTGCCAGCCGACTCGCGGCGGTCGTGACCCCGCCAACGGCGACTGAGACCATCCTGGTTGTGGAAGACGAGGAAGCCGTGTGCAACATTGCCAAGCGGATCCTCAGCGGGGCCGGCTACACTGTGCTGACCGCCGCGAGTCCAAACGATGCGCTGCTGATCTGCAATGCCTACCAAGGTGAAGTCCACCTACTGCTGACCGACGTGGTGATGCCGCAGATGAGCGGGAGGGCGCTGGCCGAGCGCCTGGTGCTGGCGCGTCCCGGGATGAAAGTGCTCTATATGTCGGGCTACACCGACGATGCCATCGTTCACCAGGGCACGCTTGACCCGGGAACCCATTTCATTGCCAAGCCGTTCAGCGCGGCGGATCTCAAGGGGAAGGTCCGCGAAATGCTGGACAGCGCTATTGCCGACCCCGCCGATGGGCACGAGCAGGCGGCCAAAGCCGATACCGAGATGAAGGAACGATTGCCGGACAGGGAGGCTTTCCGAGCGCTTCCTTCCGACGTGCTGAATCGGCTGCGCCAGGCGGCGATCGCTGCACGCTACGACGAGATTATCGAGCTCATCGAAACCCTTCGGATCACGGCCCCGAACACAGCCGCCCAGCTCCGGCGGATGGCGGACGTTTTCGATTACGACGGTATACGGGAAACCCTGGGTCAGTGAAGAATCACATCTTCATGATGGCCACGCCGCGCTCGGGCACCCAGTTGCCCCACTCGTCATAATCCATTCCGGGATCGTCCTCAGCAGGCCGATCGGAGTCCGGGACGGGAAGCTCGAGCTGTGGACGATTGTCGCGTCGACGATCTTTTTCGCGACGAAGGATTTCATCGATGATCCATGGCTCCAGCATCGAAACGCCTCCACTTGGCAAGGCCCTTGGCTGCGCGCAAATCCACCTCGTTGGGTGTGGCCCCATCCAGGAGACGGGCCATTCCCCGAAGCTTCGCTGACATCAGAGCCGTTCGGTTCACGTAAAATCTGTCGGCACCTGGGCGGGAAAAGTTAAGCGCCGCTGCCGCGCCGCGAACCCGCTACTCTTCTGGCAGGAGCAGCATCTGGCGCGGCAAGCCCGACCACCAAACCACCTGCAAGCCGAAGAACACGCTGTAGGCGTGAATGTTGCCGTCGGGCATGGCGTGGAAGTCCACCGTCGGCGTGAGCGCCCAACCTCCGGTCAGACGCTTGCGCCAGGGGAAGAAGTCATAGCTGAGACCGGCAAGGTAGTTTGAGCCATAGCCGCCCCGCATGGTCTTGTCCAGGGCGTTCTGGTCGGTCACATACACCACGCCCAGTCCCACTCCGGTGTGGGCGGATAGGCCACGCCAGAGCGTGGCGCTCCCTTCCAGGCTCAGCCCTTCGATGCCTCCTTGGTCGCTGCCCTTCTTGACGCCACCGAGCTCGACCAGCAGGCCCAGGCCAAGCCGCTCGGTCAGAAGTTGGCCGATGCGGAGGCTGAAGACACTGCCAGAGTAGA
>Ga0224520_1000064_pt1 | contig 35371 bp, 29 predicted proteins | sample CFST25metaG_2_FD_180684 | JGI IMG/M metagenome (GOLD analysis project Ga0224520, IMG submission 180684) | Peat soil microbial communities from Stordalen Mire, Sweden - C.F.S.T-25 | ecosystem: Environmental > Terrestrial > Soil > Wetlands > Peat | place: Sweden: Norrbotten County, Stordalen Mire... | reverse complement strand
TTAGTATAAAACAGAATGTAAAGTATTGAATTTAAGCCTGATACATTTCCCCTCCTTTTGAAGGAGGGGTGGCCGGACCACTTTTTAATTATGATACAAATGCTGATGCCGGCCGGGGTGGTTGATTGTTTATTCAAATTCCGGATCTTTTCTTTTGAAGGTTTTTCTTATCTCATTTTTTACAAATTCAGGTTCCTGGAATACTAATCTGTTTTCAAACCGCAGTATTGAGAATCCAAGGCTTTCAAGATATTGATCTCTTTTTTTATCTTTTTCTATTTTATGATATTCACCATGCGGATTTCCATCAAGCTCAATTACAAGTTTTTCTGAAGCACAAAAAAAGTCAACTATGTAGTTACCTATACTGTGTTGTCTTCTGAATTTTCTTGCATTAAGTTTTTTTGATTTTAAAATGTTCCATAACGCAGCCTCAGCAGATGTGGACTTGTTCCTAAGTGATGATCTGAAGAATTTAAGGCTTTTCCTGTTAAAGAGGTTTTGGTTTTTCATACCAATAAAGGTAAGAAGAGATCAATGAATCAACCACCCCGGTCGGGAAATAAAATACTGAATATATAAGATAATTAATCGTCCCGATCACCCCTCCTTCAAAAGGAGGGGAAACTTTTTTATGCAGTATCTCATTCATCCCCAAAGCTTAAGTTGACGTCTATGGGATTTAGGGGTGAAACATGGGATAAAAAGCAAAATTCTATCCATTTGTAAGATGTCGGAAAACATCTTCAAGATTACTTTCCTGTTTGTTCAGTGAAAGGACAGTCAGATTATTTTTAACTGCAAAGTTGAAAATCAGAGGACGTATATCATCTTCACCTTCTGCCTCGATTAACCATATATTCTTCCTGACTTTAATCACACTGCTGACCTTTTCAATTTCTGAGAGGGAGCTATCGGTTGTATCCTTATCGAACTCAACCTGAATAACTTGTCTGGGATGTTTTATCTTCGAATATATTTCACTCTTTTGCTCATCAGCCACAATCGCACCCTTGTCGATTATAATTATCCTGTCGCATATAGCCTCTACCTCCTGCATTATGTGTGTTGAGAGCATCACTGTTTTTTCCTTTCCTGCCTCTTTTATCAGATTTCGTATTTCAACGATCTGATTCGGGTCGAGGCCTGAGGTGGCCTCATCAAGGATCAGAACGGCAGGATTGTTGATGAGGGCCTGGGCCAATCCGACCCTTTGCCTGTATCCTTTTGAAAGCGAACCTATCTTCTTATTCTGTTCGGGTGCCAGTCCGGTCAGTTCAATTATATTATCCGTGAGCTTTTTGCCTGAGATGCCTGAATTATAGATTGAAGCAACAAAACCAAGATATTCCCTTACATACATTTCCGGATAAAGAGGATTGTTTTCGGGAAGATAACCTATTTGTTTCTTTATCTCAAGATTATCAACTTCAATATCCAGGCCATTAACGCTCACCTTACCGGAAGATGCAGGAATGAATCCGGTAATGATCTTCATCATTGTTGATTTACCTGCTCCATTCGGACCGAGAAAGCCAACTATTTCACCAGTCTTAATTTCGAACGAGATATTATCGAGAGCCTTTTGTTCGCCATAAAATTTAGAAACACCCTGAACTACAATGGACATAATCTGGATATTATTTTTTCATTATCTGTGTAAAGATAATGTAAGAGGATTCTTTTATGATCCCCATCCACCCATAAATTGTCCCACACTGGCAAATGAGGCTATTGGATTTACGCAACATACGGGTATCCTGGAACTGTTTGCAATTATATATTGTTCAGAAGCTCCTATCATATAATCTGCAAATGTTATATTCTTGGTAGTTACGATCAGGATCAGGTCCGCATTGATCTTTTGTGCAAAATCAATAGTCTGTTCAGCTATCTTACCTTTTGGCATATCATGTATTTCATACTCTATATTATTTTGTATCAGGTATTTGATAGCAAAATTCAAATTAGTTTTTGTTTTTCTTAAAATATTTTTATCCGTGCTTACTGAAACCACCATATGTATTTTTGACTCAAAATATTTCCCCATAAAAATGGCCATCTTTATCTTCTCTTTATTCTCACTCCTGAAATCAACAGGGAAGACAATATTATGATATCTTTCCTGGTCGGCAGGAGGATCCTGAACAACAATAAAAGGGATCTTTGATTTTACGATGACCTTTAATGCCCAGCTTCCTGTAAGCTTTTGCATACCTTTCATACCATGTGTGCCCATTACCACAAGGCTGGCTTCCTTTTCATTTGCAAATTCGGCTATAGCTGAAAAGATACTTCCCTTAGAAACATGGTAGGTAATTGCAACATTATATTTATTACCGTTTTCTTCAATTAAACGTTTCAGATGTGCAATCTTTTCATTATAGGCTCTCGTAGCAATACCTGTATCTACTATATGCAAAAGACATATATCATTCCCTACCATACGGCTGATTTTGACTGCATGCGCCAATGCATGTTCAGCAACATGAGAAAAATCCCATGGCACAACTATAAGTTTCTTCGGTTCTTCCATAGTTTCTGATTATTTTCAATTATATATTCAAAGTTATTCAGAATTTACCAATTTTCAAATCAAATAACAATTGTGAGGCTCTTTCTTTTTAGTCCTACATTAATTTAACTGAACCCGATTTAAAAATTATTTATTTTCTTCGTTTACACCGGCCCCAAGGGGAGAGAAGAAAATCAATTTTCTCCCCTTGGGGATGGGGTAAAAAAATTGATTTTCAAGCGACTTTAATAGGATGGCTAAATTTAATCCTATTCAGATATAAGAACTGATTAATATAAATAACTATTATTAAGGGGAAATATTATTATCAGGGTCATATAAACTGATAAGAAGGCTCTTATGTACAAAAATAGTGCCATAAAGAAATAATAGCGATCTATTCTGGCCTGGCGGCTAACATTTTATTATTTTTGCACATCTGTTTTTTGATTTTAAATATTTACGATGAAAAGAATTAAAGTAAAAAACCTCCTATCCAACCCGGTATTAGGATCGGATGTTCTGGTGAAAGGATGGGTAAGAACAAAGAGAGGAAATAAAAATATTCTCTTTGTAGCTCTTAATGACGGATCAACAATAAACAATATCCAGGTTGTTGTGGAAGCCGCATCTTTTGATGAAAACCTTTTAAAAGAGATTTCGACCGGAGCTTGCATAGCAGTTAACGGACAACTGGTAGCGTCGCAGGGACAGGGTCAGAGTGTTGAGATTACTGCATCAGCTATTGAACTTTATGGAAAAAGTGATGCCGAAACATATCCTCTTCAAAAGAAAGGGCATTCGATGGAATTCCTGAGAGAGAATGCACATCTCCGATTCAGAACCAATACATTCGGTGCTGTCTTCAGAATAAGACATGCTATGGCATTTGCCATTCATAAGTACTTTAACGATAAAGGATTCTTTTATCTTCATACGCCGATAATCACAGGAAGCGACGCTGAAGGAGCAGGGGAGATGTTTCAGGTTACAACTATGGATTTCAAAAACATGCCTCGTAATGATGATGGGTCAATTGATTACAGCAATGATTTTTTCGGAAAGCAGACAAATCTGACAGTTTCAGGTCAGCTCGAAGGTGAACTTGGCGCCCTGTCTTTAGGAGATATTTACACGTTTGGACCAACTTTCAGGGCTGAAAATTCAAACACACCGAGACACCTTGCCGAATTCTGGATGATAGAACCTGAAATGGCATTTTATGATCTGGCCGATAACATGGATCTGGCTGAAGACTTTGTGAAATACCTGATCAGATATGCGCTTGAAAACTGCAAGGAAGACCTTGAGTTTCTTAATAATATGATTGATAAAGCCCTTCTTGATAGACTTAAATTTGTTGTTGAAAATGAATTTAAACGTCTGACATACACTGAAGCTGTATCAATTCTGACCTCATCTGGTAAAAAATGGGAATATCAGGTTGGCTGGGGCCGGGACCTACAGGCTGAACATGAAAGGTATCTGGTTGAAGAACACTTCAAAAGGCCTGTGATTATTACCGATTATCCGAAAGAAATAAAGGCATTTTATATGAAACAGAATGATGATGGCAAAACTGTAAGAGCCATGGATGTTCTGTTCCCCGGGATCGGTGAAATTATTGGCGGATCGCAGAGAGAAGAGCAATATGAAAGGCTGCTTTCACGTATTAAAGAATTGAAGTTGCAGGAAAAGGATTTCTGGTGGTATCTCGACACCAGGAAATTCGGATCTGCACCTCACAGTGGGTTTGGACTGGGGTTTGAAAGATTAATCCTTTTTGTCACCGGAATGTCAAATATCAGGGATGTTATCCCATTTCCAAGAACACCGAAGAATGCTGAATTTTAATATCTGATATTCTTGCAGTTAGTTTAGAGTAGAAAAAATGTTAAAGCAAAGGTTACAGCAGAAATTGCTTCAGAAACTTTCACCGCAGCAGATCCAGATGATCAAACTGCTGGAGGTTCCTACTTTGCAGATTGAACAACGTATAAAAAATGAACTCGAGGAAAATCCTGCCCTGGAAGAAGGAGCAGAGGAAGACGAAATTCCTTCTGAAACAGAAGAGGATCAGTTTGAGGAGAACGATAAAGATAAAGATCAGGAAGAATTTACAATTGATGATTATATAGAAGAGGATGAGATACCTGATTACCGTCTTCAGGAAAAAAATTACAGCAAGGACGATGACAAAAGAACAGAGATACCTTTCTCTGTTGGATTTTCATTCCATGAGCATCTCGAATCACAACTTGGACTGAGAGATCTGACTGAAAAACAAAAAATTCTCGGAGAGTATATCCTCGGAAATATCGATGAAGACGGATATCTTAGAAGAGAACTTTCAAACATAGTTGATGATCTGGCTTTCCTTCAGAATGTTGAAACCACCGAAATTGAACTTGAAGAGGTCCTCATGATAATTCAGGATCTTGAGCCCGCCGGGGTAGGTGCAAGAACTCTCAGGGAATGTCTTTTGCTGCAAATTGATAAGCGCGATAATTCTCTGCCATCAACGATGATTGCACATTCAATTCTGGATTCCTATTTTGAAGAATTCACTAAAAGACATTATGACAAAATCATATTCAAACTTGATATCACTGAAGATGAACTTAAAGGAGCCATAGATGAAATTCTAAGACTAAATCCCAAACCGGGAGGAGTTTACAGTGATCCGTTCAATAAAACATCGCAACCGATAATCCCCGATTTCATCCTTGAGCTTTCTGAAGATGGTTTTGACCTCCATCTTAATTCAAAAAATCTTCCGGAACTAAGATTGAGCGCGGCATATAGCGAAATGCTTCATTCCTACAGTAAGGATAAGAGCCAGAAAAAAGAGATGAAAGATGCTGTGCTTTTTGTGAAGCAGAAAATCGATTCTGCCAGATGGTTTATAGATGCTATAAAACAACGGCAAAACACACTGCTTCTTACAATGAATGCTATTCTGGAATACCAGCAGGAGTACTTCATCGATGGCGATGAAACAAAATTGAAACCTATGATCCTGAAGGATGTTGCTGAAATGACGGGACTCGATATCTCAACAGTTTCAAGAGTGGCCAACAGCAAATTCATTCAGACTCATTTCGGAATTTTTCCACTGAAGTTTTTCTTTTCGGAAGGATTGCAGACCGACAGCGGGGAAGAAGTATCGACCCGGGAGATAAAACGAATTTTGCAGGATTGTATTGAAAATGAACAAAAACGTAAACCGTTGACAGATGAAAGCCTCACGGATATTCTGCAGGAAAAGGGGTACCAGATCGCACGACGTACTGTAGCAAAGTATCGTGAACAACTTAATATCCCTGTAGCAAGACTGAGAAGGGAGATTTAGGGGTGCTAAAGTTGCACCTTAAATACAGGTTATTAAATTTTAAATAGACATTACTTACCCGAATGACAATAGACAAACCAAAAGACATTCTCTATTCTCTGGCAAAGATAATTGCCATAATTTTTCATCCGTTGCTAATGCCGGTCTATGGAATGGCAATAATATTTATTGCACCAACCCTTCTGGGATACCTGCCTTTTAATGTAAAGAAATTATTAATTTTTATTATGCTGGTGGATAATGTCCTGTTGCCTCTTTCTATTTTGCCTTTTTTAATTCAGAAAAAAATTATCACATCCTGGGCTATAAGTGAAAGAAAGGAACGCAACATCCTGCTGATATTTACAACACTCCTCTATTGTGCCACTTCATTTATAATTATCAGGTTTCCGGTTCCTGTGTTCCTGAAATCATTTATTATTGCAACTGCCTTTCTTTCTCTTATAGTTACTATAATAAACTTCTGGTGGAAGATATCGCTTCATTCTGTTGGAGCCGGTGCCCTAATAGGTCTTGTGCTTATTTTATCATTAAAAATGTTGACGCCCCTGGATGGTTACCTGATTTCTGCAATAATTGCAGGAGGTTTCATTCTTTCCTCGAGGTTGAAACTTAATCTCCACAACCCTAAGCAGGTATGGTTCGGATTATTAGCCGGTTTCTTTGGATTAACTTTCTCGATGCTGTTTTTCTAAGAGTTCATTTAAGGCCCCGGTTAAGAGAATTTTGCTTTGCCTGTTAATTTCGGTGTGCAAAACGGATCTGCCCGGGCAAATTAGATTCTCGGCATTTATTTTACTCTGAATTTGAGTACAGAACCACCCTTTACCTGAGAGATATTCTGCCAGGTATTCCTGCTCAGTCTGTCCTGGTGTCGGTATAATCAAAGCAGTGGAGTTCAGACTTACAAGTTCCATAATCGTAGTGTATCCCGATCTGCTGATTATATTGTCACTGGTCTCAATAATCTCTTTCATAATGGGAGCAGGCTGATGATAATAAAAGGTAATATTGCCATCGCTATTTGTGTCCCCGCTCTTCCCTGGTTTCCCTTCAAACATAATTGTATGCGGTTCTTTATCTTTCAGAATTGCTACAAGTTTCTGTTTAAGGATTTCCCTTTGTGGTTCTGGTCCGGAAAGAATCACTGTGTTTCGATGAACTCTTAACGGATTCGCAGTCAGCCCTGGATCAGGAATTTGAAACCTGGATAGAATCCCAATATACCTTACATTATCAGTTAATCTGATGCCGTGCGCTAACCTGCCTGTGAGATTCAGTTCACCCGGTAAATCGGGAATAAAACAAAGAGAATATTTTTTAATGATTTTACTGTGCAGAAATACACCGGCCGGCTCGAGAAATTTCAGAGGTTTTGGGAAAGGAATAAGCGGCATATGGGTAATATAGACTGAAGTTATCTTCTTATTCCATAATCCAAATCTGTTATCACTGATGATTATATCAATATCGTATTTTGTAATAATTTTATTCAAAGCCTGATGTTCAGCTATTATATGGAACAAAAGAACAGGGATTTTAAAAAACAGGGAAAGATATTGCGGTAAGAACCTTGAATAGGAAGGCTTGAAACCGGTGAAATTTATATATGATAACCCTGGCAATTCATTCCGGAACAGTGATAAATGTTCCTCTCCAGAGGCAATAGTAATGTTATTGTCCATATCCCGGAGGCACCGGGCAAGGGGTATCATCCTGGCGGCATGACCCAATCCCCACTCCAGGGGACATATGAGTATATTGAATTTTTTTTTCACATTACCCGGAAACCCTGGTTTTGACTCCAATCGATTCAACCATTAAAGCTATCTTTTTCAATTCTGAAACAGGTATTTTTTTCAAGCTGGCGCCATGTGGAGTATCCCGTGATATTGTGTAGATCATAACCTCGACGGGTTTTATTCTTTTAATTGCCTTGAGCCACTCATTTATTTCAACCGGAGTCGTATTATCAATCACCTTCCCGTTATATGTGCCACGAAGAAAGAGAGTCTGTATGATAACGTTTCCATTGAATCCGTGAAGGTTTTTAATTAGCTCTTCAACTTTAATTTCAACTTTTGGCTGGTTATGAATTTTAATTGTGGAATCAAATGCAGAGTCGAGTTTAAGAATGTTCTGGTCGACTTTCAGCAACGCTTCCTTTATTATAGGATTTGATATGGTCGTTGCATTTGATAACACAGCGATTCTGCTTTCAGGGAAGTATTTATCTCTTAAGGTTATAGAGTCATCAATTATTCCAGGGAAATCAGGATGAAGAGTGGGCTCCCCGTTACCTGCATATGTAATAACATCCGGAGGGTGGTTATTTTTCTTCAACTCTGTCAGTTTGATATCCAGGGCATTATAAACTTCCTCACGGCTCGGAGGACGGTTTACAGTTATTTCAATATCACGGGTCCATCCGCATTCACAATAAATACAATCAAAATTGCAGATCTTTTTTTTAGTTGGTAATAAGTTTATTCCCAGCGACATTCCTAATCGCCTGCTTTTCACAGGTCCGAAAATTATTTCATTAAAAAGAAATGTAGCCATTATAGATTACTTATATACGGGTCAAAATTAATAATATTAGTAGGATATCCCATGAGATTGCTTCGTCACTTCGCTACTCGCAATGACCGTAGTTTTTAATTAATTTGATTCAGCTCCCAACTACAAACCACACTACTTGTAGCGTCATTGCGAGCCCGACGAAGGAGAGTGCGGCAATCCTAAAATCCCATTCAAAATTAGTATTAAATAGCGTTGGGACTAATTATATCAATCTCCTTACTGAACTCTCAGGAAGTAACTTCATATTCTGAAGATCAACATTCTCCAGAAGCAGTAGTCCTGGTTTTTTTCCTGCTTCGATACTTCCAAACCACTCCTCTTCTTGCAGGGCCTTAGCGCCATTCATTGTGGCCCATAGTACCATATCGCCTATAACTAATTCAGGGAAATTGGACTGAAGTGTTTTAAGCTCCTCAAGGATACTGAGATTACTATTGGAAGCATGACTGTCAGTCCCGATGACAATCTCACAACCCTCTTCAATCAGCAGATTTAATGGGGGAATTTTGTTTTCGATATAGATATTTGAGTTAGGGCAGAGACACCAGAATAGATTTTTTCTCTCCTTAATAAGTCTTATAGTTGTTTTGTCTGCAAAGGTATTATGAACAAGAATGAGGTTTCCTGACTTTGTCAATTCATTCAGGATTATATCAATATGGCTTCCGGCCAGTTCCAGCCTTGACGGTATCAATCCTGATCGTTTGTAGGCAGACATAAGTGGTCCTGTATGGTTCCGAAGAAAGATTTCTTCCCCCTCAGACTCCATAAAATGAATGGAAGTTATCCTGTTATTTAAGCTTTCATTTTTAAGTAGCCTTAGTAAAGTGAGGGATATTGAATAAACCGAATGTGGTACCAGAGAATACTGTAAGCCCAGGTCCCTGGCTGTTTCAGCAATATCCAGAATTTCAATAATACGGCTTTCGGCCTTATCGGGATCAAGGCCAAAAACCTCAATAAGGCTTATGTACCTGATCATGCTCTCTTTTTTTACATTAAAGGTATCGGATGTATTACACACATCTGCGCATAAAACAATTCCTTCGCTAAACATAGACTTATCTGCAGAATAAGCGGAAGTCAGTATATTATCATTATTCCTGTTCCTGTAACTTCTGATTTCTTCAATAAAACTCCCCAGTCCGGAGCCTTTTGAAGTGCCTCCTTTCATGTGGGATAGTTCAAGGTGACAATGACAATTTACGAAGCCGGGAATTATAATTCCATTATAAAACTCTGTGGAATGTTTTTCCTCCAGTTCCCCGGCAGTGTCTTCAACACTGATTATTGTCCCATCATCTTCTGTTGTAATGATGCCTCTTTTGAGCGAAGGTCCTGAATTGGTAATAATGAATTGGGCAGTAAAGCGTTTCATGACACCAGAGAGCTGAATGTAAATGAGATATTGTCTATTTTAAAATGCTTTTCAATGCCATAGGGAAGGTTGTCGAAATCGTAGAGCCATCCTCTTAAATGATGAACCTGATTTGCAGGGAGAGTAAAGAACAGCTTGTAAGTATGTGGCCTTCCGTCTTTTATGTAATTTATTGATTTAATATAATTCCTTTTCCCGGTATCAACACTGTCAGGATAACATGAATAGACTGTAGGCCTGGGATTATCCGACTGGTCATCTGGGAAAAGAGTAACAGAGAATGTGAGTGAATAAGTGCCTCTGCTGGAAAGGGTTATATCAAATCGAGTGGAATCGTTGCCTGAGAGTGAAGGGATTGAATAAAACTCCTTACCTGGCCATTTGTTCGTAATACGTGCCAGTACAACATTGGATTCTTTTTCAACATGTGATTCCATTTCACTTAATATGCCAAGAACCTGATCATATATTTTATTTAACTTTTTCGGGTCATTTAAGAAATAGTATTTCATTGTTTTATCCATTATTTCTTTTGTATAGCCGTGTTTTTCAATGACCTGATAATATGTTGATATAGAATCCAGTGAAGAAGCCCAGGCATTAATTTTGGGAAGGGAAAGCAACCCGTCTGCAATATGTATATCAGTCAATAATGAAACCAGTTCTTTTTCAGGGATCAGGTTTTTTTTGTCAAGTTTCGTCTTTCTGCCTGAACACGATCCCACAATTAATGAGAAAAAGATCAATATGAGATAACCAATCCTGGTCATAACGTATTTTTATAAAGGGTTTTACTCATCTGGTTTGTTTAAATCAGTTTATTTATTTTCATATACAATACACATATTTTACCCCCTTTCTTATTTCCCCCAAGGGGGAAAAGATTTGCTCCTTCCCCTTTGGGGGAAGGTGGGAAGGGGGTTCTAAAATTACACAATAAGAATAAATCAACATTATCATTTAAAATATTTAGCCAAAGCTTGCTGGCTTGTCAAACTTTTTTATTAAGATACTTTTTCGTGAGAAACCTTACAGGATACCAGGCCGCCCAATATCCGATTAATAGGACAGTCGCAGGGACAATCAAAAAATCTTTTATCTTCATAACTACAGGGTATGAGTCCATGATAAGAGATTGACTCTGAAGTTTTACAAACCCGTAGGTATGCTGGAGCCAACACACAATAAAACCCAGGATAATACCTGAAAATGCACCAATTATTGAGATCAGCCACCCTTCAAATATGAAAATTTTCCTTATCAGGTTGTTGTCGGCTCCCAGGCTCTTAAGAATCTCAATATCTCTTTCCTTCTCGATTATAAGCATTGTGAGGGATCCTATTATGTTGAATGAGGCAATAATAAGTATGAGCGTAAGGATAAAGAAAATAGCAAGCCTTTCGGATCGCATTACTTTATAAAATATGGCTTGTTGTTCATACCGGTTCTGAACTATGTATCCTTTTCCAAAAATTTTAATAATGTCTTTTTGAACCGCTTTTGGATCAGCATGCTCCCTGAATCTGATTTCAAGAGTGGTAATTCCCTTATCTGTTTCGGTAAGTTCGCGCGCGAAATCAATCGGGATATATACATATTTGGAATCATATTCTTTTTCCACTTCAAAAATCCCGGACGGGAAGATAAACTTATGATTTAATGAGTTTTCGGCATTGAAATTTGTGCCGGGCCCTGTTTTTCTCGGGAAAATTATTTCCAGAGGAGTTATAAAGTTGACCCTGATTCCAAGATACTGTGCAACCCCTCTGCCAGGCACTGCATAAGGTCTGCCTTTATCGTTCCTTAGCTTGAATTCGCCTTCCCACATCGAACTGTCGATATTCGAAACCATGGCATAGTTGTCATCAATGCCTTTAATGGTTGCAATATATTGCCTTGAGCCATATTTTAGAAGAGCATTTTCTTCAATTGTCATTGAATAGCAGCACAACCCGTCAACTTTTGCAAGAAGTTTCAGGCGTGCAGTGTCGGGAATAAATGTCTTACCCTTGGAAGCTGTTATTTTAATATCAGGATCAAAAGTATTGAAGATATGACTGACCATTGTTTCAAGTCCGTTAAAAACGGATAGAATAATTATCAGTGCCATAGTTCCGACCGACACACCAGCCACAGAAACAGCTGAAATAATATTTATGGCATTTCGCGATTTTTTAGCGAACAGGTATCTTTTTGCTATGTATAATGAGAGCTTCAATTATCTTGTTTTCTTGCGGTAACCAGTAATCCGGTCCCGGTTTTATGAGTCAAAAACAGATCAAAAATGTTAAGAATTATTGAGACAGGGGAAAAAATCAGATAATAAAAAGGAAGAATCAGGAAAAAGAAGTAGGAGATATTCAGCATTTTAACAGGATACTTCATTGATAATCGCCATGATATATTTCCTGGTATTCCGTAAGTATATTGTGCCTCAATATTACTGAAGCCAGCCTGTGAAAGTTTTTCAGTTATGTCAATTATTCCATATCCATCCCTGACATGTTCATCAATAAATGATTCTTCATTTTCTCCGTGTACATCGGAACCTCCTTTGTCAGAAGGGGTGGATATCAGCACTATACCATTTTTTTTAAGCGATTTGCAGAAATTCTGAAAAACCAGCCTGTCTTCTTCAATATGCTCCATTACGTCGACTGACAAAATAAGATCGTAGCTGTCAGGATCAATAACAGTTGTAAGATCAGCACAGCTAAAAGAAACACGATCCGACAATCCTGCTTTAGAGAAAAAAGCATTGCAGTCATCAATTTGTTCTTTATTAATATCAACGGCTTTGATTTTCCATAGTTTGTTCATCCTGCTCATTCTCCAGGTGTATTGTCCAAATCCGGAGCCGGCATCCAGAACATTCCTTTCATCATGAAAGTGACGGGCAATCTTCCTTAATGCCTTCTTAACATGCCATGTACGCAGCAAAAGGAGATCAAGAAGAAAATACAGGATCTTTCTCAGAAACAGAGATGTGGCGAAAAACTTTCCAAGCGATCTTTTAATTGGTTCGTATTGCATAAATGTCAGGATTTCAGCAGCTTGTCTATTTTGTCGATATAGTCAAGGCTGTCATCGATATGGAATGCAATGTCTGGCACAATCCTTAGTTGAGACCTGACTTTCTGGCCAAGATCAAATCTTATTTTAGAGCAGTGCTCCTCAATTGACTTAAGTACAATGTCCAGATTTGTTGCAGGGAAGATACTTATATAGACTTTGGCGAAAGAGAGATCGGGGCTTACCCTCACCCTTGTTATTGAGACTAATTTCCCGTGGGCAAATTCGTTTCCTCTTTTCAGAAAGATGTCGGCCAGCTCTTTCTGTATTAGACGGGATACTTTTTTCTGTCTTGTCGATTCCATGGCCATTTTTAATTTAATTGACAAAGGTACGATTTTCCGGGGGATTTTCTAAAAGACCTCTCCCTAAATCCCTCCCCCGGGGGGGAAGGACTTAACTAATAGATTATAAATGTATTACTCCCCTTCTCTCGCGGGAGAAGGGGTTAGGGGGATGAGGTAAAAAAATAGGGACAAATGGTAAACAGGTAACTTTATGATTTCGAAAATTTAGCTAGCTTTGGCCTGAACTTTATTAAGATAAGAATGGACACAGTTGTTAGTGGAATAAGATCAACAGGAAACCTGCATCTTGGAAATTATTTTGGTGCTTTAAAGAACTTTCTGAAAATGCAGAAGGAAAATAATTGTTTTTTCTTTATTGCTGATTATCATGCGCTTACAACTCATCCAAAGCCTGGAGATCTTCATGGGAACATTAAACAGGTCTTAGCAGAATATCTTGCATGCGGTATCGATCCGGAAATCGCTACCGTATTCATTCAAAGTGATGTTCCGGAAGTTTCTGAGCTCTATCTGTTATTGAATATGAATGCCTATGTGGGTGAACTTGAAAGGACCTCTTCCTTCAAAGAGAAAATACGTAAGCAGCCAGACAATATAAATGCGGCATTATTGACCTACCCGGTTCTTATGGCTGCCGATATAATCATTCATAAAGCAAATAAGGTGCCAGTGGGAAAGGACCAGGAACAGCATCTTGAAATGACAAGAAGATTTGCCCGGCGATTCAATACAATGTATGAAGTAAACTATTTTCCTGAGCCGGATGCATATAATTTCGGACAACAGCTTGTTAAAATACCGGGTCTGGACGGTACCGGAAAGATGGGTAAAAGTGAGGGAAATGGTGTATTTCTGGCTGATACGCCTCAGGAGATAAGGAAAAAAGTTATGAGAGCTGTTACAGATACCGGTCCCGCTTCTCCAGGGATGGAACCTTCAGAGCCGGTGAAGAACCTATTTACCATAATGAATGTAGTTTCAGCCCAGGAGACTGTTAAATACTTCACCGAAAAATTTGCATCATGCGATATCCGCTACGGAGATATGAAAAAACAACTTGCAGAGGATATTATCAAATTTACAGAGCCAATTCGGCTAAGAATTATTGATATACTTTCCGATAATAAATATCTTTCAAAGGTAGTGGCAGAAGGGGCTGAGAAAGCCAGGGCAAGCGCCTCAAAAACTGTCAGGGAAGTAAGAGAAATAATCGGCTACCGGCCATTCTGAAATAGAAAAGCCAGGGTTTTGACCTGGCTGCCCTGAATTAACAGGGATATGATTGAGATTGTCTGTGTTGATACAATAGTTCAAATTGCGTGCCAAAAGGATCAGATTTCGGTGGAATCTTAGAGGTACATTGTTAAATCACTCCCTGTAATTGGGATATACTATTATTTGCTAATTTTGATCGACACTAATATTAATCCGTGAGTGGGAAAGAGAATCGCAATAATAGCCGTAGTACTTCTTATTGCATGTCTTGCCATAGTAGGCTATTATCTTCAGCAGGGAAAGAAAACCTTATTTACAGATCCTTACAAATCAATTTCCCAGAATGCCTTTGTAGTCATTGAGACGATTGACCTTAAGAGTTTTCTGAATTCACTTACAACAGGTAAGGGATTATTTGGCGAATTAGGAAAAGTTAAGGAACTGAACACATTTAACCAGAAACTGAAATATCTTGCGGATCTTTTGAATAAACAGAATTTCAAGAAATTGTTTAATGAGGGAAGTGCAATTATTTCATTTCAAACCGACAGGAAAGGAAGAATAAATCCATTTCTTTCCATGCCGGTGTCTCCCGATATAAAGACAAGACACATTAAAGAGATGCTGGGATCAGCAGGAATTAAAGAAACCTTGGAAGCCAATTTAAATGGTACTTCTGTTTTTGAAATTCCTTTTATTGCTGACAGCAGGAAAGACACTGCATTTGTTTCGTTGATTTCAGGGCTGATGGTAATCAGTGATTCGAAATCGCTGGTTGAAAAGGCAATTATTCAGACAGGCAGGGGTAACGATGTCAGAAATTCTCCTGGTTTTTCAAGAGTATTACAAGCGTCGGGCAAAAACACGGATAAAATATTTGTTGTCTTTTCTAATTTGCCGGATCTTCTAAGACCCCTTTTTATTCCAGGAAGGAAAGAATTTCCGGATAAGGTTGCCAGGCTTGCTGGAACAGCAGGAGGAGATATTTATATCAGTGAAGACGGACTTGTACTGAGCGGTTATACTGAGAGCCGCGACTCATCTGAATCTCTTTATAAGTACAAAAAACTCCCCTCCGGAGATTTTCATACTTGTAAAATTCTGCCGTCATCGACAGTACTTTTTGAAACCCTTATTATTCCCCATGTGACTCTTCACAGTATGAGAGACACTTCCATATCCATGGAAGCAAGGGATCTGGCAAATAAGATCAGTCCATTTACAGGAGGTGAGATAACCCGGGCAATAGTTGATATCAAAGGGAAAACTGCGGTTGAAAACACTCTGATTATTTATGAGCTGACTAACCGTATTCAGACTGAACAAATTTTTCTAGAGGAACCCGGTTCAAAAAATGCTATTCATTATTTTGAACCCGATGACCAGGTTAAAATCCCTGTTTACAGAACCTCCTTCAAAGGTCTTATAAGAGTTTTTTTGCCTGGCTTTGCACCCGATTTTAACGAAACCTATTTTGCATTTTATGATAATTTCATGGTTTCGGGGAACTCATACGATGCCATTTCAAGATTACTGTACGACAATATCCTGAATAAAACACTGACAAATGACCTTTCTTACCGGGATTTCCAGAATACACTGCCCAGTCATTCCGGATATTATTTTTTCTGTATTCCGTCGCGCATTATCGATTACCTGGCAGGATATCTTAACGTAGATATTATAAATGCTCTCAGGTCAAACAAAAGCTCACTCAATAAAATTCAGGCTGCCGGATATCAGTTCGCTTCAAGTAATGGCATGCTATATAATAGTCTCTCTGTTAAATTTAAGGAGGAGGCCAGGGAGGAGTCTACTACGGAGTGGGAAACCTTGCTTGATACTGTAGCAAGTATAAAACCATTCTTTTTTACAAATCATATAACCGGAGCTAAAGAAATTTTCATTCAGGATATGAAGAACAATACATATCTTATAAATACAGCCGGTCGTGTATTGTGGAAAGTGCCACTGAATGAAAGAATAGTTAGTACTATTTATATGATCGATTATTACAAAAACGGAAAGTACCAGTTGCTATTTTCAGGAAAGAATTATATACATATTCTTGATAGAAATGGCAACTATGTCGAAAGATATCCGGTAAGACTACGATCGCCGGCGACAAACTCCCTGGCGATGTTTGACTATGATAACAATCTGAATTACAGGTTATTTATTGCTGGTGAAGACAAAATGATCTATTCATATGAAAAAACCGGTAATGTTGTAAAAGGATGGACTCCGTTCAGGACCACCGGTTATGTAAAAGCAGAGATAAATTATTTCAGAGTTTCAGGGAAAGATTATATTGTGGCCGCTGATGAAAATGCAATCTATTTTCTTGACCGTTCCGGCAACAGAAGAATGAACCTGAAAGAATCTGTTACTAAAGCTGCCGGTTCATCAATGCGGTTGAACATGATATCTGATCCGTCTTTGATCTGTTCATCTCCCGATGGAACAATTGAACAGGTATATTTCGACGGAAGTGTTAAAAAGTTCAGTATCAGAAAGTTTTCAACTGATCACTCATTCGACTTTTTTGACATAGATGGCGATGGTTTTGGTGAATATATTTTTATAGATAAAGGTATATTGTATCTTTATGATCATAACAGAGCGGAAATTTTTACCAGGGAATTTGCCTCGGATGATCTTGGCGGACCGATTAATTTCGTCTTTTCATCTACTGATCGGAAAATTGGGGTTTTCGATGTAAAAAAGAATCTGATCTATCTGATAGGGAAAAACGGCAAGACCATGAATGGATTTCCTCTGAAAGGGGCATCTATGTTCTCAATCGGAAAGCTGTCAGATAAAAGTGGCTGGCATCTTATTGTAGGCGGGACTGACAGGTTCCTTTATAATTATAAAATTGATACAGAAATTAAATGAGAAAAATTATGATTAAGAGATCAATCATTTTTATTTGGGTGATAGCGGTTTTCTCATTCCACGGCTGCATAAAACAGACTTACAACATGAACATGCTATCAAAGCAGGTGGTTCTCTCACCCACATTAGCCATATCTGCTGTTAAAGGAGATATTTCTTTCAGTGATATTGTAAAGGCCAGTGATACTGTAACATTCGATCAGAATAAACTGGTTATACTGGTTTTTAAAAGGGATTCAGTTATTGATCTGAAACTCAGCGATTTTTCAAAAGGGACTTTAATTCATAAGACTGCAATTATTGAACCGGGAAACTTCGATCTGAATATTCAGGATGCGTTGAGTCACATCAGCGGAAATTTTCTTATTTTAAATCCTTCATTTAAATTTAATTATTCAAATTCTTTTCCTGATTCGGTTAAGATAAATTTAAATGTGACAGGAACGGGAAAAACCTCAAATGTTAAACTCAATCTGAAACCGTTTACTCTGGCAATACCAAATATTCCGGTGCAGCAGGAGATAACTTCCTCATATATAATTGATAAAACCAACTCCAATCTGCCACAACTCATCTCACTCCCACCCGAAATGATAGCTTACTCCGGTACTGCAATAATGACTTCATCAGCGAAAAGCAGCCAGAACGGGAATAATATTTTAGGCCCAAATCACCTCATAGGTTCGCTTGAAATTGAAATACCTTTGGATTTGCAAATAAATGACCTGCAGTTTACTGATACTGTCGACAATTTTATAAAAAATAATGGCAACGGTAAAGATAACCCTGTGAAACCTGATGACTTTCAATTATTACGTATAAATATTTCGGCAAAAAACGGGTTCCCTCTCGGAGCTTCCCTGAAAATGAGTCTCTTTAATTCTTCAACAAATTCCGTTTTAAATACTGTTGATGCCAGTTCGATTCTTGGACCTGCACCTGTTGATGCTAACGGAAAATCAAATGGTGTAACTGAAACATCTGCCAGCATCGAATTCACAAAGGAATTTTTCAGCTCAGTCAATAAGGCTGATAAAATCATCTTCCGGTTTACCCTCAACAGCACAGGAAATGGATTACAGGAAGTCAAGATCTACTCTGATTACAGGATTAATTTCAATGCGTCGCTGGTTGTTAATCCGGTTATAAATCTGAATTGAACTCTTATAAGCCAATTATATGATGAGGAAAGTAAAATATATTATGATATTAGCACTGGCAGTTATCGCTGCTGATGCGTCAGCACAGAACGGTCAGGCGATGTACTTTATGAACATACCTCAGAATCACCTGTTAAACCCGGCATTAAGACCATCAAACTCACTCTATATCGGATTGCCGGTAGTGTCAGGTATAAATCTGAATATAAACAACAATTTTGTGAACTTTTCTGACGTATTTATAAAGGGTCAGCCAAAAGATTCGATAATCTCATTTCTTCATCCAGGCTATAATGTTGATAAGTTTCTTGCCAAAATAAAGGACAAAAATTCAATGGAGCCCGAAGTTGCAATTCAACTATTAGGAGTTGGTTTTTCAGTTGGGAAAGACGGCTATGTTTTTCTCGATATAAATGACCGGATTGACGGTAATATTGTTTTGCCCGGTGATCTGTTCAGGCTTGCTTTAAAAGGGAATGAAGGATTTGTTGGAAATAAAATAGATCTGTCTTCCCTGAGAGGCGATATAAAGTATTATCGAGAAGTAGGTGTTGGCTTTTCAAAAAACTTTACCGATAAATTGAGGATTGGGATAAAGGGCAAACTTCTTTTCGGAATCGCTGACGCTTCAATTGATAACAATGCATTGGGAATAATCGTGAATAGCGATTACAGTCATACTTTTGATGCTAACCTTGCTGTCAATATAAGTGGTCCGGTCAATGTTTATATGGATTCAAAACATAATATCGATAGTGTGGTATTTGATAATAACAGGTTTAAGACATCGAATGGTATAACTGACTTTTTATCTGGAAAAAAGAACATGGGACTTGGAATGGATATAGGGGCTACTTATGATCTCACCGACAGGATAGTTCTCTCAGCTTCTCTTACTGACCTGGGATTTATCAGATGGAATAAGGATGTTACCAACTTAAAAGCAAATAATCATTTTGAATTCAGCGGTTTAAATATGCTTGATTATTTTAATGGGACAAAGACTCTTGATGAAATTGGAAACAACATGCTTGATTCTCTTAAAAACGCATTTGTAGTATCCAAGACGAAAACATCATTTACTACTTATCTCCCCTTTGGTATTTCATTAGGAGGGAGCTATAATGTTACAAAACAGATCTCTGTAGGACTTTTATCATACAGCAGGGTTATAGAAAAACAATTCCGGGAGGCTCTGACCTTATCGGCAAATATCAATCTTGGTAACGCTCTCTCAACCAGTCTTAGTTATACAGCTGAAAATTATCAGTATGACAATTTAGGAGCAGGACTTGCTTTCAGAGCCGGAATAGCTCAGTTTTATCTCGTAAGTGACAGGATTCCAATATCATGGAATAAAATATCGGATAAAAACACTAATATTATTCTTCCGGCTAACTGGAATACTTTTAATTTAAGGTTGGGGATGAACCTGGTTTTCGGGAACAAATCGAAGGAAAAAAGTGACAGACCAATGGTTTTTGTTGAGTAAAGGCTATTAAATAAACTTTTGTGATTCCTTAGTGTTATACCTTTACTACATTTGTGGTAGAATATCAAATGCCTTCTAACCACGAAGTAATACAAACGGTGGAAGAACAATTAATCAATGTATGCCTCTGATTCGATATATATTAATTGGGATTATTGGTTACCTGATAATCAGGTCATTCATAAATTTTGGGAAAGCGGGAAACTCCTCCGCAAAAATCCGCCAGCCTGAGAAAAAGGATAATGTGCACTCAAAAAAAGTCTCCAGGAAAACGGGTGAATACATTGATTACGAGGAGATTAAAAAATAGAATCGCATTGTTATTTACTTATTGTCCTTAGCTTCTTCGCAAGGGAATTTGCAAAAACAAAGTCATTGAGTGTTCCGCAATCTGAATTGAGAATGTCGTTTTTATTACCTTCCCAGCATTTGACTCCGTCACTTATAAAAATGATATTTTCTCCGATCTCCATTACGGAATTCATATCATGAGTATTTATAATAGTTGTCATAGAATACTCTTCAGTCAGTTCTTTAATAAGTGCATCAATAAGTATCGCAGTAATTGGATCGAGCCCTGAATTGGGTTCATCACAAAAGAGATACTTTGGATTTAACGCGATAGCTCTGGCAATTGCCACTCTTTTCTTCATACCCCCTGATAATTCAGAAGGGAATAAATTGTTGGCATTGATGATATCAACCCTCTTGAGGCAGAAGTTTACCCGTTCGGTTTTCTCCTCTAAAGATTTATCAGTGAACATATCAAGAGGGAATCGTACATTTTGGTCAACAGTCAATGAATCGAAGAGTGCGCTACCCTGGAACAGCATGCCCATCTCACTCCTGATTTTTTTCTTCCCGGCAAAATCAAGTTTGTTAAATAGCAAGTCCTCGTACCAGATCTCTCCGCTATCGATTTCATGAAGACCTACAATTGACTTAAGAAGTACAGTTTTCCCTGATCCGCTTCTGCCAATAATGAGGTTGGTTTTTCCGGTTTCAAATGTTACCGAAATATTCTCCAGTACTGACTTCCCATTGAATGATTTATTCAGTTTTACTATTCTTATCATGACAGAAGAAGTTGGGTCAGTACTACATTGAATAGCAATATTAATACACTGCTGTAAACAACGGCTTTCGTGCTTGCACGTCCCACTTCAAGTGATCCGCCTTCGACGAAGTATCCCTGGAAAGCTGAAACACTGGTTATTATGAAGGCAAAGAATACCGTTTTTGTTAACGAATATGTAATATAATATGGTATGAAAGCATATTGTATCCCATATATAAAATTCTCCGAAGTGATCACTCCTGCAAAAGTCCCGGCAATCCATCCCCCGAAGATCCCTATTATTATTGCCATGAGGGTCAGAAATGGGTTAAAAATAAGTGTTGCAATCATTTTAGGAAGAATAAGATAGGAAGCAGAATTGACACCCATGATCTCGAGTGCGTCTATCTGCTCGGTTACCCTCATTGTTCCTATTTCAGAGGCGATATTAGAACCTACTTTTCCGGCCAGGATGAGCGCAGCAATTGTGGATGAAAACTCAAGGATCATTGAATCGCGGCAACCGAGCCCAATAAGATACTTGGGATAAATCGGATTTTCAGTATTATAAGCAGTTTGCAATGTTATAACTGCACCCATAAAAAAGGAGATTATGGCAATGATTCCAATTGAGTTGATGCCGAGATATACAAATTCCCTTAAAGTTTGTTTGTAATACAGAACTGGTTTTTCAGGTTTTGAAAATACCTTTTTCAGAAGCAGGAAGTAACGCCCGAATTGTGTGAGGAACTTGATCATTCTTCTATATTTAAGCTCTTCAAAATTACTAATATTTATGGTATTTCCGTTAATATGGTTTTTGAATCCCCGCGAGTGCATTGGCTTCGCCGAGCTCTCCCGCTTCGCGGGATCGGTTCTCCGTTGCTTGCTGCGGAGTCAGCGAGCAATAAGAATTTACCTTAGGGGATCGAAGATTAGCTGCGCTGAACTCCACTTCGTTCCGGTTCTTCGTAGTTTGCTGCGAAGAACTTCAAACCCGAATGCATAATTAATTATATATTTGCATAAATTCTTGTAAAAATCACTTTTTATGGATAACAGGTATGTAATTATTATGGCTGGAGGAGTAGGAAGTCGTTTCTGGCCTCTGAGTCGTCGTGAAAGACCTAAACAATTTCTTGATATTGTTGGAAGTGGAGAGACACTGATTCAACAGACATACAGGCGGTTTAAAAAAAGCTGCCCTGAAAAAAATATTTTTATTGTAACAAATGCCGAGCATAAAGATATGGTAGTTCAACAATTGGGAATCGACCCAACCCGAGTGCTTGGAGAACCTTTTCGAAGAAATACAGCACCTTGCCTTGCCTATGGAACATTCAGAATATTGAAGGAAAATCCTGATGCTGTAATTGCAGTTACTCCGGCTGATCATCTTATCATTAAGGAAGAAAAATTCACTGATGTGATTCAAAGTTGTTTTGACTTTGCAGAAAGTAATGATGCACTTATTACTCTTGGAATAAAGCCCGACAGGCCTGAAACTGGCTACGGGTATATTCAGGCAGATCAGAAAAAGCCTGCAAAGGAATTCAGAAACCTTTTGAAGGTTAAGACCTTTACTGAAAAGCCTAATGTTGACCTTGCAAAGGTATTTATCGAAAGTGGTGACTTTTACTGGAATTCGGGGATCTTCATCTGGAATATCAATGCTATACTTTCGGCATTTGAGAAACATATGCCTGATATGTATACTGTGTTCAATGAGGGAAGAGATCTTTTTGGCACAAAACAGGAACACAGCTTCATAGGCAAGACATATGCAGAATGCAGGAGCATTTCAATAGATTACGGGATTATGGAAAAGGCCGATAATGTATATGTTATGTGTACTGATATTGGCTGGTCAGATCTTGGCACCTGGAGTTCGCTGTACGAACATTCCTCTATTGATAAGAAGGGAAATTCATTGATCAGGGGTGAAATTTTTTCATACGAGAATGAAATGAACATATTTAATATTGCTCCGGGTAAGATAGCTGTTATACAGGGTCTAAAAGACTACATTGTAGTTGATTCTGATGATGTCCTTCTTATAGTTAAAAAGGAAGAAGAACAGGATATTAAAAATTACCTTGATGATGTTAAGAAAGCAACAAAAGAAAAATATCTTTAAAACAGAAGAGACGGGTCTCAGGCCCGTCTCTTCTGTTATTATAACATCTGTGTGAAATTTCTTCTAGTATTCCCAGAGATCGTGTTCAAAGTTAAAAAGTTCGGTTTTAATCCGTTCCGCTTCAAACAGAGCTGATTTCCCTATCTGATAATCAGAAATCTGCCTGTCGTTGTAGACATTTGATTCTCCCACGATAACTCCGTCGAATCTTCTTTGCATAAACAAATCATCAAATGAAATTCTCTGGGCATCATTATTGCTCGTGTAGGCCTCTTTTTTTGCAAGAATATCCCTTACTTCGTCAAATTTGATCCAGAATAGCCCAATCTTTTTGGCTCTTCCTACCTGTTCATCAAAACCCATATAAATAGGTTGTAAAGCGATTATTCTGACATCGAGTTTTGAGAGTTTTTTATCAAAATACCATTCTTCGTAAAGGAGCAATTCTTTTACCTCTTCCGGTTTTGCTTCCTGCTTAACAAGTGAATCTTTTGTAGCGCCGGCAGCATTTAACTGAATGGTCACGGTTTTGTTTTTAGCTCCGAGTTTTACCTGGATATCATCATATGTAGTGGGAGCAGACATATTTTGAGGGTCATAAGCAGTAAGCTTGCCTGCCTTAATGTCATCGAGAATAATATTAATGAAACTTTGTCTTCCATCGAGAGTGGTAGTCGTAGGGTAATACAAAGACTGATTCATCTTTTCACGAAGATCGATCAGACGGTATATTTTTCTTGACCAGATAACATCGGCTTCCCTTAGGTAAGGGTAACTAATTTTTTTACCATCAGGAATCGATTTCTGGTAAATATCACCAAAACTCTGGGCATTAACAATGCCTGACAGAGAGATGGCTATAATTCCAAAAAGTATTTTCTTATTCATTTCGGTATTTTTATTTTGATACTAATTTATCTTCAATACAATGGCATTCAGATCTCTTGTTCTCCCATCGGGGCCTATTGCTTTGATATCTTTTATCATAAGGTTTTTACCACGTGTCAATCCATTCAAAGCCTGCTTTTGTTTAGGTGTCAGGTTACTTGATGCGCACGATTCCTCAATATCCATTCCTTTATCGGTGTAGAAAAGGGTAAAACCTGTTACCGTGTAATTAAGCTCAAAATCAAAATCGGGCATTATGGCAAAGACACCTTGTTGGACAAGTGCATCAGCTCTTGATATGCTGCCTGTACTTTTCCCACCAAACACTGCTACCGGTGTAGGAATTGATTTAACCCTGAATGGATACGGAGCATACTGTACCGGCTTTCCATTGATATCGGCTGTAACGATAACCTGAACATCCTGACCTACAGCATTTGGTTTAACGGCCCAGCTGCCTTTGAAGTATTCCCCTTTGGAGTTTTTAACTTTTTCAGTAGTAAAAGCTCCGTTTACTATTTTTACATGAATCTTGTCAGGGCTTATTCCCGGCACAGAGACGTCTATAGGGTTAGGAATACCCGCATACATAACGTTCATTGCAGTGGGGGATACGATAACATTTGGTTCTCCTACAAAATATGAAGATTCGAAGTGGTAATTTTTAATCGAACCGTCAGGAGCCTTAAGAGCAATAATACCGCCCCATTTTTTAGGACCGGTAGAGGTAGCACGAATCCTATAGATACCTCTTCCGGATTCATCTCGTTGAAGTTTTGTATCGCCGACAGTATATTCCGGGAACTGTGTTGAATCGGTAGCTGAAATAAATACCTGTGCTTCGTAATCACTGCCCAGGGTTACATAATTTGATGAAATAGGGATGACAATTGCGTCAAGTTTGGTAAACTTAAATGAGGACGCATCGATCTGTGAATAGAGGTAATTGAGAACCTCTGTCTCCCCGTTTCTGACATTGACCTGGTATTCTGACAGGATACATATTACTGCAACCAGGGGTAATGTCTGAAAGTTAAGATTCTCCCAGCGTTCCTTTACGCCATCTCTGTTTATTCCGTCTTCGGTGCTAAGACTTTTTTTCAACGCCTCTTCGGCAGTTGGATTTTTGCCGTCAAGTGTGGTAATAAGAAACTGGCGGTATTCCGCGAGAAGAGCCTTAAGGTCATTGGCTTTCCCGTTTTCGTTGGCGCCGATAAGTATTTCAGATGGTACGTTTGTATCATCAATGTGTCTTTCAACTTTATCGATAATAACCTCATTCCCATTAACAGCAGGAGTTTCAGGATCTTTTTCAGTTTTTTTGATTATTTCAATCTTAAGACCCTGTATAAAATTGTATGCTTCATCTGCCCGCTCTTTAACCTGGTATGCTAATGCTTTATATTTACCGGCTTTTGTAGGGTTTTCTGCTGCTGCTCTGTCAAATTCGTGATATATTACATCGTTTTTAAGAGAATAGTTTTTAATTGTCAGAGTAAGACCGTTATCAACTTTTCTAAAAGCTTCAACAGCCTCTTTTGATACGTTAAGTGCAAGCATGGCGGTAAGAACCAGGTACATCATACCGATCATCTTTTGCCGCGGAGATAGCTTTTCGTGAGCCATTTTTGTAGTTAGTTTAGTTAGATAAAAAAGCCACGTTATTTGACATTCATTGCAGCAAGCATATTTCCATAGACATTATTCAATGCCGACAGGTTATCGTTGAGCTTTGTTATCTGTTCGCGGTATTTTTTAGTATCTCCGGCTGATTCTGAAAGGTCTTTCATCAGACCCTGGATTCCTTTATAAAGTGTATCAGATTCTTTCAGGTGATTGTCTGCTCCTTTACGCTGAAGTTCATAGACTGCATTAAGGGCAGAAAGGTTTTTGTTAAGCGATTCCAGTTGTTGCTGGTAAGATTTTCCACCTGTTTCAATGACTGAGAGTGAATCAGCCATTGTACGGTATGCAGAACCTGTTTCATTAATTAATTTAGTTGTTGACTGATATGAGTCTGAAAGCTTGCCGAGTGAATCATTTGCATTATTTATTGTACTCATATACTTTGAAGAAGCGGCTGAAACATCACCCATAGCATTCATGTTAGCGGTTGAATCGCTAAGTTTTTTCATTCCGACACCAAGTTTCTGGAATAATTCAGGTGAGATTTCAGCTTTCTCAAGCATCTCATCGAATTTTGCAAGGGCAACAGATCCAGCTCCGCCGCCATAACCGCCGCCACCACCTGATATACTGCCATGGTATTTTCCTCCCTGCGCGGCCAGTTCAGGAGTCTCGTCTTCCGGAATACCTGCAAGTTCAGGATATACGAGTGACCAGTCAACCTCTTCATGTAAAGGTTCAAATGCGGAAAAGAAGAATATAACGGCTTCTGTAAGAAGACCGATAGTAAGCATGGTTCCGGCCATTGGCCAGTGCTGTATCTTAAAAAGTGCACCAATAATAACTACGGAAGCACCTAAACCATATAGTTTGGCGATGAAGTTTTTCCACCCGCTGCTCTGTACTAATTCTGCTAGGCTCATTTTACCTGATTATTTTAGGGTTATTGCTAATTATTTAATTTACACCAATATAAGATCTGACATTACGAAATCCGACATATGACTTTGATGAATCCTGATATTCATAATCCCTTGCACTTGTCTGAAGAAAATATGCAATATCTTTCCATGATCCCCCGCGGATTACTTTCCTCTTCATTACTGCAGGATCCTGTGGTGTGGCATTATATTCATAGTTTGGCTGAAGATCGTGCTGGAAGATGTAGGCTGATGGTGAGTATGCACAGCATGTCCATTCGGCAACGTTTCCCGACATATCGTACAGGCCATATTCGTTAGGTTCATATGATCCTACTTTTCCTGTATAAACATTTCCATCGTCAATATAATTTCCACGAAGGGGTTTGAAGTTAGCCAGGAAACAACCTTTATAGTTACGGGTATAGGGGCCACCCCAGGGATACATTGAAAGATCGAGACCTCCTCTTGCGGCATATTCCCATTCTGTTTCAAGCGGCAGCCTGTATTCATGCACATCGGCTACTCCGTTTTTTCTGAGAGCGGTGTTCATGTAGTTTGTTCTCCAGATGCTGAACGCAGTTGCCTGTACCCATGTTACGCCTACGACCGGATAATCATCATAGGAGGGATGCCAGAAATATAGAGATGCCTGCGGATCGTTAAATGAATAAGTAAAATCGCGGATCCAGCAAAGAGTATCGGGATAAACGTTAATGATATTGTGTTTTATGAAGGAAGAGCGGTCTTTTACATCCGTACGTGTTCCGTCAAGATTTGTAACCTTACCTTCATATTTTCCTGTATTATTTGCATAATCGAATTTGTAAGAAACTTTTGCAGCTGATTGATAGTCAACCCAGAAATAGGAATAGTTCAGCTTTCTGACATCAATCTGTTTTTTCCCGTTGAACCTTTCTTCAGGTGGATAATACATTTCTTCAATTGTGGCTTTTGTGGTCTCTTCACGTGGATCTACTTTTTCATCCCAGTTAATTACATTCGGTTCGATAGCGTTTCCATCCTTATCAACCATAAAATATTGTCTGTCAGGAACACTGGCATTTCCCAGTTTTGTTCTCAGAATAGAGTCGCGGACGTAATATACAAACTGGCGATATTTGTTATTTGTGATCTCGGTCTGATCCATCCAGAAAGCGTCAACAGTAACGGACTTCGAGATGCTGTTCATTGCCCAGACGGCATCCTGATCACTAGGTCCCATCATAAAATTCCCGGCTGGAATGAAAGCCATTTCAAAGGGTTCCGGTTCAAAGAATTTTTTCCGCCCTTGAACGCCAGTTAACTCTCCGTTATTCGAAGAGCCACAACCAGTTAACAGGACTATCAATATTAGAGCAGATAGTGCTACCTTTTTCATAATACTATAGAATTTTATATTGCAAGTAAGTTATTTTTTTTTAATAATCATAAAAATCTGATACTTTTATATTTCATCGGGCTTTTGCCCAGGCCCAGATCAAAGCAATAATTAACCATGAATTCGTGTGACCCTCCGCTGGATTTTCCTATATCAGAAATTGTGAAATCATAAGAATATCCAAGTCTGATTCCATTAAAAAGTTCCAATCCTATAATTCCGATCAGGGCATCTCCGGCTCTGTATGAAACGCCTCCCCATACTTTTTTATTGTATCTGACCAGTGAAGTTACTGTAAACTGCGCTATTTTACCGTCGCTGTATACAAAGAGAGAAGGTAACAATTCAAGTGATGGATTTGGCAATTGAAATGAATAACCGCCTGTCATATAATATTGTCTGGGGATATATGGCGTACCTTTACTGTACTTGATCTGGGGTTGATTTATATGAGTGGATGAAAGTGCGGCGTAATATTTATCGGCTTTATAGTAGAGCCCTAAACCTGCATCAAAAGCCACATAGCTTTGTTTGTTTTCGGGAATCAATGGATCACCGGATGCCGGTGTAAATGCATCACCATTAGGTATTACCCAGGTAGGATCGAGTGTGGTATTAAGCATGCCAAGACTTACTCCTATCCCAAGTTTTCCTGAACCCAGATCCATAAGATATGAGTAAGCGGCAGTGACGTTTATATCTTTATCAAAACCTATATTATCGCTCTCAACAACCAATCCAACCCCGCTTTTAATGCCAAAAAGCGAAAGGGGGGAACTGATGTTAAAGAGTGTTGTTGAGGGAGCGCCTTTAAATCCGACCCACTGCTCGCGATTCAGAGCAGTCGCGCAGATCATTCCTGATGTACCAGCAACTCCAGGATTATAAGTCAGTGTGTTAAACATATATTGACTCGACAGTGGATCTTGTTGCGATAAAACCGGCTGAAGCAGCAGTAGTAAAAAAAGAAATGCAATATTTAGCTTTTTCATCTCTTTATTTGCAGATGCGATGCACATTTATTGAACAAGTAAAATAAACAAAAATCTAACTCGAATACAAATTTACCGGTATTTATTTAAAATTTCTAAATATCTGTTTAACGAGAAAAATTTGATTTTGTTATAATAGAAATGTACCAGATAAAAATGAGGATGATTTCCTATCTTAAAATCTTCTTTTTTTACCCCCATGGTGCCAAGGCACAAAGTTGCACGAAAAGCCTAATTTTTGCACCAGATTCGTTATAAACCTTTGTGTCTTTATGGCAATTTTTCAATCTGTTACTATTTGGACTCAGGACTTTAATCTTTCGACTGCCTGAACCCATCTGTCGGGGACTTCGTTCCGGTTGGCCTTAAGATAATCTTCATGAGAACAGGCAACATATTGGTTCTGGTCATTCTCAACCTGAAGTTCAATCCACCATCTGTCAGTCAGATTGCTCTTCACAAAAATGAGATCATCATCAAGATCTGTTACCCTTACATGATATTTAATGAATCTTCCTGAATTGGTGATATCAAGAACAGGGGTTTCATACTGCTTTTGAGAAAAACCTTCCAGGAAAAACCATAGGATCTGGGCAGCAAGACCGGTAGTCTGATTACGGATATCAAAATCGGGATTGACATCAAACAGTCCGAATACTTTCAGTTTATCAGATATACCGGCATATCTGGAGAGAAGGCAGATCTCTTCTCCATAGAATCCGTTAGGAGAAGGACTGATAGTACCGGGAGCATCGGATTGCCTTACCGAAGAAATATCAAATATTGCAGCATCCGAATCCCTGAACAGTGGTTCTGTGAGGTGTATTGCCTGTCTTACATCACCTATCCTGAGAAGCTCTGATCTGCGTTTCAGAAATCTGTTTATTATTTGTTGATCATTTAGATAGGTCTGATAGCCGATATTGATATAATGAGCAAAGGTACTCTTATGGTTATTTAGAACAGAATTCAGATAGTTAAAGGAATCAGGCACTCTCCGTTCAATGCTGAAATCGATCCTGGGATCGACTGCCGTCAGTGTATATTTTGTGAAAAACTGTGAAATGGCTTTGTCAATCGCCGGGATGAGAGCACTGCTGCCGCCGATAATTATCGGGAAAAGATTTTCGCTGATCAATAAAGATAAAATATCCGTAAGTCCGGCAATAGTGTCGTTGAAAGTGACACCTTGTTTCATGTTTCCCAGATCAATTATTTTAGATTTCCCAGGAATTTTTGCCAGTTTGTACAATTGACCCCTTATCATGTCAGGTCCTCTCAATGACCCTGAATTTGGCGAGTTTCTGCCTTCAGGTACGCCTAATAAGGCAATTTTGAACCTTCCGATTTCTTTAACAGGAGTATTATCGGTATGTATTGTGATATTATGGGGGAAACCGGCTTGTGCTGCCAGATGCTCAAAATCAGGGCCCTCGATGCTTACAGGATTGAAATAATCATTCAGATCTACCATGGTAAATATTAAGAACTTTTTTTAGTTTTATCACTGTTTCCAATAATCTTGGTGCACTCTTCCTTTGTAAGTTTTTCAGCATCAGTTCCCTTAGGCAGCCTGTAGTTTTGCTTATCTTTAACAAGATAAGGCCCGTACCTCCCGTTAAGAAGCATAATATCGCCAAAATCTTTCAGAACTTTCTTTTTATCACTCTCATTCTTTTCAAGTATAATCTCAACAGCTCTTTCAAAGGTTACGGCATAAGGATCATCCACCCCTTTTTTCAATGAAAAGAATTTGCTTTTATATCTGATGTACGGTCCAAATTTGCCAATACCAACAACCATTTCTCCGCCATCGTACTCGCCTAAAGAATGCGGCAGGCGGAACAGGTTCAGTGCCTCATCGAGGGTTATTGTTTCGAGCAACTGATTTTTAGAAAGACTTGCGTACCTGGGTTTTTCTTCATTGCCTGATTCACCTATCTGTGCAACCGGACCAAACCTCCCCATCCTTACGGTAACAGGATCCCCGGTTTCAGGATGATTTCCCAGAAGTCTGACTCCGGTTTTTCTCTCTTTCTTTTCAAGAGTGTTGGTAACTGTCTTATGAAACGGAGAGTAGAATTTTTCAAGCATGACGGTCCATTTAAGATTACCTAAGGCTATCTCGTCGAATTGTTCTTCGACTTCTGCAGTGAAATGATAATCAATAATTTCAGAAAAATTTTCTGCGAGAAAATCATTTACTATCATTCCAATATCCTGCGGAAAAAGTTTTGATTTTTCTTTTCCTGTTATTTCTGTTTTAGTCGAATTTGACAGTTTGCCCTCCTGAAGCGTGATAATTTTAATCTGTCGCTTTTCTCCGGGCCTGTCTTCACGCGAAACATAACCACGATTTTGAATTGTCGATATTGTCGGAGCATAAGTTGACGGACGACCAATACCTAATTCCTCGAGCTTTTTGACCAGACTTGCTTCAGTATATCTCGGAGGAGGCATGGTATATTTTTGTGTGGCAGTTATGCTGTTTCTGGAAAGAGGCATACCTTTGATCACAGGAGGGATCACATATCTGTCTTCATCAGGGCTGTCCTGGTCCGACGATTCAGCGTAAACTTTTAAAAATCCATCAAATTTAATAACTTCCCCATTGGCCTGAAATATAACAGGAGAGTTATTCATATTAATCGATATAGACGTTTTTTCAATAATGGCATCAGCCATTTGTGATGCTAAGGTTCGTTTCCAGATCAGTTCGTAAAGTCTCTTCTCATTCTGGTTGCCGGCAGTGGCAGAATTTTCAAGATATGCAGGACGGATTGCCTCATGGGCTTCCTGTGCTCCTTTTGATTTTGTTTTAAACTGTCGTGTCTTTGAATATTTTTCACCAAACTCGGAAATAATTATTTCTTTAGATTTAACAAGAGCAAGATTGGAAAGATTTGTTGAGTCAGTTCTCATATATGTAATCTTTCCTGCTTCGTAAAGCTTCTGTGCCACAGCCATTGTTTGTGCGACAGAAAACCCCAGTTTCCTGTATGCTTCCTGCTGCAATGTAGAAGTAGTAAACGGCGGAGCAGGTGACCTGGTCCCAGGTTTAATGCTGATATTTGCAATAGAATATTTTGAATTCTTGCAGAGCTCCAAAAATTTCAGGGCCTCTTTTTCATCAGGGAACCTTTTGGAAGCTTCAGCTCTGAGTGTGGCATCCTCGCCGTTCTCAGAATCGATTGTGAAAACTGCTGTTACCCTGAACGCGGATTCTGTCTCAAACGATATGATCTCCCTTTCCCTTTCAACAATGAGCCGTACGGCTACCGACTGAACCCTTCCGGCAGAGAGCGATGGCTGAACCTTTTTCCAGAGAACCGGAGATATTTCAAATCCGACAAGCCTGTCGAGAATACGGCGGGCCTGCTGCGAATTGACAAGATTCATGTCGACCCTGCGCGGGTTCTTAATAGCATTTGAGATAGCCTCACTTGTTATTTCATGAAAAACAATTCTTTTTGTGGTCGACAGGTCGAGTTTCAATACGCTGGCAAGGTGCCATGCAATAGCTTCTCCTTCGCGGTCCTCGTCAGAGGCGATCCAGATATTCTTTGAATCTGAAGCAGCTTTACGCAGTTCGCTTACAACCTTAGCCTTCTCCTTGGGGATCTCATAATCGGGTTCGAAATTATTATTAATATCTATACCGAGATTTTTCTTTGAAAGGTCCCTGATATGCCCGAAGCTCGATACGACACGGAAATCTTTTCCCAAAAACTTCTCAATAGTTTTCGCTTTAGCCGGCGACTCAACAATTACAAGATTTTCGATCATTACAGCAGATATTTATTCTTTTTTTCAGACGACAAAGTAAATCAATTAGGTACCAAACTTCAAAATAAACCGTTAAGATTCTTTATTATTTACTATTTTTGGGCCAAACTTCATAAGTAAATGAAAGGTAATTCAGACAACAAAAAATACCTGATATGGTTCTGGGCAATCTTTAGTTTTCCAATTATCATTATTATTGCATTATTCATTCTTATTTCAAAAGGGAAACTTGGTCCTATGCCATCTTTTGCCGAACTTGAAAACCCGGAATATTACCTGGCAGCACAGGTGCTTTCCGAAGACGGAGTATTGCTTGGCAAGATCAGTATCGAGAACAGGACATGGACAGAATATAAAGATTTATCACCCTATCTGACCGGTGCACTTATAGCTACTGAAGATATACGGTATTACAGACATTCGGGTATTGATATCCGGGGGCTGGGACGTGCAGCTATACGCACCATTATGCTTAGGCAGAGCGCTGGTGGAGGCAGCACTATCACTCAGCAACTGGCCAAGCAGCTGTACCCGAGAGATACTGCAAGAAATTCTTCCATTAAGAGAAGGATCAGGCTGGGTGTTTCAAAATTCAAGGAATGGCAAACAGCGGTCAAGCTTGAAAGGAGTTATACAAAAGAAGAGATAATAACCATGTATCTCAATAAGTTTGATTTCAGCTACAATGCCATCGGAATCAGATCTGCCGCAAAAGTATATTTCAATACTACTCCTGATTCATTAAACCTTCAGCAGGCAGCAGTGCTGATCGGAATGCTCAAGGCATCGACAAAGTATAATCCGCTAAGGAATTATAATCTGATGCTTCAGAGGCGGAATGTTGTAATTTCACAAATGGCAAAGGCTGGTTATATAAGCAATTCTCTTGCAGATTCAGTAATGAAATTACCGATTGAAGTCGATTTCAGGGTGGAAGACCTTAATTCAGGACTTGCAACTTATCTCAGGCAGTACCTTACAAACCTGATGAAAAAGCCTGAACCTGACAGAAATTATTATGAAAAACAATCATCATATGATGACGCATTATGGGAATGGCAAAATAACGCTCTTTACGGCTGGTGTACTAAAAATAAAAAACCAGATGGAACCAGCTATAATATATTCAGAGACGGACTGAAGATATATACGACAATTAATTCCCGGATGCAGAAATATGCTGAAGAAGCAATGACTGAACATCTTTCTGGTGAGGTACAGCCTGCCTTTTACAGAAGGGCGAGACATTTCAAAAATCCTCCATATTCCGACGATATAAAAAAAGAAGAAGTTGAAGATTTAATAATGGTTTCGCTTAAACAAAGTCACAGGTATGATATAATGCATAAAAGAGGCGTTTCTGAAGATTCTATCATGCTGGCATTTAACACCCGCGTTAAAATGAGAGTCTTTTCATGGAAAGGGGACAGGGACACAATAATGACTCCTCTTGATTCCATTAGATATTATAAGTATTTTATCCGTTCTTCATTTTTGGTCGAGGATCCGCATAATGGATATGTCAAAGCCTATGTTGGGGGCCCTGATTTCAGATATTTCAAGTATGATGCCGTGACCCAGCAGAAAAAGCAGGTCGGAAGTACAATAAAACCGTTTCTATACACCGTTGCAATGCAAAACGGTTATTCTCCCTGTTATGAGGTTATGGACATTCCACAATCTTTCGATATCCCGGGAGATACTATGCCATGGAAACCCAGAAGTACCGGACCAGAACGTTTCCATGGCAAAATGGTTACACTTGCATGGGGTCTTGCAGAATCTGAAAACTATATTTCAGCCTGGTTGATGAAACAATTCAAGCCTACTGCGGTGACCGAACTTATGCATAAGATGGGAGTCAGAAGTTTTATTGATCCTGTACCTTCAATATTTTTAGGCACATCGGATATTAAGCTGGAAGAGATGGTTGGTGCTTATGGCACCTTTGCAAATAAAGGCGTATATACCAGACCAATGTATGTCACCAGGATTGAAGACAAAAACGGAAATACTATTTCTAAGTTCACACCTAAGATAGAGGAGGTACTAAGTGAGAACCAGGCTTATCTGATGCTTTATCTTCTTCAGGGAGTTGTAAGGGCAGGAACAGGAAACAATCTGAGAAAGGAACCTTATAACCTGATGAATCAGATCGGGGGCAAAACCGGAACAACACAGAATCATTCAAACGGATGGTTCATGGGCGTTACACCGAACCTCGTGGGTGGTGTTTGGTGCGGATGGGAAGATCAGGCGATACATTTTGAATCATTAGGAGAAGGGTCGGGTGCACATATGGCGCTTCCTATTATGGCAATCTTTCTAAAGAAAGTGTATGCTGATCCACAGTTCGGAATAATGGAAGCGGATGAATTTGAAGTTCCTTCGAATTTTAATGTGGAACTTGACTGTAACAGGCTTAAGAAAACCAATTCACGGGGAGAAAGTACCAGGAGGGTAAGGTACTAGAGCTCAGGGCAGAGAGCTTGAGTGTTCGAAACATTATTTATTGTGTAAAAAAAACATGTTTTGTTTGAATTGGTTTTGTTAGAATTAATCTATAAATCAAGAAGTTATCGAAAGACAAGGCTGGGATCTCCACCTAGTC
>Ga0224520_1000062_pt1 | contig 37002 bp, 31 predicted proteins | sample CFST25metaG_2_FD_180684 | JGI IMG/M metagenome (GOLD analysis project Ga0224520, IMG submission 180684) | Peat soil microbial communities from Stordalen Mire, Sweden - C.F.S.T-25 | ecosystem: Environmental > Terrestrial > Soil > Wetlands > Peat | place: Sweden: Norrbotten County, Stordalen Mire... | reverse complement strand
AGCCCTACCCCCGCCACCCATGCCAGCGCCAGAGTCAACGTCTCATTCATCGTTATCCTCCTCTTCCTCCCGCATCGCCTTGTCTTCCTTGGCGACCCAGTGCCACGCATTCAAGCAGCCAATCGTCAGTCCGGCCACCAGCAGCGCCAATGTCCAGGCATGCTTGCCCGAATGGTGTTTGTCCAACCAGAGACCGAGCGCCGCACCGAGCAGCGTCGGAACGACCACCGACCAGCCAATCAGCCCCATCATGCCCAAGCCGAACCAGACGCCATTCTTAGAGTTCCGTCGTGCCTTGAGCTTGCGCGCCGCTTTTGCGCCGACCAGCCCGGCAAAGGTCGGCCCGCTTTTCGCGGCTTTCTTGGTCGGATCGTCATTCATGTTGAAAGCTCGCGAAACGACTCAGGAATCCCGTCTCCAACTTCGCCATGACCTCGCGCACACTCTGGTCCTGCTCGTCCAGGGTCAAGAACTCCTGCTCCACCGATGCACGCAATTGGCCGAGGTCGGTTCCGCCCAGCGCCCGACGCACGGAAACGAGCACGTCCTGGCCGGCCTTGACCAGTACCCCCTCGTCCACGGCCAGGTAGACTTCGCCCTCCGATTCGATCTCGTAGGTCAAAATCCCCGGCACGAGTGCCGCTACACAATCGAGTCGCTGTGGCAAAAGTCCAAACGAGCCTTCGCGGGTCTCCGCGACGATGCGCGCGACGCCGGTCTTCTCGGCGAAGATCTGGAAGGGCAGGAGAACCTTAAGGCTCATGAGTCTCGGAGGCATGCTCGACCTTCGGTTGAGGTTTCACCCCGGCCTTCGGATCCGGCTTGGACGTGGCATTTGCGGGAGACTGGGCGGCAGGCTTCGGGGCGGCCTTACCTTCTGTCTTCAATCCAGTTGCGGTTGGGGCCGCAGGCTGGCCGGGCTTCGCTTTTCCCTTCGCTTCGTCAATCGCCCCGATCATGTAGAGCGCGCTCTCCGGGTAATCCTTGAATTCGTCGCGCAGGATTCGCTCGCAACCGTCTAGCGCCTCCTTGAGGCTGACCAGCTTTCCTTTGAGGCCAGTGAACTGCTCGGTCGTGAAGAACGGCTGAGTAAGAAATCGCTCCAACCGGCGGGCACGGGCGACGACGTTGCGGTCCTCCGGCGAAAGCTGTTCAAGGCCGAGCATGGCAATGATGTCCTTGAGCTCCGCATACTGCGCGAGCGTCCGCCGGATCTCTTGCGCCAGGCCGTAGTGCCGCTCGCCCACGATGCCGGGCGTGGCCATCTTGGAACTGGATTGTAGCGGATCAATGGCTGGAAACAGTCCCTCGCTCGCCCGCTTGCGCGAGAGCACAATGGATGCGGAGAGATGCGAGAAGGTGTGCACCGCCGCCGGATCGGTGAAATCGTCCGCCGGCACATACACTGCCTGGATTGATGTGATGGCGCCGGTGTCGGTGTTGGCGATGCGCTCCTCCAACTCCGACAACTCGGTACCCATGGTGGGCTGATAGCCTAGGCGTGACGGCATCTGGCCCATGAGGCCGGACACCTCCATGCCGGCCTGGATGAAGCGGAAGATGTTGTCGATGAGCAGGAGCACATCGCGATGCTCGTCGTCACGGAAATACTCGGCCATCGTCAGCGCGGCGTGGCCCACGCGGAATCGGCTGCCCGGCGGCTCGTTCATCTGGCCGAAGACCATCACCATGTTCGGCAGCACGCCGGCTTCCTTCATGTCGCGGTAGAGTTCCTCGCCTTCGCGACAACGTTCGCCGATGCCGCAAAAAAGGCTTACGCCCTCCTGGTGCCCGATCATGTTATGAATCATCTCGGTGAGCAGCACCGTCTTGCCGACGCCCGCCCCGCCGAACAGTCCCGCCTTACCGCCCCGCTCTAACGGCACGAGCACATCGATGACCTTAATGCCCGTCTCGAAGATCTCGGACTTGGTGGAACGCTCGGACAACGGCGGTGGGGCGCGATGGACGGACCGCCACTTCACATCCGACGGCGCCGGCTGGCGGTCGATGGCGTTGCCAAATACGTCGAACATACGCGAGAGAATCCCTTTGCCCACCGGCGCCTTCAACGGCCCGCCCGTGTCCTCCACCGCCATGCCGCGAGCTAGACCTTGCGTAGCCGTCAACGCAATCCCGCGCACGTGATGGGCATCCCGCTGCGCGAGCGCTTCGATAACGATTTGCTTTTCCGCTCCCGCGCGCAGCAACGAGTAGATGGGCGGCAAATGCCCATCAAACCGCACATCCACGACGCTACTGCGCACCGCGACGACCACGCCGACGTTTGAGGGACTGCCATTATCGCCCATGCGATGGCTCCTTGGCTCTGCCATAGCGTCGGATCAAGGCGTTGGTCGAGCTATCGTGCGCAAGTTGGCTCTCGTCCCCGGGCTCAAGCTCGGGGATGATGCGCGCAGCAAGCGCCTTCCCCAGCTCGACGCCCCACTGGTCAAATGAGTCAATACTCCAGATGGCGCCTTGAGTGAAAACGCTGTGTTCGTAGAGCGCGATGAGCTTCCCCAGTGCCTCCGGGGTCAGCCGTTCCAGGAGGATCGTGCTGGACGGCCGGTTGCCCTCGAAAGTCCGGTGCGGTGCCAACCATGCCGGTGTGCCCTCGGCTTGGACCTCCTGCGAGGTCTTGCCAAAGGCCAGCGCCTCCGCTTGGGCAAACATGTTGGCGAAGAGCAAGTCGTGATGGCGGCCGAGCGGATTGAGCGGCCGCAGAAACCCGATGAAGTCACAGGGAATGAGCTTGGTCCCCTGATGAATCAGTTGGTAGAAGGAATGCTGTCCATTGGTACCCGGCTCGCCCCAGTAGATCGGTCCGGTTTGGTAGTCGACCTCCGTCCCGGCAAGCGTCACGTGCTTGCCGTTGCTCTCCATGGTCAACTGCTGGAGGTACGCCGGGAAGCGCTTCAAGTACTGCTCATAGGGAAGAACAGCGATGGTCTGGGCACCGAAGAAGTTGTTGTACCAGAGGCCCAGAAGCCCCATGAGCACCGGCAAGTTGCGCTCGAAAGGGGCCGTGCGGAAATGCTCGTCCATCTGGTGGAATCCGTCGAGCATGGCCCGGAAGTGCTCGGGGCCGATGGCGATCATCGTCGAAAGGCCAATCGCCGAATCCATGGAGTAGCGCCCGCCGACCCAATCCCAAAACTCGAACATGTTTGCCGTGTCGATGCCAAACTTCGTCACTTCCGCAGCGTTGGTCGAGACCGCAACAAAATGCCTGGCAACCGCAGCAGAATCTTTCAAAGTCTTGAGGGCCCAATCGCGGGCCGTGTGCGCGTTGGTCATCGTCTCCAGGGTGGCAAAGGTCTTCGATGAGATGATGAACAGCGTCTCCTCAGCGTCGAGGTCGCGGGTGGCCTCGGCGAAGTCGGTACCGTCGATATTGGAGACGAAGCGGAAGGTCAGGTCGCGCTGGCTGTAGTACCGCAATGCCTCATACGCCATCACCGGCCCCAGGTCGGAGCCACCGATGCCAATGTTGATGACGTTGCGGATCCGCTTGCCGGTGTGGCCCTTCCATTCCCCACTGCTCACCCGGTTGGAAAACCCGGCCATCTTGTCGAGCACAACGTGGATATGAGGCACCACGTCCTGGCAGTCCACCATGATGGACTGCCCCTTGGGGGCACGCAGGGCCACATGCAGGACGGCCCGATTCTCCGTGACATTGATCTTCTCGCCGCGAAACATGGCATCGATGCGAGCCCGCAGGCCGGACTCCTCCGCCAGTTGCAGAAGAAGCCTCAGTGTCTCATTGGTGATGCAGTGTTTCGAATAGTCAAAGTAGATCCCGACAGCCTCGGCCGTCATTCTCTCCCCGCGCTTTGCATCGTCCGCGAAAAGCTTGCGAAGATGTAACTCCCGAACCTTTGGGTAATGGGCTTCGAGGGCCTGCCATGCCGCAAACTTGGTGAGCGGGGAGGTACTTGTTGCCATGTTCATCCCTTTTCCATCGCGGCATCGTACTGCCCGCGACGCGCAGCCCGGTTGCACCTGGCTCGATGATAGAGAGCCTTCTGTGCCACCTGCGCGTTGGCCTCCTCGCCTCGCCAAATTTCCAGAGCCGGTTGCTGGATCGCGCGGGCAAACGAAAACGCCAACGCCCAAGGCAGCCGCGACTTGAATCTGGCATTCATGGCATTCAGGCGGGCCGAGGCCAGCTCGCCCGATTGGCCGCCCGATAGGAACGCAATTCCTGGCACAGCGGCGGGGACGGCGCGCAAGAGACACCCCACCGTCGCGTCGGCCACCTCGTCCACCGTCTCTTGCTTGGGGCAGGTCAATCCCGGAACCACCATGTTGGGCTTCAGGATCATGCCCTCCAGCGCCACTCGTTGTGTGTAGAGCTGGTTGAAGACCGTTCGCAGGACTTCCTCCGTTACCTCACGGCAGCGCTCCAAGGTGTGCTCGCCGTCCATGAGCACCTCTGGCTCGACGACAGGCACCAGATCGGCCTCCTGACACAAGGCCGCATAGCGAGCGAGCGCCTGCGCGTTCGCCTCGATGCAGCCCCGGCTAGGAATGCTATCGGCTACCGCAATCACCGCGCGCCACTTGGCAAAACGGGCGCCCATCTTGGAATACTCGGCCAGGCGCTCGCGCAAACCGTCCAGACCCTCGGTGACCTTCTCTCCTGGGTGACCCGCCATGTCCTTTGCACCCGTGTCGACCTTGATGCCTGGAATGATTCCCGCATCGGTGATGGCCTTGACAAAGGGAGTGCCATCCTTTTTCTGCTGACGGATGGTCTCGTCGTAAAGGATCGCGCCACTAATGCACTCACCGAGAGCGGGCGTGGTCACAATCAACTCCCGATAGGCGCGCCGGGTCTCCACGGTCTGGGGAATCCCCAACTTGGCGAATCGCTTATTGCAGGTTGGATGGCTTTCATCCATCGCCAGGATGCCCTTGTCGCCCGCGACCAGCGCCTTCGCGGTGTCGATCAGCGTTTGTGCATTCATTTCGGATTGCCCCACTTCCAGTTGCGAATCTCCGGCAAGTCTTGCCCATGCCTGTCGATGTACTGTTTGTGCTCGACCAGCTTGTCCTTTACCATCTGCTTGAGGTAGGCACCCTTGGTGCCTAGCTGCGGCAGGCGATCCACTACGTCCTGTACTAGGTGGAACCTATCCAGCTTGTTCTGCACCCGAATGTCAAAGGGCGTGGTGATCGTGCCCTCTTCCACGTAGCCCCGGACGTGGATATTCCGGTTCGGCCGACTGTAGGTAAGCCTGTGGACCAGCCACGGGTACCCATGGAAGCCGAAGATGATGGGCTTGTCCCTGGTGAAGAGGGAATCGTAGTTCCTATCGCTCAGTCCGTGCGGGTGTTCGCTCTGCGGCTGCAAGCGCATGAGATCCACGACGTTGACCACGCGGATCTTCAGCTCAGGCAGATGCTCGCGCAGCACGGAAACAGCGGCCAAAACTTCTAGCGTGGGCGTGTCTCCGCAACAGGCCATTACGACGTCCGGCTCAGCGCCCTGGTCGTTGCTGGCCCATTGCCAGATTCCGATCCCTTCGGTGCAATGCACGACTGCCGCGTCCATGGTCAGCCATTGGGGCAGCGGGTGCTTCCCCGCAACCACCACGTTGACATAGTGCCGGCTGCGCAGGCAGTGATCCATCACCGACAACAAGCAGTTGGCATCCGGCGGAAGGTAGACGCGCACGATATCGGCCTTCTTGTTGATGACGTGGTCGAGAAAACCAGGATCCTGATGGGTGAAGCCGTTGTGGTCCTGTTGCCAGACGTGGGAGGCGAGCAGGTAGTTCAGCGAAGCGATCTTCCGCCGCCAGGGCAGTTCCAACGTTACCTTCAGCCACTTGGCGTGCTGGCTAAACATCGAATCCACGATGCGAATGAACGCCTCATAGCTGTTGAAGAGTCCGTGCCGCCCGGTCAGAAGATACCCTTCCAACCAACCCTCGCACTGGTGCTCGCTCAGCATCGAGTCCAGCACGCGCCCATCCGGCGCAAGGAATTCGTCATTCTTCACCTCCCGGGCGTCCCACTGTCGGTTGGTGACCTCAAAGACCGCGCCCAGGAGATTTGAAAGTGTCTCATCGGGACCGAAGACCCGGAAATTGCGCTGATCCTGATTCAGCTTGGCCACGTCACGCAGGAAGGTACCGAGAACGAAAGTATCCTGGCCCTCGACAGCGCCAGGCGACGCCACTGTCACGGCGTGGACGTGGAAGTCCGGCATGCGCAGGTCGCGCAGCACAGCCCCACCATTTGTGTGCGGATTGGCGCCCATCCGTCGCTCGCTCTTGGGGGCCAGCTCAGCCAATTCCGGAAGGAGGCGGCCATTCTTGTCGAACAGTTCCTCCGCCTTGTAGCTCCTCATCCAAGCTTCAAGCTGCTTGAGATGTTCGGGGTGCTCGGGATCTACCAAGAGCGGCACCTGGTGGGCTCGGAAGGTGCCCTCAACTTGAAGACCATCGACGACCTTCGGCCCTGTCCAGCCCTTGGGGGACCTTAGCACGATCATCGGCCAGCGTGGCCTAGTGGCGTCATTCCTATTTCGGGCATTGCTTTGGATCTTCCGAATCCCATCGATGGCTGTCTCCAAGGTACTGGCCATGAGTTGATGCATCTTTGCCGGCTCATCACCTTCCACAAAGTGGGGTGTCCAGCCGCATCCCCGAAGAAATTGCTCCAATTCCTCGTGCTCGATGCGGGCCAGGACGGTCGGATTGCTGATCTTGTAGCCATTGAGATGCAGGATCGGCAGCACGGCCCCGTCGGAGATGGGGTTGAGAAACTTGTTCGACTGCCAGGCGGTCGCCAAGGGGCCAGTTTCCGCTTCGCCGTCGCCGATAACGCAAGCGACGACCAGCTCCGGGTTGTCGAACGCAGCCCCGAAGGCATGGCTGAGCGAGTACCCCAGTTCGCCACCTTCGTGAATCGATCCCGGCGTCGTCGGCGCGACATGGCTGGAGATTCCGCCGGGAAACGAGAATTGCGTGAACAGCTTCTTCAGGCCGGCCTCGTCCTGGCTGATGTCTGGATAGATCTCACTGTAGCTGCCTTCGAGATAGGTATTGGCCACCAGTGCCGGGCCGCCGTGACCGGGCCCGGCGATGTAGAACATATCCAGGTCGTATTTCTTGATGATCCGGTTCAGGTGGACATAGATGAAGTTCTGACCCGGCGTCGTGCCCCAGTGCCCGACCACCAGCGGCTTCACGTGGGACGGCTTCAGCGGCTGCCTCAGCAGGGGGTTGTCGTATAGATAGATCTGGCCGACCGACAAATAGTTGGCGGCGCGCCAGTAGGCATCCATCCTCTGGAGCAGTTCCGGGGAAAGAGTGTCTGTCTGCATGGTTCAATTCTCCCTCTTCAGGACGATGCCGAGAACGCGGCAAACCGTCTCCGCTATCATCTGTTCTTCGTCCGTGTGAATCACGCGAACCGCGACCCGGCTGGCCGCCGTGGAAATCACGCCCCCGTTGGCCGCGTTTTGCGATTCTTCCAGTTCGATTCCGAGAAACCTTAATCCCTCGCAGATGCGCGAGCGGACTAGCGGCGCGTTTTCTCCTATGCCACCAGCGAATACCAACGTGTCCAGTCCACCCAGGGCTGCCGTGAATGACCCGATCCATTTCTTGACCTGGTAGCAGAAAAGCGCGACCGCTTCAGCCGCCCGCACGTCCTGAGCTTCACGGTCGAGCAGGTCGCGCATATCGGAGCTGGTTTCCGAAACCCCGAGCAGCCCGGATTGGAAGTTGACCATCTCATTGAACTGCTTCGCGCTCATCTTGTCAGTGCGCGCCAGATACCACACCAGTCCGGGATCGAGATCGCCTGAACGGGTGCTCATCGGCACCCCGGCTGTCGGAGTGAAACTCATGCTTGTGTCCACGGGTCTGCCATCGCGGACCGCCGCCAGGCTGGCGCCATTGCCGAGGTGGGCGAGGATCACCCGGCCTTGTGCCGATTCCAGTCCTGCCAGTCGGGCTAGTTCGCCCATGAGAAACGCATACGACAGCCCATGGAAGCCGTAGCGGCGCACCCCTTGTGCCTCGTACCGGCGCGGGATCGGCAGCAACTGGGCCACGCGCGGCAGGTCATGATGAAAAGCCGTGTCGAAACACGCCACCTGGGGCAGTTCAGGGAATCGATGATGAAATGCCTCAGTCAACAGGATCTCCTCCGGCAGATGGTCGGGATCGAATGGACTGAGCCGGTGCAGCTCCTCAACCATTTGCGGGGCGATCCGCTCTGGCTTGTAATACCTTGGTCCGCCGTGCACCACGCGATGTCCCACCGCAGTCAATGTCTGACGACCGCCGCGCTCCTCGATCCAATCCATCAGAGCGGCCACGGCCACCGCGTGATCCGGCGCTCTCACTAATCGCGAAAAGCTGTCGGCCTGGTTCAAGCCTTTCACCCGAAACGTCGCGTCTGGCAGTCCAATTCGCTCGATCCCGCCCTCAAGAACTCGGCGTAGGGAGTCACCCGCCTCAAACAGGGCGAGCTTGATGCTCGACGAGCCGCCATTGATGGTCAGGATGTGTGGGCTACCTCGCTTCATGAATAGCCTCTTCGTCGTCCCGCAATCCCAACAAAGCTAGCTTCGCCTGTGTAGACATGAAGTCCGTGTGAACAATGCCGCGAATTCCCAAGCCCTCGGCGATCTGCACGAACATCGGGGTGTTCTCGATATAGGCGATTTGCCGGGCTGGCGTCTGGGCTATGTCCAGCGCAAGCCGAAAGATGTCGACATCAGGCTTGTGCAGGTGGACGTAGCAGGAGGAAACAAAAGCATCCACAAACCCATCCAGCCTGAACTTGCGAATCCGATACGCATTCAATTCCCGCGCTTCGTTGCTGAGCACCACGGTCTTCAATCCATACTTTGCCTTGAGGTTGCGGACCAGATTGAGCATTGAAGGGAAGGGTTTCGATTGGGCGAACAGGAACCGCCGGAACTGCGCACGGGTAAACGCTCGCTTTTGATAGAAGACCACCCGAGCCAGGTATTCCTCCAGGGTCAGCTTCCCTGCCTCGTAGGTGGCAAAGTTCAGCAGATGGCGCTCCTCCATTTCGGCCCAGTCCAACGCGAAGGTTCTCGCCGCCCGCTTGCGGGCATGATGACCCCACCCGTCGGTGAGCAGAACACCGCCGATATCCAGAAACAGAGTCGTGATCGGGAGTGCGCGTCTCATTTGCCCTCCGTTCCCGACGCTTGGCGCACCAGAAGTATGGCGCTGGACCTGGGGCTCAGAAGGTAGGCTTGGGGGTCTTCCCAAAGCGGCTCCTGGCCGGCAGGAAAGAAATCCTGTGGGACCTGGCGCCTCGTGTCTGCGGCTCGATACCACCGATCGCCTGGAGATAGCGCTGGCAGACTGAAGGTGACCGCCCCGGAACCGGCATTGAACATCAGCCAGAGTGCATGCCTTTCGTCCTCATGGATCAGGCAGGCCAGCTGCTTCTCCTTCGGATCAGCCCAATTGGGCAATCCCGCGCGGGGGCCAAACCAACGGATCTCGGCCTCCGTGTAGAATTGCTCCTTGCTCAGGATCGGATGGGCACGACGAAAGGCGAGCAGCCCCTGAGTGAAGCGGAAGATGTCCTTGTGTCGTTCCAGACACCCCCAGTCATGCCAGCTCGTTTTGTTGTTCTGGCAGTAGGCGTTGTTGTTCCCGCCCTGCGTGCGTCGAAATTCGTCGCCACCAAGCAGCATGGGCACCCCGCGCGATACTAGGAGAGTCAGCAGGAAGTTCTTGATCTGGCTTCTCCGCACAGCCTCGATATGGGCGTCCGTGCTCTCCCCCTCAACGCCGTAGTTCTCGCTGAAATTGTGGTCCGTACCGTCGTGGTTGCTGTCACCGTTTGCCTCGTTGTGTTTGTCGCGGTAGCTGACCAGGTCGTTGAGAGTGAAGCCGTCGTGGCAGGTGACAAAGTTGATGCTCGCCTCGGGTCCTTTGCCAGACTTGGTGTAGATGTCGGCGCTGCCGCAGATGCGGCTGGCAAATGTGCCGACCATCCCATCATCGCCGCGCCAGAAGCGGCGGACATCATCCCGATACCGGCCGTTCCACTCTGCCCAGCGACGCTCTGAGAAACTGCCCACCTGGTTTGCACCAGCGGCGTCCCATGCTTCGGCGATGAGTTTTGCGTCTTTCAAAGGCGGATCTTTAGCGATCCGTTCGAGAAGGGGAGCATTGGCGAGCAGCTCCCCGGTACCGTCCCGGCCGAGGACGGACGCCAGGTCAAATCGGAATCCATCGACGTGCATTTCGGCGGCCCAATAGCGAAGCGCGGCCAGGATGTGCTCTTGCACCACGGGATGGTTGGCGTTGACGGTGTTCCCGGTTCCTGTGTAGTCCTTGTAGTGGCGCCCATCGGCCGCTAGCGTGTAGAAGATCGTGTTGTCTATCCCGCGAAAGCAGAGCGTGGGGCCCTGCTCGTCTCCCTCGGCGGTGTGGTTGAATACCAGGTCCAGGATCACCTCGATCCCGGCTTTGTGGAATGCCTGGACCATTTCCTTGAACTCGAGCTTCTGCTGGCCCAGACCGGTCGCGCTGCTGTAGGAAGCTTTGGGCGCGCGGAAGACCACGGGATCGTATCCCCAGTAGTTTCTGAGCGGTTCATCGGTTTGCGGATTCCTCTTCGTGACAGGACCTTCATTGAACTCCTGCACGGGCATCAGCTCCACGGCGGTCACTCCCAGGGTCCTGAGATAGCCAATCTTCTCGATCAAGCCTCGGTAGGTTCCTGGATGCTCCACACCCGCCTTGGGATGAATAGTGAAGCCGCGCACATGCGTTTCGTAAATGACGGTCTTCGACCAGGGATGTCGCGGTGGCTGGTCTCCACCCCACTCGAAGGGCTCGTCGACAAACACACATTTCGGCATCGATCTGGAGTTGTCGAGCTTTGAAAAGGACTGATCCTGTTCCGGCGCCGACGAGTCGTATCCCCGTGCCGACACGAAATCCCACGGGGGCAGTCGCGAAATCGCGCTAGCGCAAGGATCGAGGAGAAGCCTGTTGGAATTGAAACGGTGTCCCTTGCTGGGTTCGTAGGGGCCATCCACGCGGTAGGCATAGAGTTGCCCGGAACCGATTCCCCCCACCCAGACGTGCCATACGTCGCCGGTTCGGTTGCGCGCGGGATCGAGATCGATCACCCGTGCGGGAACTGCGTCTTCAGGATCATCGAACAGTTCCAGCTGAACGCCGGTGGCATGACGGCTGAAAAGGGCGAAGTTGACCCCTTTGCCACTCTTCTGAGTTCCCACGGGCACAGGCGAGCCTTCCCGAACGTCGGCGCGCTCGGAATCTACCGAGGTACGATCGCGCAGCTTGGGTCGGGGCGTCTTCATCGTCGCTGCCATAGAATTCGATTGGATTCCAGTGGAACCGCCACGCCCGGGCGCTGAGGTACCACTCGCGCCGTATAGTCGCCCGCTGGGCGTGTCGGCGGTACGATTGTCTGATGGACACGAGCGTGCCCCGCATCCGGTGCCGGTCGCACGCACCTCATTGCTTCCCGCACCGGATCGCTGCCCTTGATTCCCTCTGCATAGAGTTCAACTCGCACCGCATTCGGGTCGAGACCGTTCAGGAAGATCTCGACCTCAAACACGTGGTGCTCGGCGCTGGTGTTGACCCGCACCTCTCCGAAGCGCAACGACCCCCAGCCCCGCTCGACCGCGTGCTGCCAATCGACGATCTGCCGGCCCACGGCGCCTTTGTTTGCCGCACGCTCACGGAACGCGGTGGCAGCCGGGAGGTACCGTTGCTCCGTGTATTCGCGCACTGTTCGGTCGGCGGAAAAGCGCGGTGTCAACAGCGCCATGCTCTCCCGCATCCGCTTGATCCATGCGGTGGGAATGCCGTTGCCGTCCCGCGCGTAGAACTCCGGGATCACCTCGCGTTCGAGCAGGTTGTAGAGCGCTTCGGCTTCGACAGCGTCCCAGGCGGGGTCGTCGCCGTGCTCCTGACCGTCCCCCAATGCCCACCCCACCTCAGGCGTGTACGCCTCGGCCCACCAGCCATCCAGTTCCGAGAGATTGATGCCTCCGTTCACGAGCACCTTCATTCCGCTGGTGCCGCTCGCCTCCCACGGTCGCCGTGGCGTATTGAGCCAAACGTCCACTCCCTGCACCAAATGCTCCGTCAAGAGCATGTCGTAGTCACTGAGGAAGATCACATGGGGGCGGGCCTCGGGCCGCCGAATGAAATGCGTCCATTCCTGAATCAATGCCCGCCCTGCTTGGTCCGCCGGATGGGCCTTGCCAGAGATTATGAGTTGTGCCGGGAGTTCAGGGTTTCTCAGAATGCGCAGCAAACGCTCCGGATCGCGCAGCAACAGGTTTGGCCTCTTGTAGGTCGCAAAGCGCCGCGCAAAGCCCAGTATCAAAGCCCTGGGATCAAATAGGTGTTTCGCCTCGTCAACCGCCTTGGGCGTCGCGCCGGAGGCGGCCAGTTGCCGGGACAATCGCTCGCGCGCGTATTCAATGATGGACTTGCTCTGGACGGCACGAAACTGCCATAGCTTGGCGTCCGAAATCTGCCGAATGTCTTGCTCCAATGGTTTCGCCGCTCCCAACCAGCGCTCCTTTCCGCAGGCTTCCGTCCAGAGACCGTCGGCCGCCGCCGAGTCCCAACTCGGCATGTGGACTCCATTGGTCACGTGCCCCACGGGTACTTCACCAACTGGCCATTCGGGGAAGAGGGGCTCAAACAAGTGCCGGCTGACCTTACCGTGCAAGCGACTCACGCCGTTGACCGCCCCGCTGCCCCGGATTGCCAGATAGGCCATGTTGAAACTCTCTGACGAGTCGTTCGGATTCTGGCGGCCCAGGGCCAGTAGATCGCCAAGTGACAGGCCGAGCTTCTGCTCGGCATAGCCGCCCAGGTATTGCTCGATGAGCGCTGGAGTGAATCGGTCAAACCCCGCAGCCACCGCCGTGTGGGTGGTGAAGACGTTGCCTGCTCTGGTGACGGCCAGCGCGACTTCGAAGGGCTGCGCGGCCTCTTGCATGAAGCTGCGGGCGCGCTCCAGCACGGCAAAGGCCGCATGCCCTTCATTCAGGTGACAGACCTCTGGCTTGATGCCAAGCGCGGCAAGCAATCGCCATCCGCCGATCCCGAGGAGTATCTCCTGCTTGAGACGCAGCTCCGGCCCACCGCCGTATAGCTCGCTGGTGATCCCCCGATGAGCGGGAAAGTTTGCCGCATCATTGCTGTCCAGCAGGTAGAGCTTCACTCTGCCGACCTGGACCTGCCAGGCCCGCAGCCAGACTGAATACCCAGGCAATGCGATTTCCAGTCGCAACCACTCGCCATTCGCGTGACGCAAGGGCGTGATGGGAAGCTGTCCGGGATCGTTGTACGGGAAGAGAGCCTGTTGGGCTCCGTCCCGGTCGATCACCTGGCGAAAGTACCCTTGCTGGTACAACAGTCCCACGCCGACTACTGGCACGCCCAGATCGCTGGTGGCCTTGAGCTGGTCGCCGGCCACATTGCCCAGCCCGCCCGAATAGATGGGCAAAGCCTCGCTTAGCATGAATTCCATACTGAAGTAGGCGACGCAGGTCAGGGAACTCTGCGGGTGCTTCTGTTGAAACCACGCGGGCGTCTCAACGGATTTCCCCCTGGTCTGCAGCAAGCCATCAACCTCCCCGCGAAACGCAGGGTCGGCCATCACGCGCTCGATCTGGTCGTGCGACGCCGTCTGCAGGACTACCCAGGGATTATGGGTGGTTTCCCACAGTTCGGGCTCAAGCCGCCGCCACACCTCGTCGGTGGCATGATTCCACGACCAACGCATATTCAGAGCCAGCTCTGCCAGAGAATCGAATCCCTCGACTTCCGCCGCCTGATGGGGACGTATTGGGTAGCCGACGCGCTCATCTTTGCTCATGGATTGTTCCCCAGCCTTCCCTCGGATGAAATCGCTGACTGTTGCGGAGACGTGGATGTGGCGAGAGCGTCGCCGACGATGGTCTGGGCTTCCTCCAGGATACGGCGCAGATGCTCCGCCCCGCTGAAGCTCTCCGCGTAGATCTTGTAGATGCTCTCGGTCCCCGACGGACGCGCCGCAAACCATCCGCTCTCGGCCACCACTTTCAGCCCGCCGATGGGAGCATCGTTGCCCGGTGCGCGGGTGAGGATTGTCTGAATCTTTTCGCCAGCTAGATCTTTGAACCGAATTTGCTGCGGCGACAGTTTCGCCAGCAATTCCTTCTGTGCTGGAGTGGCCGGCGCTTCTACGCGGTCGTACAGTGGCTCACCAAACTCGCGCGTGAGGTCCTGGTAGAGCTCACCCGGATCGCGGCCCATTCTCGCTGTGATCTCCGCCGCGAGCAGGGCTGGGACGATTCCGTCCTTGTCGGTCGTCCAGACGCTGCCGTCCAACCGGACAAAGGATGCCCCCGCACTCTCTTCGCCGCCGAAGCCAAGCGAGCCGTCGAGCAGACCTTCGACGAACCACTTGAAGCCGACGGGCACCTCGTAGAGCTTCCGCTTCAACTTTGTGGCGACGCGATCGATCATCTGACTGCTCACCACGGTCTTGCCCACCGCCGCATCCGAACGCCACCTGGGCCGGTGTTGGAGCAGGTAGAAGATGGCAACCGATAGGTAGTGATTGGGGGGCAGCAAACCCGCACTTCGAGTCACAACCCCATGCCGGTCGTGGTCGGTGTCGCAGGCAAAGGCGATCTGGAAGCGATCCTTCAGGCCGATCAGCCTCTGCATCGCATACAATGAGGAGGGGTCCATGCGGATCTGGCCATCCCAATCCACCGTCATGAAGCGAAACGTCGGGTCGACTGCCTCGTTTACGACCGTCAGGTTCAACCCGTAGCGCTCGGCAATCGGGTTCCAGTAGTGGACCCCGGCACCCCCGAGCGGGTCGACGCCCATGCTGAGCTTGGCTCCCCGAATGGCATCCATATCGACCACCGTGGCGAGGTCAGCAACGTACGCATTGAGATAGTCGTGCCGGTGCGTCGTGGAGGCGTGAAGGGCCTTTTCGAGAGTGACCCGCTTCAAACCCAGAAGGTCATTCTCGAGAAACTGGTTTGCTTTCGCCTCGATCCAGGTAGTGACATCCGATTCCGCCGGTCCGCCGTTCGGGGGATTGTATTTGAAGCCGCCGTCATGTGGCGGATTGTGTGACGGCGTGACCACGATCCCATCGGCAAGTCCTGTCTTTCGCCCGCGATTGTACGTCAGAATCGCATGAGAGACGGCAGGCGTTGGCGTGTATTCATCCCCCTGGGACAGCATGACTTCCACGCCGTTTGCGGCGAGCACCTCAAGCGCGCTGGAAAGCGCGGGTACCGACAGGGCATGGGTGTCCATGCCCAGGAAGAGCGGACCATCGATCTTCTTCTGTGCACGATACAGGCAGATGGCCTGACTGATGGCAAGGATGTGCTGTTCGTTGAAGGCCTTCTCGAACGCCGAGCCGCGATGTCCTGATGTACCGAAGGCAACCCGTTGCGCCGACACCAAAGGGTCAGGCGCCTCGGTGTAGTAGGCCGTGACGAGTCTGGGTACGTCCACCAGCATCGATGCTTCGGCCGGCTTCCCTGCCGCAGGACTCACTTTCATGACTTCAGCGCCACCAAAGTCCCGCAACAGCCCAGACCGCCCCGATAAGAAGCACCATCCACACCAGGTCGCCGCCCCATCCCCAATGCTGGTAGCTGAGCGTTGCGAAATCGCCACCCGTGCCCGTCTTCGCGCCCAGGCGCCTCTGGATATACCGAGGAAATGGCGCCCCCCATTTACGGTAGCCCCACCCATAGCTAATCGGACCCACGAAGAACAGGAACATGAATGCTATCCACAACCACCATTGATGAAAGATTGCCATGTCGCTCTCCCTCTTCTCGGTTCTGCTACCACCACCAGGCGCCCATCTTGACCTTTACGCGGTTTACCACTCCGGTCGCACCACTCCTGCGCGCGTCCTTGTCAGCTTCACCCCACCCAATCCAAGTTCCGACGGTGCCAGTCAAGGTGGCCATTCCCCCGTCAACCGAGACCTTGATTTCATCACTGTGCACGAAGGGGCTCCAGAAGAACGCGTTCTCGATATTCTTCTTGATCCGTTCGTCGCTCAGATATAGCTGTGGCCCAAACATCCCGGAAGCGTAGTAAGACGTCTGGCCGTCATAGGGCGAGGCGTAGTAGTAGTTGGGCCAATCGTAGTAGGTGACCCAAAACTCCGGCTCAACCTTCAGAGCGTTCCGGACCATCAACACTCCCTTTGTCCGCAAGGCAACGTCCTGCGCTTCGGCTTTCTGAACAATCGAACCTACCGTCCCAGAGAGGTAGGCCACACGATTGACGACAGCCACACTTATTGTGGAGCTATCTAGCAGCGGGTCCCAGAACACGACGGCCTTCAGCTGTTCCTTCATTTCCGCATCGGTGGACTGGCCGCTCGGCCTCACCTTCACAAGGCTATCAAGCCCCGTAACGCCCACTATGTTCTCCACGTCCTGTTCAGCGGATGTCTTCGCCTTCAGATTTCCCACGTTGCCACCGAGAACGACCACTCCTCCTCCAACGTTTACATCGAGAGAAAAGGCTGCGACCCGGGGGTCCAGACGAAAGGCATCCTGAACCGCCTGCTTGATATCGCTGTCCGACCTGGTGGCGTACTTCAATCTTCGGTGCGCATCATTGTGTGCCCATGGCTCGACTTTCATCCCGCTGTCGTCCACCGACAGCACTCCGTTCACCCAGGCATCATCCGACGCCCGCGATTTCGCTATCGCGCTTCCAACAATTCCGGTGAGCGTTACCCTTCCGTCTCTCACATCGACGTTGGTCATGTCGCCGTTGACCCAGATGTCCCATTGGAGGCGAGCCTTGATATCTGCAAGAATTTGGGAGTCGGTGCGTTTCGACAGGTAGTTGATCGCAACCTCATTGCGGACCTCTTTGGTCCCCTTTACGCCCTTGGCGATCCGAGCGACTAGTTGCTTTTCCGTATAGGAGCCGACGCTCCCGGTTAGCGTGGCCACGGCATTTTGGACGGAAACCGCCACCCGATAGGATTCAGTAGCGGGATCCAGCCGCAGCGCCGCCTGGATATCCTTGCGGGTGTCTGCGTCGGAGCGGGACACTGGCGTCACCGTGGTCCGGTCGACCACACCGCGCACGCCCCGGATGCTCTCGGCCATCTTCACCGCCCGCTCTTTGGCGAGCAGGTTGTTGACCGAACCGGAGAGCGTGACGATGCCCTGGCTGGTGCTGACATCCACAGCACTCGGGAACACGCCCTTTTCGAATGCCAATCCTCCTTCAACAGCAGCTGTGATGCCGCTGTCGGTGATTTCCCTTTTCGCACTCGCCGCTTGCAAGGGCGACAAGGCCAGAACCTCGGCTCCCGCTGCAATCAGGAGCATCGCACACCATCTACCCGCCGCCGCGAGGTGAAGCGGTGTTGCGACCTTCGTCGTCACGCGCGGCGGGCGGATCGCCGGGCCGGAGTTGTTATCGGTCACACTTGCCTTTCCATTGTCATTTCTCGATGGACTTTTCATTGCGGGTGACTCCTGCTTTAGAAGGGATTCGACGGGTTATTGGAGAGCTCTGGCGGGATCCCCTGGCGCCGGAGTTGTGAGAGTTTCGATGTTCTTCGCGAGGTTCGCGCGTCTGGATTCGGTCGGCCAACCGGAACGTGGCAAGATGTCACACGAGGCAGAGTGCCACGCTATGGCCGTGCATCCCGTCGTGGCCTGCGCCTCGAACGTTTACCAGGCGAGGCAGAGTGCCACGTCGTCGCACTCGCAGCCGTACAGCGAGGATGACGAGCATTCGGATTGGGATGATCATGATTTGGGACTGCGCAGATCTTGCTCGATGTGGGCTTTGCGCTCCTCGTACTCTGCGGTCGTGATCTCGCCGGCGGCGTAGCGCCGCTGGAGGATACCGAGCGGGTCATCTCGGTACAGCCGCAGCCTTGATCGGGGGACGGGGAAAGCCAACGAGAAGAACGAGACGATGAGCAAGACCCAGAACATCCACCAGAAGAAGTGCATCCCGAAGAACTGCCATTGGTACCAGTACATGGTTGCCTCCTCCTAACAAGCGTTATCAGTCTCGGCGGTTGCGGCCTGGTCCTGGCCCAATGCCTTGTCATTGGAGCGCAACCGCCTCCGTACGTGCAAGAACTGCGCGCTATCGCGCGTGGCTCCCTGAGTGCTGGTGCGGTGGCGGCGTTTCTAACGGTCGGTCGCCGCTGTCCCAGTACACCGGGCGTCCGTAGTAGTCATAAAGGCGTGCTTCGTACTCACGATTGATGGGCGCGGACGGGTTCCACTCGGGGCTGCTCTTGATCTTCTGTCGAGACATTTCGACGAAGACCTCGCCCTCCGCCCAACTGACGCGGTTCGCCCAGTGCGGGGAAACCAGCACTTTCTTGTCGAGCCACCAGTTGCTGGTGTCAATCACCAGATAGCGGACCTCCCAGGTCTCATCGTCGATGATGAAGTCGTGGACATGGCCCATCGGCCCGTCCGTCCCCTGGATGTGGTATCCACGAACCTCCTCGGCGCTGCGCAAATGGACGTCGCCTGATCCTCCCGGCTCCTCAGCAGGCGCTCCATTCGACCTGCCGGTCGCGAGCAACCCCGGGTAGGCACCCATGCCCCACAGTCCCGAGTACCCCCAGTAGCGGGGATATCCGTAGTAGCCGAACCAGTCAAGCTCGTGCTGCCGCGAGACGGGCTTGTCCACGTCCACGCTTGGGCTGTTCTTGACCTTGTCCTTAGTCAACGCCAGGTGGAAGCCTCGGGTCGACCAGTCCACCTGACGGAATGAGATGGGAGAGATGAGCACCCGGCGCCCAGTGAAGAAGCCACCGGTCTCGACGACCAGATAGCGGACTATCCAGCGCTCATCGTCCAGAAGAAAATCCGCAACGTGTCCGATGTCGCCGTCGGTGGCGCTCACCGCATAATGCTCCAACTCCTTCAGACTTCGCAGCATGGGCATTTCCTCCCCGCTTTTCGGCTCGACCATTTTGTATCCGAATCAGCCTCTTGCACGATTGGTGCCAGAGATTTAGGCGCCTCGTCACCGGCGTTCACGGCTTCACTACCGCGTCAAGGAGCGATCTTGTCGCTCAACCACTGACGGGTCTTCTCGAAGGAGTCCTTCAGATCGGCGTAGGTGATGGGACATGCAGCCTAGCCTCAGCGCAAGAGCTGCGCGTTACAAGTGGCTCCCTGGGTGGTGGTGCGGCGGCGTCCCTGCCGGTCCGTGGACGCTGTCCCAGTAGACCGGGCGTCCGTAATAATCATAGAGACGTGCTTCGTATTCGCGGTTGATGGGCGCGGTCGGGTTCCACTCGGGGCTGTTCTTGATCGCTTGTCGAGAGAGGTCCACGAAGACCTTCTTTTCTGCCCAACTGATGCGGCTGGTCCAGTGCGGCGCAACCAGTACCTTCTTGTCGAGCCACCAGTTTCTGGTGTCGATCACCAGATAGCGTACCGCCCAGGTCTCATCGTCGATGATGAAGTCGTCGACGTGGCCGATCGCTGCGTCGGCTCCCTCAATGTGGTATCCGCGAATCTCCTTGGCGCTACGCAAATGGACATCGCCTGATTCGGCGGGCTCGGGCTTGGCAGGCACCTGGTTCCGCCTGCCAGCCGCCAGCAAGTTGGGGTAGGCGCCCATGCCCCACAGTCCAGCGTATCCCCAGTAATACGGATATTCGTAGTACCCGAACAAGTCCAGCTCCTGCTGCCGCGAGACGGGCTTGTCGACGTCCACGCTTGGGCTGTTCTTGACCTTGTCCCTAGTCAGCGCCAGGTGGAAGCGCCGGGTCGACCAGTCCACTTGGCGGAAGGAGACTGGCGTGATGAGCACCCGACGCCCGCTGAAGAAGCCACCAGTCTCAGCGACCAGATAGCGAACTACCCAGCGCTCATCGTCCAGAAGAAAGTTCGCAACGTGTCCGATGTCGCCGTCGGTGGCGTTCACGGCGTACCCTTCGAGATCTTTCAAGCTTCGCAACATGGGCATTCCCTCCCCTTTCGGCTCGATGATTTCGTATTCGAATGGGTCTGTTGCAGGATTGGTGCCATAGCACCCCATGGCGCCTCGGGTGAAGCTCATCGTCGCCCGCCGGGGTGGCCAGCGTTGCACTGCGGTCGCGATCGCCATCGGACGTCGGACGGAGTCCATCCTCGCACCCTGCGAGCGGCGTGCCTTCTCTCATTCGAACTGAATGAGGCGGTCCATCATCTTGATTGAGGCTGGCGCTCCGGATCGCATGACATTCCCCAGGATTCAGGGCGGGGCTTGGCAGGAGCATTCGGTCCTGCGAAGCGTGTCTGCAAGCGCTCCGAACTCAGGTGGAGCGACACTGGCGTCACCGCCGCCGAAGCCAGCGTGGAGGACCCGCTTGGGACTGGTCGCGCAGAATCTGCACGCGCTCGCCTGACGGCACGTCGGTCCCTGGCATCGGCATAATCGATGCAGTGCTTTGATTCACCATGGACAAAGACCCGGCGATGGACAAGATGGTGAGTAAGGTCAAGATCGGCCGTGGAAGGCGAGTGGCCATCGCGGTGGTTGGCGTGATCGTAGTCGCACTTCTGCTTGGGGTGGTGGTCGTCGGATTCCGTGGCAGGCACATCTTGCGGAATTCCGCGGCGATGACGACACCCGTTCCGGCGTCCACCAATGTCGGGGGGCGACCATAGTGGTTGGCGGGATCGTAGCCATGAAACATCTGGTGTCGCCGAACCGCGACCCGTCGTCATGGCGTCGCTTTCCCCTCGTCGAGCGGAGGCAGATCGGCGAGATTCGGCTGCAGCACGATCTCGATGCGCCGATTCTGTGCCTGATGCTCGGGTGAATCGTTTGCCGCCACGGGATCGAACTCCCCGTATCCCGCTGCCGCCAGCACCTGCGGCCGCATGCCGTTCGCGATGAGGAACTTGGTGACCTCGACCGCGCGTGCGGTGGAGAGTTCCCAGTTCGACGGGAAACGGGCGGTATGGATCGGCACCTTGTCAGTGTTGCCAGCGACGATGAAGTTGCGGTCAGGAATCGTCGCGAGGACCTGCGCGACCTGAGCGAGCGCGGCCTGGCCGTCCGCCTTGATGTCAGTCTTCCCCGAGTCGAACAGAACATCGTTCGGCAGGGCAATCAGCATCCGACCATCGCGGATCACGACTTTCAGGCGGCCAGCGTCGATCATCGACTTGAGCCGGGCGACCAGATTGCGAAACGTCGCCGCGCGCGCCTCCGCTGCGGCCTTTTGCCGTCGCAGTTCTTCGAGGCGCGCCTTCGCGTCCGCGAGTCCCTGCGCCAGCTCCCCCTTCTCGCTGGTCAGCTTGCCGACGTTCTGCCCCAGCGTTTCAAGCCGGGCACTGAGCTCCTTGACCAGCGCGGTCGCGTCGTCGAGCTTCTTGCGCAAGCCATCCCGCTCGGCCGTCAGCGCAGCGATGGTGTCGGCCGCCGCGCGGTCGTGGTCCGCTCGAAGCTTGGCGAGCTCGGCAATTTTCTTGTCGTAGGTTCCAGTCGTGACGCAGGCGCTGGTCGCGCCGAGCAGCGCCGCTGCAACGGTGAAGTAGGTCGCGCGCAACGACCAGCGGGAAGGGGACATCATGACCGGCTCTCCTTTCACTGATGATGCTCCAAGGTCTCCGGCTTGGTCGGGCCGAGGATTCCCTTGGCACGAGTTATTTCGTCCGGGGAGCCGTGGGCAATCAAAACGAACTTGTCGGCCTTGAGCGCGGTCTCGTACCGCAAGATGCTGTCCTTGGGGATGCCGAGGTTGTAAAGACTGGCTCCAATCGCGCTCAAACCGCCCACTACGATGGCGCCTTCCAGCGCCCCGACGATCCAACTGACCAAGGGTCCCGCCACAAGTAGTGGCCCCAGGCCGGGAATCCAAAAGAACGCGGAGCCGAAGAAAAGTCCCCACAGCCCACCCCAGAAGGCGCCCGTCTTGCCCCACACTTTCATCCGGTCGCCGACGTTGTAGTAGCCGACCACATGCTCCTCTGTGTGGTAGTCCCGTCCAACAATGGACAGCTTCTTCAGATCAAAACCCGCGTGCTGTAGCTCCTTGATGGCCGATTCGGCAGCCGTGTGCGATGGATAGACTGCCACGATGGAATTGTTGTTAGCCATGGTCGTCCCTTCACGGTTGTGGTGTTCTGGGTGAGATGGCTGGGCTCGCAAAACGTGCCGAGAATTCGGATTTCTTGCGAGAAATACCGGAAGAAATGATCGATCCCGGAACCCCTGGCGCGCGATCGGGTAGACTGCCGTGCGTGATCAATGGAGGCAAGCGTCAGTGGCCATGTTCGCCTGGCTGAGGCGACGGCGTCGCGATGCGATTCGCCGGCGCCAATTTCCGGCCGAGTGGCGCGCGTTCATCGAGAAGAACGTTCCCTACGTGGCATGCTTGTCTGCCGAGGACCGGGAGGAACTGGTCGGGCACATCCAGGTGTTTCTGGCGGAGAAGCACTTTGAAGGATGCGGCGGCCTGCAGATGACCGACGAGGCCCGGGTCACGATCGCCGCGCAAGCGTGCGTGCTGCTTCTGCATCGCCAGACGGAATACTATCCGAACCTCGTCTCCATCTTGGTATATCCGACAACCTATTTGGTGCCGGGCGGTCAGAGTACCCCGAATGGACTGGTCGCCGAGGGCACGCAAGCTCGGCTCGGGGAATCATGGGCACGCGACGTGGTGGTGCTGGCCTGGGACAGTGTGCTTTCAGGTGCCGCCGACATCCACGACGGACACAACGTCGTGCTGCACGAGTTTGCGCATCAACTGGACCAGGAGAGCGGCATGGGCGACGGCGCGCCGGCTCTTCCCCGGCGCTCGATGTACGTCGCGTGGGCGCGGGTGCTCGGCCACGACTTCGATCAACTCGTTCGCGACACGGCCCACCACCACCGCACGCTCATCGATCGCTACGGCGCGACCAATCCGGCCGAGTTCTTTGCTGTTGCCACCGAGACCTTCTTTGAGAAGCCGCGCCAGCTTCGGTCCAAACACCCCGAACTGTATCTCCAGCTTCAGCAGTTCTACAGCCAGGACCCGGCTGCACTGGGTAGCCGCTGGTGAAGAAAGTATCGATCCAGCGGCCGCCTCGCCGCTGCATCGCGCGAGCCTTGTTCGCCTATCAGGGGGCGATCTTGTCGCTCAACCACTGGCGCGTCTTCTCGAAGGACTCCTTCCGGCGTGGCTTCCGTCACTGCATCATTGCCTCGTGCATGAGGCGCATCGCTTCGGCCATCTTCTGAAGCCGCGCGACGGTCAGCGGATCAGTGGACGTGAACGTGATGCTGACACCCTTGTCGATCCTCTTGATGTCCATTTTGGTGCCGAGGCCGGCCATCATTATCGGGCACATCCCGGCGCCCAGCATCCCACCTCCCATCATCCCGCCTCCCATCATCCCGCTTTGCCACGGACCCGGCTGCGCCGGCGCAGCCGCTGCTGACCTTGCGGTGGACGACGCAGTATCCGCTGCGGCTAAACCACCCCCAAAGATTCCAGCCGTCAACGCCAGTACCAGCAAAATTCGCGTCATGATGCCCTCCTGGTCAGATGCGGCACGCCGCACGTACGATGCCGCCCGCCTGAGCCTTTCGCACGATTCGTGCCACAGAGTTTCGCGTGAAGTTGGGGCCTTGCGGTGCGGTCTTCTCCTCCGGCGGTAGCGGAGATCCCGCCCTGGCCACCCGGGCAGCGGACTGCAGCGGACCCGAGACCGCCCAGTCAGGACGTTCGGACGGCGGCAACTCGTCTCCTTCAAATCGAATGAAACGGTACCTCATCTTGATTGAAGCCCCCGCTCACCGCGATGGGACACCGAACGCGACGTGTCAGGATTGCTCCCAGACGCGCCTTTCAGCCGTGGCCCTGAGTGGCCGACGCGTTTCATGGTGGTCCAACCGGGACCTCTTTCCCCTTGGACCGTTTCTTGCTTACGCCCAGAACCGAGAGGAAGGAACAACATGCGTTGCGAAGAAATCATGAGTCAGGACGTACAATGGATCCGCCCAGACGAGACCGTCGCGCGGACCGCCAAGTTGATGGCCTTCCACAACCTCGGGTTGTTGCCGGTGTGCAACGCCGATGGCAAGGCCATCGGTGTGATCACCGATCGTGACATCGCCCTGCGGGTTGTCGGAAAGGATCGACCAGCCGCAAAGACCAAGGTGGGCGACGTGATGACGGCTCCGGTGCAGTTTGTCCCGCCCGACTGCCCGGTGGATCGAGCCGGCGAGATGATGGTCAGCGCGAGGGTATCCCGCTTGCTGGTGCTCGACGGCGAGGGACATCTGAAGGGCGTTGTCAGCCTCGCCGATCTGCTGGTTCATGAATCGGCCGGTCACGCCTTGGACACCGCTCGCGGCATCTACGCCCGGGAGACGCCAGACCACCCTACGGTCGGCCACCCGCACCCCGCCTCCGAGCCGACGCCCGAGTATTTCCACGGCGCCCACGACCGCGCCCCTGCCGACGAATCGGGCGCGGAGCACCCCGCCCGTATCGAGGCCGAGAATGTGAACGCCGGCGGCGACCGCAGCTCCAAGGAATTCCCATAGTCGCTCGGCGGATGGGAAGAGTCGGCCCTGTTCACTGCGGCATGGCTTCGCGACACACCTCGCGAAACCGTGAGCTGTGAACAGGCCGAGGGGATACTTGCAGGCTGTCATGCAGGGTTTCGCGGCGGTCTTGCCCTCGGCCTTGGGCTCCATCTACGCTGCCAATGAAGGACCATGCCACGGCGCCAAGTTCACTGTTTGGGTGCAACTGCGAGTGCCATTCTGGAAACAAGCCGTCGTGCCCGGAATCCAACTGGACGACATGATCAGGCAGAATGCACAGGCAGAGACCATTTCTTGCCAACCCAAATCGTCGTCGCAAAGCCAGGGGGACGAAATGCGGTCAGTGTGTCGAAAGGGCTGCTCTCGTGCTGGCGGCACAATGACAGAGGTCGCACCGCACATCCGCGTGGTAGCTGCCATAATAGAGCAGCGAGGACGATACCTCATCACTCAGCGACGCTCTATGGACGTGCTGGCCGGCTTGTGGGAATTCCCGAGCGGAAAAGTCGAAGCAGGCGAGACCGACGAGGCCGCGCTACGACGGGAGTTACGGGAACGAGCGGGAGCCACTGCAGATGTGGGCGGCGTTATCGCGCAGCGCACTCACCGCTCCGGCAGCCATGTCGTTGACCTGGTTCTGTATCGGGCCACCATCGCGTCCACCAAGGAGCCGCGTGCGCTTCGGGTAGCCGAACTCCGCTGGGTGGCACCTCAGGAACTAGGGAACTACGCCTTTCCCCTGGCTGACCAGGCCACCACCGATTTGTTGCTCGGCACTGCCCAACTGGACAACTGAACCGTCGCGGGGCAGCCGACGCTGCTTTCCCCATATCGAGCCCGAAGATTTCGAGGAGGCAATCGATCGGATCCAGTTCGGCATCAGAGAAAGGAAACCTATTGGCAGGGGCGGCCGACTGCGGACCTTTCAAGCTTGTAATCTCGGGACAAGGTGGCGGCAAGAGACTACACCTATGATCGCTGCACAGGGGCGCGAGGGTGGATTCCCAGAGCTTCTCCCAGCGCTCCGCGCACCAAGAGGCTACAAACGCCATGAGATTTCCAAACAGACTTTCCCCCTTCCTCCTCGTCCTCGGGTTGGCGGCGGGCCTCAGCACGACGGATCTTCGCGGTCAGGCGGCGTCAGCGCGAGCCGCCACGGGCACTACCGAAGCCAATATCACGCGGCTGACGACCAACCTGCTGGAACAATCGCAGTTCGCGCACCATCCGCTCGATAGTGAACTGGCGGCGAAGTTCCTGAATCGCTATCTGGATGACCTGGACGGAACCCGGTCACTTTTCCTGCAGTCGGACGTGAAGGAATTCGCGGGGTACCGCGCGACTCTCGCGCAGGCCACCCGGAACCTGGGCGACACCAGCGCCGCCCACGCCATCTTTGCCAGGTACTTGCAGCGATTGCAGCAGCGGGTGACCTACACTACCAACCTGCTGCGGACGGCAAAGTTCGACTTCACCGGACACGACGTCTACTCCGTCGATCGCGAGCACGCCCAATGGCCACGCGATCTGACGGCGGCGCAGGAACTCTGGCGGCAGCAGATCCGAGCGGATTACCTCCAGGAGAAGCTGGCCGACAAGCGGCCCGAGCAAATCGTGAGCAGGTTGATGCGCAGGCAGACGCAACAGCTTGCCATGATGAAGTCCTTGCACAGCGACGAGGTGCTTGAAACCTATCTGAACGCGTTGGCCCACGTCTACGACCCGCACTCGGACTATCTCGGGCATCAGGAGATGGAGACCCTTTCGATTGCCATGAAGCTCTCGCTTTTCGGCATCGGCGCGTCCCTTGAAAGCGAGGATGGCGTTTGCAAAATTCGCGAATTGCTGCCAGGAGGGCCTGCGGCGCGCAGCGGTCTGCTGAAACCAGGCGACCGCATCTTGGCGGTGGCGCAATCAAGCGGGGAGCCGGTCGACATCACCGACATGCCCCTTGCGCGCGCCGTGGAGATGATTCGCGGCCCCAAGGGGTCTACGGTGCGGTTGACCATTCTTCCCGTGGGCGCTGCCGATGGTTCGCTTCCCAAGACCATCTCCCTGGTGCGTGATGAGGTGAATCTCGAAGACCAGCAGGCCAGGGCCCACATCTTGGACCTGCCAACCGGTCAAGGCACGACGGTTCGGCTCGGTGTCATCGACCTACCATCCTTCTACGCCGACCTGGGCGGGTCAGGCGAACGTCGCAGCGCGACGGCGGACGTCGCGCGGTTGCTCAAGAAGTTGAAGGCGGAGCACGTGCGCGGCGTTGTCCTGGATTTGCGACGCAACGGCGGTGGGTCGCTTGAAGAGGCGGTCAGCCTGACCGGTCTGTTCATTCGTGAGGGACCAGTCGTCCAAACGCGCGGTCCCCGGGGTGACATCGACGTGGACGCCGACACCGATCCCTCTGTGCTCTACGACGGGCCGCTGATTCTGCTGATCAGTCGATTCAGCGCATCAGCCTCGGAAATCTTGGCCGGCGCTCTGCAGGACTATGGGCGCGGCGTGGTGGTGGGTGATTCTTCGACCTTCGGCAAGGGCACGGTGCAAAACATTCTGCCGCTCGCGTTTGTCATGGACAAAATGGGACTGGCGCATGCCTATGACCCCGGCGCGCTCAAGGTCACGATTCGCAAATTCTATCGACCGAACGGTGCCTCGACCCAGTTGCGCGGCGTCGCGTCCGACATTGTTCTGCCATCCCCCAGTGACTTCAGTGAAGTGAGCGAGTCGACGCTGAAGGACCCATTGCCTTGGGACACCGTAACCCCGGCGCCCCACGAGCGCCTGAATCGCGTGCAGCCCTACCTCAGCGCTCTACGCGAGAAGTCCCTCCGACGGGTCGCAACCGAGAAGGGCTTTGCCCTTCTGGCAGACGACCTCGCCCAAGTCAGGAAGAGCCTGGCCACGAAGTCTGTTTCCTTGAACGAGGCGGAACGCAGGCAGGAGCTGGCGCAATCCAAGGCCCGTCAGGACGAGCGTGAACGGGAAAGCCGAATCCATCCCGCTGCCCGGCCCGCCACCTACGAAATCACGCTCAAGAACGTCTCCTCGCCCGGTCTACCACCGCCCATGGCAGCTACCAAGAGCGCGGCACCGGCGCAAGTCACGGACCCTTCTTCTGCGTCGAACGCCCTTGACCGCGTGCCTACCGGCCGACCGGCCGATGACGACATCGTCTTGAATGAGACCGTGGAAATCCTGGCCGATTACGTCAACCTCTTGAACACCCCAGCCAATACTGCACGCCCGGGTCACACTGTGTCCGTCCGATAATCCAACTGACGTCCGTTCATTGCCCTAGACAGCCTGGGAGCCTTGGCACTTGCTGCTATTGCAGCGCTGCTGAGTCGCGTAGGCTACCCTCAAGCCAGAGACGTGATGTCAGAATCCACCGGCAACAACCCCTTCGTTTCCTCGCCAGCCACACCCTCGCTCCCAGGGGCGTCGGACCTGGTGGAGCAGGCCTACACTCGCGCGTCCGGGGCGCCGCTGGTCGGTGGGAACGCCGTCCGCGTGCTCAAAGACGGAGCCGCCAACTACGCCGCTTGGTTCGCCGCGATTCGCGCCGCCCGGAAGATGGTTTGCTTCGAGAACTACATCATCGAGGATGATGAGGTCGGCAACGAACTCGCCAGTGCGTTGATCGATCGTGCCCGCAACGGGGTGAAGGTGCGAATGCTGCACGACTGGCTTGGATCGCTCGGGGGCGCCACGCGCCGATACTGGCGCGTCTTGGCCGCGGCGGGCGTCGAGGTCCGACGATTCAACCCGCCTCGAATCGATAGTCCCGTGGGCTGGCTCAGCCGCGATCACCGCAAGACGCTTTCCGTGGACGGCGAAATCGCTTTCGTAACCGGAGTTTGCGTAAGCCACCGCTGGCTAGGGGATCCGGCGCGGGGCATTCCGCCATGGCGGGATACCGGCATAGAAATTCGTGGCCCTGCCGTCGCCTACGTCGAGCGTGCGTTTGCCGAGGTATGGGCGGCCAGCGGAGGCAGCATCCTGGCGGAGGAACTGTCGGACCCTGGCTCCTTGCCACGCGTTGGGGACGTGTTGCTTCGCGTGATCGCGGATGTTCCCAGCAAAGCCCGGCTGTTTCGATTGGACCAGCTCATCGCAACCGCGGCCACACGGACCTTGTGGCTAACCGACGCCTACTTCGTTGGATTCTCTCCCTATGTGCAGGCTCTCTGTGCCGCCGCCCAGGACACGGTTGACGTGCGCCTGCTGGTGCCCAGCGCCAGTGACCTACAACTCGTCGCTGCCTTTTCGCGGGCGGGCTATCGACCCTTGCTCGAGGCGGGCGTGCGTGTCTTTGAATGGAACGGATCGATGCTGCACGCCAAGACAGCCGTGGCCGATGGCCGCTGGGCTCGCGTGGGCTCGTCGAATTTGAACCTTGCCAGCTTCATCTCGAACTACGAGATCGATGTGGCAATGGAACATGCTGGTTTGGCCCGCGAAATGGAGGAGATGTTTCTCGCGGACCTCGAAAACGCGACGGAAATCGTGATCAATCTCAAGAGTAGGGTGGCTCCTGATGCCAGTGTCGCTGCTCGTGGAGATCGGGGGAAGGCCGCATCCCGGGGCGCCTCCGGGCGAGCGATCGGCGCGGTACGGTTCGCGCACGCCGTGGGGTCTGTGGTCAGACGCCGTCGCACCCTCGGGTTCGCCCAGAGCAGCTTGATGGCGGTCTTCGCCGGCATTCTTCTGGCGAGCGCAGCCATTGCAGCACTTTGGCCGAGGGTCGTCGCTTTGCCACTTGCGGCGGTAATGGCCTGGTTGGGCGCGACCCTCATGCTGCGCGCTCTTCGCCTCCGGCGACGTCGCGCGCGACAGCGGCGCGAGTGGTTGAAGGACGCGACCGCATCGGCCGCAGCGGACGTGAAGAAGTCGACCGAAGAGCGCGCGTAGACAGTGTTGGCGGCCGTTCAGGATGTCGGCCGCTCCGTCGCGCGGTGCATGTTCTTCTTCTCGGGATCAACCGCGAACCTTTCGCCGCTGTAATGGTCCCGCAAGATTCTGGAATGGGTACGGTGCCCATACTTCTTCTCGACAGTCGGAACAACAAGGAGAAGACCACATGGAAGCTGCAGCCAATTCCGCCTCTATCAATGCCGGTCCAGTCAATACCAATGGGTTCGACGCCATTCCAAGTCGGAGTGCTTGGCACGGAGACGTGCAACAGATCCAGAAGGAGGTTCAGGACACCGCCGGGTGGGTGCCTTCACTGCAAACGGAGATGGCACGGGTCATCGTCGGGCAACGATACCTCGTCGACCGTCTGATCGTGGGCCTCCTGACCAATGGGCATCTGCTGCTTGAAGGCGTGCCCGGGTTGGCCAAGACCCTGGCGCTCAAGACACTCGCGCAGACGTTGGTGGGCGCGAAGTTCCGCCGGCTGCAATTCACGCCCGACATGCTGCCCGCCGACGTCGTCGGCACCATGATCTACAACGCAGCGTCCGGCAGCTTCCAGACCAAGCACGGTCCGATCTTCTCCAATCTGGTGCTCGCCGACGAGATCAACCGTGCGCCAGCCAAGGTGCAATCGGCCTTGCTCGAAGCAATGCAGGAGCATCAGGTGACCCTGGGCGAAGAGACCTATCCGCTGCCCGAGCCCTTCCTGGTGATGGCGACGCAGAACCCTATAGAACAGGAGGGCACCTATCCCCTCCCAGAAGCCCAGGTCGATCGCTTCCTGTTGAAGCTCGTCATTGGCTACCCGTCGAAGTCGGAGGAACGCGCGATTCTCGACGCGATGGCCACCAGTGAGCCTGATCTCCATGTCGATCCGATTGTCTCGATTGCCCAGTTGGCCCACGCCCGCAAGGTGGTCAACCGCATTTACGTCGACGACAAGATTCGCGACTTCGTCGTGGACATCGTCACCGCCACGCGCGCTCCCGCCAGCTACAGTTTGCCCATCGCCGACTACCTGCTGTTTGGGGCATCGCCGCGCGCCACCATTGCGTTGACCCTGGCATCACGCGCCTGGGCCTTCATGCACGGACGGGGCTACGTCATCCCGTCTGATGTCAAAACCCTGGCCCCTGATGTGCTGCGCCATCGGCTAGGCCTCACCTACGAGGCAGAGGCGGAGAACATCCAGGCCGACGATCTGGTCACCAAGATCCTCGCCGCGCTACCCAACCCGTAGGGGTGCGACCATGGAAAAGAATATCAAAGAGATCCTGAAACAAGTCCGTCTCATCGATATTCGCACGCGCCGCCTCGCCACCGACGCCCTGGCCGGACAATTCCACTCGATGTTCCGGGGCCGGGGAATGGATTTCGAAGAGGTGCGCGAATACGTCCCGGGCGACGAGGTGCGCACCATCGACTGGAACGTGACTGCGCGTGCGGGACGCCCGTTCATCAAGAAGTACCGAGAGGAACGCGAACTGACCATCGTGCTCGCGGTCGACGTGAGCGCCTCCGGCGACTTCGGCTCGACCGCGCACACCAAGCGCGAGATCGAGGCGGAGATCGCATCCGTGCTTGCCCTCTCTGCCGTTCGCAATAACGACAAGGTCGGATTGGTCCTGTTCTCTGATCAGATCGAGACCTTCGTTCCACCCCGCAAGGGTCGTCAGCACGTGCTGCGCATCGTGCGCGAGGTGCTGAGCTGCCAGCCGAAACGCCGTGGCACAGACGTCGCGCACGCACTCGATTTCGTCAACGCCGTGACCAGGCGGCGCGCGATGGTGTGCGTTCTCTCAGACTTCCAGAGCGCTGGCGATCCCGCCCATATGTTGTCGGCGCTGCGGCGCTCGTTGCGCATGGTTCGACGCCGGCACGACCTGGTGGCCTTGCACGTGAACGACCCCCGCGAACGAAACCTCTTGCAGGTCGGCCTGCTCACCATGGAGGACGCCGAAACGGGCGAAATGATCGAGATCGACACCGGCTCCGCCGGTGTGCGCGAACGCTTCGCCGAGCGCGCCCGCGAGCAGGATCAACGACTCGAACGAGCGTTGCGCGGAGAATCGGTCGACAGCGTCGAGGTCGACACCTCGGTGCCCTATCTTCCCGTGTTGATTGCGCTTTTCCGGTCGCGGAGAGGGAGGCGGCGATGAAACCGCGCGTTCACATTCTGTCCGTGGTCCTCGGCGGTCTCTTGTGGGCCACCCCGCTTTGGGCGGCAACAGCAATTGTCCCACCGGCATCGGTGCTGGCGCCTGCACCGGCGCCGGCCACGGAAGACATCAGGGACATTCGCGGGCCGGTGCCGATCCCCCTGTGGTGGCGCTGGCTGGCGCTTGGTGGAGGCGCGGCGTTGCTGCTGGGCTTGGGTGGGTTCACCGCCGTGGTGATGCGGCGGCGACATGCCAAGCCGCTTTTGCCCCACGAGCGCGCGCTCATGCGTCTTGAGCAGGCACAGCCACTGGCGCTGGCCGGGCAAGTGCGCGAGTACGCCGGAGCCGCCTCCGATGCCGTCCGCGAGTACATCGAGGAGCGCTTTCTGCTGCGGGCGGCCCATCTGACGACCGAAGAGTTCTTCGAGAATCTCGTGGCTCACGAAGACTCGTCGCTCGCCTCGCATCGGGAGTCCCTGCTTCAGTTCATCGGGGCCTGCGACATGGCGAAGTTTGCTCGCTTGCCCTTGGCCAGGGAGCGAATGGTGTCGCTCAACGATCTGGCGCGCCAATTCGTGCTCGATACGGCGCCGAACTCGGCCGAAACCCAACCCGCACCTGCGAGGACGTCATGAACCTCTTCCTACATCCGCAAATCTTGTGGGCACTCGCGCTCTTGCCGTTGCTCGCGCTGTGGCTGGGACGAAAAGGGGCCAGGCCGGCAGTCACCTTCTCGAACATCGAGACCGCGCGCGACGTCGCGCGGGCCACGCGTAGCCGCTGGGGGCGATTCCTGGGAATCGCCCGCTGGATAGGATTGGCCCTCCTGATCGTTGGCCTGGCCCGCCCGCAGCTTGGACATGCTTCGACCGAGGTCCAGGCCAGTGGCATCGATCTGGTGCTCGCGGTCGACATTTCCGGTTCGATGCAGGCCCTGGATTTGACCGAGGGTGGTGAGCCGAGCAGCCGGCTCGACGTCGTCAAGTCTGTGGTCGCACAGTTCATCAAGAATCGGCCGAACGATCGCATCGCCCTGGTGGCGTTTTCGGCCGAGCCGTACCTGATGAGCCCGCTGACGCTCGATCACGATTGGTTGCTGCAGAACCTTGGTCGGCTGCAACCGGGCATGATCAAGGACGGCACTGCGATTGGCTCGGCACTTTCTGCGAGCGTCAATCGATTGCGCGGCCAGAAGGCAAAATCGAAGCTGGTGGTGTTGCTCACCGACGGGCAGAACAACGCGGGGAAGATCGACCCGGCCCTGGCGGCGCAGGCCGCGCAGGCCCTCGGGGTCAAGGTCTACACCATCGGGGTCGGTACCAAGGGAGAAGCGCCGATGCCCATCACTGACGACAGCGGTCGCACCCGCATCGTGATGACCAAGGTGGACGTGGATGAAGGGTTGCTCAAGACCATCGCGGACACCACAGGCGGACGCTTCTATCGCGCCACCGACGCCGGATCGCTGCAGCGGATCTATGGCGCGATCGACAGCTTGGAGAAGACCACGCGGAATCTGAAAAAGTACGAGCACCACGAGGAGCGGTTCGCCTGGCTGGTGTTTCCAGGAATGCTGCTTCTGGCGGGAGAAATAGGGCTCGGCCTCACGCGTTTCAAGAGGATCCCATGACAATCCATTCCATCACCTTCGTTCATCCCGTCTCGCTGCTGGTCGGGCTTCTTTTCGCCGCGGCCATTCTGATCCTCGGTGTGCGGCTCGACCGCAAGCGGCGGCTTGCGCTGGCCGCATTCAGCTCGCGCCGCAACGGCGCGTCCTCGTCGCTATCGCGTGCGCGCCGGGGGTTCAAGCGAGCCCTTCTGGTAGCCGGTGCGTTGTTCGGCTGCGCAACTCTCGCGCGGCCACAGTGGGGCATTCGCTGGGAGGAGGCCCAGCGACGGGGGCTCGACCTACTGTTCGCGCTCGACACATCAAAGAGCATGCTGGCGCCGGATCTGAAGCCGGACCGGCTGACGCGCGCCAAACTTGCCATTCGCGACCTGGTGGGCAAGTTCGATGGCGATCGGGTGGGTCTCGTGGCTTTCGCCGGGGATGCCTTTTTGCAGTGTCCGCTCACGCTCGACCGTGGCGTGTTCGAGCAAACCCTCGATGCGCTGGACACCACGACCATCTTTCGCGGCGGCACCGACGTGGGCCGGGCCATCGACGTTGCTCGTTTGGCACTGCACAACCAGCCTGCGAATCGCAAGCTTTTGGTATTTCTCAGCGACGGCGAAGATCTCGAGAGCCACGCGGTCCAGGAGGCTCGCGCGGCGGCCGCAGACGGCATTCGCATCTATACCGTTGGCGTCGGAACGTCGGGGGGAGAGCTGATTCCCCTCGCGGGAGAGCCCGGCCAGTTCGCTCGCGACGACAAGGGTGGCTTTGTTCGCTCGCAACTTGACGAAAACACCTTGCAGGCGATCGCGCGCGTGACCGGTGGCGACTACCGCCGACTGGGACTGGATGGCCGAGGGCTGGAGGCCCTGTACCAGGATGTGCTGGCCAAGTTGCCTCGGGAAGATCTCCACTCGCGCATGCACCAGATTCCCATCGAGCGTTTTCAGTGGCCGCTGGGATTCTCTGTTCTTTTTCTGGCGCTGGAGCCGCTGGTTGGGGAGCGTCGCAGGCGCCGGGGGTTCGAGGCGGAGCCCGAGAAGCGATGGCCGAAGCTCGCGCTGCTCAGGCGCAGAGTGGTCGTCACGCTGGTGATGGCAGCCGCCACCGCAGTCGCGCAAGGTGCAAACGCGTCCCCGCGCGACGCCGAGCAGGCGTATCACGCCGGGAAGTTCACGCAATCGGCAGATGAATATGGGCGTGCGCTGGCTCATTCACCCAACGACGTGAAGCTGCAGTACAACCTGGGTGTCGCTGCTTACAAGAGCGGCGAGTTCGCCAAGGCAGGCGACGCTTTCGGCCGCTCCCTGCACTCAGATCGCCTCGATTTGCAGGAGAACGCCTACTACGATCTGGGGAATGTTCTTTTCCGAGTCGGGCAGGAGACGGTCGCGAAGCAACCGGAACAGACGACCGAGAAGTGGAAGAAGTCGATCGCCTCGTACGAATCGGCGCTCAAGTTGAATCCCAAAGACCAGGACGCCATCTACAACCGGGATCTCGTGAAACGGAAGCTGGCGGCCCTTGAACAGCAGCAGAAGCAGAAGGACGAGCAAAGGAAGAAGGAAGACAAGTCGGGGCAACAGAACAAGCAGAACCAGGCGGGCAAACAGGGTCAGAAGGACCAGCAGGCCAAGAACGAGCAGGGCAAACAGGACCAGAAGGACCAGCAGGCCAAGAACGAGCAGGGCAAACAGGACCAGAAGGACCAGCAGGCCAAGAATGAGCGGGGCAAGCAGGACCAGCAGAAGCAGCAGGGTCAGCAGAACAAACAGAACGAGAAGGGCCAACCGGAAAACCAGCAAGCCTCGGCACAACCGCAGCAGGGGACGGGCCAGCCCAAGCCAGCGGCAGCCAAGCCCGAACAACAAGCCCCCGGAGCGGCGAGTGCGGGCGACGAATCGGAAAAGGACCAGAAGGAGCCGGAGGTTCCTGGAAAGCTTTCCAAGAATGATGCGAAGGAGCTTCTCGATGCAGTTCGCGGGGACGAGAGGATCATGCCCATGGTGCCCACTGGGCCGAATCGCCCGGCCGCGGACGACGTGGTCAGAAAGGATTGGTGAGTCCCATGCGTTGGAACAGACAAACGCGGTTCAGTCTCGCTGCAATTGGCCTGGGTATGGCGATGGTCTTTGGGCAGAAAGCCGCTGCCGCAGGCGCCAACCCGATGGCCGATATCAGCCCTTCCGAGATCGCCCTCGACCAGGCAGCCGAGCTTCGGGTCGATGCGGCTGGCGGCCACGCGCCCGCGCTGCCTGCCGTGGACGGGTTGCACTTTCAACGGACGGGACAGAGCACCGAGATGACCGCCATCAATGGCGTGGTTTCGCAGCACACCTGGACCGTCTATCAGGTCGAGGCCGACCGCCCGGGCTCTTACACCATTCCGATTGGAGGGCGAACGCTGCAACTCAAGGTCCGTCCGGCTGGCGCCCGAGGCGCGTCCGCTGCCTCAGTCCCGATGGCGGGTTTTCGCGCCGAGCCGGATGAATCCTCGCACCAAGGATCGCTGGCACTGCTTCGCGTGGTGCTACCGAGCAAGAAGCTCTTCGTCGGGCAAGCCGTCCCCGTGACGTTCAAAGCGTACTTCCGCGCTGGCACGCAGATCACGCTGACCGGGGCGCCCAGCTTGGGCATCTCCGCTTTCACCATCAACCATTTGCAGGACGAACCCCGGCAGAGCGTTGAATCCATCGGCGGGGTTCCCTATCGCGTCGTCACGTGGACCGCGCAGGCTTCGGCTGCGATGCCTGGCCATTTCGCGACCCGTGCGACGCTGCCCATCGTGGCGCGTTACCGCGAGGCCTCGCGCCGGCCGGCAGCGGATCCTTTCGCGGGCATGCTCGACGACGACGACATGTCTTCGCCGTCCTCGCTGATTCGTTCTTTCATGAAGCAGTCGGCATTCGCCAACCTAGATGACATGTTCGGCCAGGAGCATCAGCGGGAGATGACCCTGCACGCCCCTGTTCAAACGGTTGATGTGCTGTCGCCTCCGACCACCGGCCAGCCCGCCGACTACAACGGCGCTGTCGGTCGCTTCGATGTGCGTGCGACACTGACGCCTACGACCGGGACGACATTTGCGCCGATGAGCCTCAAGATAGAAGTCACAGGGCAGGGAAACCTGGATCGTGTCTCGACCACCGGCCTTCCGTCTTCTGCGAACTGGAAGACATATCCACCAAGCGCGAAGGTCACCGACCAGGGGGCCAAGGTTTTCGAGCAGGCGGTCGTGCCTCAATCGAGTGGCCGCCTGCAAGTTCCCGCTGTTTCGTTCAGCTTCTTCGATCCCGACCGGCACCAGTACCTGACCCGGTCGACCGCGCCGATCAGTGTGGAGATCGCTGCAACCGCGAACGGAGCTGCGACGCCGTCCGCGAACCTGGGAAAGAGTATCCCCAAAGTTACAGAAGAGCCTGCGACAGGGTTGCGACCCAACCACTTCGATGAGGGACGCTTCGTCGCGACGCTGCTTCCCCCGTACCGGCGTCCCTGGTTCTGGCCGGTCGTGACGGTTCCTTGGCTGGCGCTGACGATCCTGGTGGCGCGGCCGCGCGAGCGCGTCGCCTCCGCACGGATTCGTCGCCGGGCTCTGCGCGAAACCGTCGCGCAGCATCGCATGGCAATGAAACGCGCAGCGGTCGCCGGCGATTCAGTCCGTTTCTACGAGGCTGGCGCGGCCGCACTGCGAGAACGCCTGAGCGAGACCTGGAAGATC
>Ga0224520_1000060_pt1 | contig 37228 bp, 38 predicted proteins | sample CFST25metaG_2_FD_180684 | JGI IMG/M metagenome (GOLD analysis project Ga0224520, IMG submission 180684) | Peat soil microbial communities from Stordalen Mire, Sweden - C.F.S.T-25 | ecosystem: Environmental > Terrestrial > Soil > Wetlands > Peat | place: Sweden: Norrbotten County, Stordalen Mire... | reverse complement strand
GTCCACGGGGTTGGGCGGTAGTGCAGGCCGGTCCGGCTCAGGCGGGACGACGGGCTCGATCCCGTCTGGCTCAGCCGTTGCATTTCCCGGCGCGCTCGGCTTTGGCAAGAACGCGACCGGCGGGCGAGGCTATGCCGTGTACCATGTGACCAACTTGAACGACACCGGCACTGGCTCGTTCCGCGATGCTGTCAGCGCAGGAAACCGCATCGTGGTCTTCGACGTCGGTGGCTATATCGTTCTCCAATCGCCTGTGTCGGTCAAGAGCAACCTGACCATCGCGGGTCAGACGGCGCCTGGCGATGGCGTCGGTGTCATGGCGGGAGAGGTTTCGTTCAATGCTGCGACGAACGTGATTGTGCGCTACTTCCGCTTCCGCCAGGGCCTGCTCGACCCCGATAGTTCGAAGAGCGGGATCAACTTGCTCGATGCCAGCAACCTGATCTTCGATCACATCTCGATCGAATTCGCGCAGTGGAACAACATCGACGCGTCGAACAGTAAGTCCACCATGACCAACATCACCGTGCAGAATTCCATCAACGCGAACCCAACTGGGCAGCAGTTCGGGGCGCACACCGAGCAGACCGGGGGATTCTTCACTTGGTACGGCAACCTGTGGGCCAATGCCCACGGTCGAATGCCCCTGGCCAAGTGCAACACCCAGTTCGTCAACAACGTGGTCTACAACTACCAGTACGCCTATTGTGCCGGGGACACGAGCGGCACCTTCTGGCACGACCTCGTCCACAACTACTTCATCGCGGGCCCGTCGACCACCGCGGTAGGCGACTACTTCTACCAGATGAACACCGGCCAAACCGTCTACATAAACGGGAATCTCGCGGACACCAACAAGGACGGCACGCTGAACGGCACGGACGCAGGCTATCCAACCAGCACCCACGCGTCATCGGCGAACTCCGCAGACACGGCGAGCCTGCCCACCACCAGCGCGGCGGACACGTACACCAGCGTCCTGGCCGGCGCTGGCTGCTCCCTGCACCGCGATCAGGTCGATGCGCTGGTGGTCGCCGACGTGAAATCGCTCGGCAAATCGGGCCAGCTCTGGTCGAGCCAAACCGCCACCGGCCTGGGCAACAGCGGCTACGGGACGCTGGCGGGCGGGACCGCGCCCGTCGACACGGACAAGGACGGCATGCCCGATGCGTGGGAAACCAAGTACGGCCTGAATCCGAACGACCCCTCCGACGCCACCGGCGACTTCGACAAGACCGGCTACACCAACATCGAGAAATACATCAACGGGATCGTGGACGGGCTGTACCCGTAATCGGCGACCGTCACGGCTGCTTCAGCCAGTCGTGATCGGATACACCTCGCTGCCGGACTGGCAGGAAGCCCCCAAGCTGCTTTCTGGTGTGACCCTATGTCAGATTCTCGGTTTTGGTAGAAGAGTCAGACAGCAGGGTATTCTCAGCGAACCAGGCCATGGGAAAACGCAGGTCTGCATCGAGAAAGGGCAAGCGCATCGTTGCCGAAAGCGCGAAGCGCGACCTTGTCGCTCCGGCTTCCTTGGACGAGGCGGCTGTGTGGACTCGCCTCGCTCCTTTCGTGGCCTTTCTGGTCCTGGTGGCGCTCTACGTTGCGACTTTGACTCCCTCGGTGGCCGGCGGTGATAGTGGTGAACTCACAGCGGCTGCGCTCACCGGTGGGGTCCCCCATCCGTCGGGCTATCCCCTGTTCGCACTCTTGGCACGATTGTTCGCCGTGCTTCCGCTTGGGCATTCGCCCGTTTGGCGAGTGAATTTGCTCTCTGCCGTGTCGATGGCAGTGGCCGGAGCTCTGGCGTGCGCCGTGGTTCAGTCGTGGACGCGCAACGCCGCGGCCGGGCTCATGGCCGCCGCGCTCTTTGGCACGAGCCCTGTCGTCTGGTCGAATGCGACGAGCGCGGAGGTATTCGGACTCAACGCCATGTTCGTGGCGTTGGAATTCCATCTTTGGTCGCGGGTCGAACGCACGCTCTCCCGCCTCGATGTGTTTGTCCTGCTTGGGGTCAGTGGGCTGGCCATGGGCAACCACCACACCTTTGTCTTCGTCGGGGCGCCCCTGGTCTTGCGCTCGCTGTGGGCAGCACGGCACAGCCTCGGCGCAAAGGGGGTGGCGCTGGCTCTGGGCTTCGGGCTTTCCGGCTTGCTCCCCTATTTCTACCTCATGGTGGCCTCTGCCTCAGCGGCGGCTGTGTCATGGGGCGACCAGACGACCATTGATGGCCTGGTCGCCCTCATTCTGCGCCGTGACTATGGGACCTTCAGCATGGGCCGGCCAACTGCGGAAAGAGTCTTTGTCACGGGGGGCACCTTCTTGCCGACTCTCGGGCACATGTGGGGTCAAGCATTTCCCCGTCTTCTTTGGCTTGGTCCTCTCGTCGCCCTGTCCGGTCTGCCGCTCGCGATGAAGAGCCGTCCGACACGCAAGGCGGCCTCCCTTCTCCTCTTCGTTTTCTGCTTCTACGGTCTGACCTATTGCGCTCTTTCCAATCTGTCGATATCGAGGCCGCTCTATCTAACTATCCTGGGCCGGTTCTGCATCGAGTCCGATCTGCTATTGGCGATTGCCGCGGGGTTCGGTCTCGCCGCCCTCTTGCAAAGGCTGGCTGCGCGCAATCGATGGCCACGCTTGGTCCCCGTCGGTGTTGGGGCGGTGTTCGCTTTCGGCGTCGCTGCCCATGCAGGGGAGGCGAATGGACGGAACAACACCGTGCTTCGAGATTTCGTGACCACCGCGTTCGCGTCCCTTCCAGCCAACGCCATCGTGCTCTCGGTGGGGGATGAGGTGACGAACTCCGCCTTCTATCTTCACGAAGTGGAGAAGCTGCGCCCCGACGTCATTCACTTGGGTCGTACTTACCTGGCTGCTCCCTGGTACACGGCACGGCAGCGGCGTCTTCATCGCGATCTGTACTTGCCTGAAGGTGGCTATGGAGAACACGGCTGGAACATCAAGCAGCTGCTCGACGGCAATCCCAACCGGTCCGTCATCATCATCGGCCATCTTGATGATTGGGATCAAAGCTGGAACGACGGATACAAGCTGGTCGCCTATGGCCTGGTGCATTCCCTGGTTCGGGCGCGTGAGTTCCCAACCTACGAAGCGTGGGCGGAACGGGATCGCAAGGCGATGGACAGCTACGATGTCGTGCCGGCGCTTCGCGCGCCGGAGGAATCCTGGGAAAACGCCCTCGGCCAGCGTGTCTTGGGTACCCAGGTCGGGCGGGCGCACCTCTGCCTTGTCTACAGCAGTCAGCAGGCCGATGCTGCGGAGCCTGCGCACAATGCCCTTCGTCTTCTCGAGGACGTGGTGGCCAAGGCCGGCGGCGACGAAAAGCTCGGGATTGTGGGGTTGCCCGGACTGCGCAAACTCGCCCTAGGACCAGGGGTATGGAAGGATCTCGCCATCACCTACGAGATCCTCTCTCGCATCGACGGCAGGGACGACCCACGCATCGCGGTTGCGTACGAGAGATTCGTCGAGCAGGCCGCGGCCGACGATCCCGATCTGCCGACGGCACGCAAGATCCTCGAACAAACGCGCGCGGCCCAGCGGGAGATGATCCTGCGAAGACGCCGCACCCCAATCAGGGCCAATTCAGAAGAGTAGTCGGATGATCTCGAGAATGTGCACCCTCTTCAAACAGGATCGAAACGCGGCACAAGCTGAAGGCTTGTCTCCGCCCCGGGGCGACCTGCACGATGTCAGCTTGGCCAGCCGCTTGGAGACCGAAATGCACCCCTACGCAGTCCTACCCGATCGCGTCCCCGCATCGTACCTATGACGAGGAAGCCGAGGCTGCTGCTCCGAACACGCCTTTGCGGACCGCACGCTTTGCACCGATCAGACCGTAGCTCTTGAGCTTGCGGTAGAGCGTGGCCGAGCCGATACGGAGCTGCGCGGCGGTGTGGGTCTGGTTTCCGCTGTTCAGCTCCAGCGCCGCGAGGATGTATTCCCTCTCGACCTCATCCAGCGGCCGCACCGTCCCCTTGGTGGCCACGGGCCTGGGAAATGCCTGGCGGATCTCCTCGGGCAAGTCCTCCAGCTCCACTCGACTTCCGCGTGCGAGCGCAACCGCGCGTTCCATGGCGTTCTCGAGCTCGCGCACGTTGCCCGGCCACTCATAGCGCAAGAGCTGATCGGCGGCGTCTGGCGCCAGAGCCGCAATCTTGCGTTTCATGCGCAGGGCGGCGTTCCCGAGCAGTACCCGGGCCAGCGGCAGGACGTCGTCTCGGCGGTCGCGCAGCGGCGGCACGTGCAGCTCCACGACCTTGAGCCGGTAGTAGAGGTCCTGGCGAAAGGCGCCGCCCGCGACCCCGTGAGCCAGGTCGCGGTTGGTGGCGGCCACCACGCGCACGTCGACCCGTCGGCTCTTGTTCTCGCCCACGCGCCGGATCTCCCGCTCTTGCAAGGTTCGCAAGAGCTTGACCTGCATGCCGGGCGAGACCTCGCCGACTTCGTCGAGCAGCAGCGTGCCGCCGTTGGCCGCCTCGAACAGCCCCGGTCGGTCCGAAGTCGCGCCGGTGAACGCGCCCCGCGCGTGTCCGAATAGCTCGCTTTCGAGAAGCGTCTCCGTGATGGCGCCGCAGTTGACCGCAATGAAGGGCCCCGCCGCGCGCGTGGACTCCTCGTGCACCAGCCGCGCGATCCGCTCCTTGCCCGAGCCGCTTTCGCCGGTGATGAGGACGGTAGAATCGACCTTGGCCACCCGGCGCGCCAGGTCCACGAGCTGCGCCATGATGGGGCTCTTGGCGACGGTGTCCAGCGGCTCTTCGACGTCGCGAGCCACACGGACCAGCGCTCGGCGGTGCTCGCGGAGCTTCCGTTCGGCCGCCTTCAGAGTCTCCGTGACCCGGTGGAGCGAGACATCGAGGCACTCCCTGAGGCGGCTGGGCTTGAAGAAACGTAGCTCCTCGGCGCGTTCGTCACCCCACTCCTCGCGCGTGCGTCCGAACAGGTGGCAGGCCGCGTCGCCCTTGCCCATGCAGCGATCTTCGAGGACGTAGATCTCCTTGCCGGCGGTTCGGCTGAGGTAGCCGCTGGTGAGGCCGCAGATGGTCCAGCACATCGGCGCATCGGAGCGACCGAAATGCAGGAGGTGTTGCTCTGCCTCGTAAGAGGCGACGAGCATCACGCCGTCCTTGGAAAGGGGGCTATCGCTTCCTGGTTCGACGTGGAAGAGGCCCTCCAGGGCGTGGATGCGGGTGCCCGCGCGGCGCCAGTCTTCGTCGCTCGACCACTTGAATTCGGTCTGCATGGCCTCGGCCATGCGCCAACCGTGGGCGAAGCCGAACTGGGTGAAGACAGTGCGGGCCGCATTGAGGCCAAAGTTCTCAACCAGATACTTCCGCAAGAGCCCCATCGCCACAGCATCAAGCAGAAGCGCACGCTGTCCGGCGAACCGGATTACGCCGCCCTCTGGGTCCAGCTCCAGCAGCTCCTTATGATCCAAATCATCTACTCGCATCCGCCATCCTCCCCTTCAAATTAGAGGACGTTGTACTTCATTTAGATTGAGGCGGCCAGCTCCTTGAAACTGCCCGCGATGCAAGTGTTTGAATCTATACAAGTTTTTTTGTGGCCCGAAAGATGCCTTAGACACGTATGGAGATGTATGGCAGCCCGATACCCACGGGGGACCGAGTGCGTTAACGCGCAACAACGGGACGGCAGCCGCCATCCAGCAGAAAGGGAACAATATGAGCAAGAACAACTCCGTCGTAGCAGTCTATCCGTCGCACACGGCTGCCGAAGCAGCCATCAAAGAACTGCAAAAGTCCGGTTTCGATCTGAAGAAACTATCGATTGTTGGACGCGACTATCACACGGACGAGCATGTGGTCGGGTACTACAACGTCGGCGACCGCATCAAAGTATGGGGCAAGACGGGCGCCTTCTGGGGTGGGGTGTGGGGACTGTTCTTCGGTTCTGCGTTCTTTTGGGTCCCCGGTCTGGGGCCGCTCCTGGTGGCGGGGCCGCTGGTGAGCTGGATCGTCGGTGCACTGGAAGGCGCCGTCGTCGTCGGTGGTCTAAGCGCGCTTGGAGCCGGCCTGTACAGCCTGGGCATCCCGAAGGACAGCATATTGCAGTACGAGACGGCGCTGAAGGCCGGCAAGTTCGTCCTGCTGGCCCACGGCTCCGTGGATGACGCAGCCCGCGCCAAAGACATACTGACGCGAACCGAGCCGGTGAAATTGGAGCACCACCAGTAGACGCAGCAATTTCCACAGTTCGAGCCGGCGCATGAACGCCCCTGGTCGCTGCTCTGGGTCGCAAATTAGGAGACTGACATGAATACGACCGCAGGTTTGTGGATTGATCACCGGAAGGCGGTAATTGTGATTGTCTCAGCCAAGGGCGAAGAGACGATGGAGATCAAGTCGAACGTCGACAAACAGCCGGGCCGTTTTGCGGGTGTTCGTTCGACCGCTCCCTACGAATCACAACTGGTCAAGGCCGACGACAGGCTGGAAAGGAAGCTCACCGGCCACCTCAACCAGTATTACGCGAAAGTGATGGCGTCAATTCACGATGCTGACGCCATCCTGGTCTTTGGCCCAGGGGAGGCCAAGGGTGAACTCAAAAAGCGCCTCGATCGCGCGAAAATCGGTGGACACATCGCCGTTATGGAAACGACCGACAAACTGACCGACCGTCAGATCGCGGCCAAGGCCCGAAAGTACTTCCACAAAGAGAACTCAACGCAGTCACGCAAGAGGGTCGCCCCCGCCGTCGGCCGGCGGTTGCGGCGCAATACGCCCACGCGCGACGTCTGAGGGCGGTATTCGCGCCGTTGGGTCAGCAAGATTCACGAGACGGGTTCACGTCTTCCGCCTCGTCGTCGTTCAATTCGAGTTTGCGATTCATGCCAATACTCCTTCGTCGGGCCGTCCACGGCGACGCTCTGCACGATGCGTGCCATGGCATCCCATTGCGGTTTCGCAACACGTCTTCACGCAGGTGCTTGTTCCCTCCCTCGAATTGAAGGAGATGGTCCTTCATTTGGATTGAACCGTCCGGCTCTCTGAAGGCGGAACAGACGCAAGTACCTGGATTTGTTGTGTCTGGACGGTGGCTTGAAAGCTGCTTTAGACATGGGTGGAGAGGCAAGGCACGCCGATTTCACCATCGCCGCCAACAAGATGCAGAAGGGCGGACGACCTATCCAAGGGGACGGCGATCGAAGGGAGAATTCCATGGAAAAGACGCAAGAGAACCTAGGCAAACTGGAAACGCAGCTCAAGCAATGGGGCGCAAGGCTCGACGAGCTCGTCGCCAAAGCCGATAGGGCCGGCACCACGGCCAGGATTGACAATCGCAGGCGCATCGACGATCTGAAGGCGAAGGTCCAGGCCGCGCAATCGAAGCTCGACGAGGTCAGGACCGCGGGCAGCGAGAGGTGGGAGACGCTCAAGACGGGTGTGGAGAGCGCCTGGAGCGAACTCGAACTCGCCTTCAAGAAACTAAGGAACTAGCGGGAAAGGAATGAAGCCATGTTGTGGTCAATCGCTCTCGTTCTCATCGTGTTGTGGGGGCTCGGACTAGTAACCTCCTACACCATGGGAGGGTTCATTCACATCCTCCTGGTGGTTGCCGTGGTGGTGGTCTTGGTTCGGATCATCCAGGGACGCCGAGTCCTTTGAAGTCGGAATCTTGGACCGCCAGGGCGGGGTCTATTGATGGCCTGATGTGGAACCCGGGAAAGTGAGGCAGCTATGCCAGGATTGAAGTGGACGCATTTGCGACAGCCGCGCGAAGTGGGCGCCATGGTGGAAGCCCAGGTAAGGCGCTGGGCGCTCAAGCAGGCAGGGCGTGGAAGCGCATTGCGGGAGGAATGGCCTGTGGTGACGGTTTCATGTGAGTTTGGCGCGCAAGGCGTTGCCCTTGGGCGGGGGGTGGCGAACCGTCTCGGCTTCAGCTACTGGGATCGCGAAATCGTGAGCGAGCTTGCGCGCCTCTTGCACATGGGAGAAGGCACTGTCGCGGTTTGGGATGAACGGACGCGCAGCGCGCTCGAGGACTTGCTCGGGGCCTTCACACCCAATCCGGAGGTCGCATCCGCAGACTACGCCGCAGAGGTCCGGCGGATCGTCGGCTCGATTGCACGCCAAGGGAGCGCGGTTATCGTGGGCCGGGAGGCCCAGTTTCTGGTCGATCCTCGTCGTGCACTTCGTGTGCGGATGGTGGCTCCCTTTGATTTTCGCGTGCGGGCGGTTGAAGCGGGAGCGGGAATCCCGCTCGAAGCGGCGAAACGGATGATTGTGGCCGGCGAGAAAGAGCGCGCAGCGTTCGTTCTTCATGCCCTGGGACAGAATGTGGCTGACCCGGCCCACTACGACGTCGTCGTCAATACGGGAACCTATGCGGGGGAGCGCGCAGAGTCTGTGGTGCTGATGGCCTACCTCGCCAAGTTCGGCGAGTGGCCGCTGACGGCGGGGGCGCTGGAAGGGGAGCAGTTGTCAGGTCCTGCTGGCCGCCTACCGCCAATGGCCTAGGTGACCGATGGGGTGTCGTGCCCGACCGCTATCCGATGCCCGCAACCATGTGGAATCACGTTTGTTCTCCCTCGCGCATAGGGGGGCTAGGTGACGCAAAGAGTAGCCGTCTGCGTGGATACGAGGTTCGCTCGACTTACGTGAACGCCTACTCTCAACGATTGCGTCGAAAGCGGCACGTTCACTCACAGCAGAGCATCTAACCGCGCAAACCCCAGCAATCACGAGGAGACCTCACATGGCAACCAATTCCAGAACCATCCCCACGGTCATCTTCACCCTGGGACTCGGCCTTGCCGCTGGCTGCGCGACGAGCGGCGCGGCCGAAAAGTACGAGGCGGAGCAGAAGCTGGTCAGCGGTCACATCGAGACCTTCGATGACCTCGACTTCAACGTGTTCACCGGGCAGAAGTGGGCGGAACTTCACCGCAGCCACTCCCAGGACATCACGGTGTACTGGCCTGATGGACACGCGACTAAGGGCATCGACAAGCACATTGAGGATTTGAAGGCGATGTTCGTTTGGGCGCCCGACACGCGGATCAAGGAGCACCCCGTGAAACTCGGGCAGCGCGACTGGACGGCCGTCATCGGCTTCATGGAAGGAACATTCACGCAACCCATGCCCATCGGAGAGGGCAAAGCCATCCCGCCGACCGGGAAGGCCTACAAGATCAGGATGGCGACCATCGGCCACTGGAACAACGACGGCGTGATGGATGCGGAGTACCTCTTCTGGGACAATCAGGAGTTCATGAAGGAGATCGGGCTCGGGAAGTAGGACCGAGGACTCTGGCCAGGAACTCGAAGGAGCTAGGAATGCAAGGTGGTTTAATAGTAGCCACGACGGAGTGGATCCCCGTCATGGACGATGCCTCGCTGCCCGAGGGTGGCATGCAGTCCGCGTATCCGCGGGGGCTCAACGTGGTGATAGCGCGAGTCGATGGAACGGTCTACGCGGTCTCCGGCGCGTGCGCGCACATGGGGTGCCCGCTCTTCACCGGCTCCTTGGCCGCCGGGATCCTCACTTGCCCGTGCCACGACTGGCGCTTCGACGTTCGGACGGGTGAGTTCTTGGATGCGCCGGAAGTACGACTGACGGTCTACCCCGTGCGAAGCGAGAACGGCAAGCTGTTCATCAATCTCGGCTGAAAGGGAAAGCGATGCCAAACATCATCATGTACACGCTGTCGACCTGCCCCTGGTGTAGGAAGACCAAGAACTTCTTCAAGCAGCACGGCGTGCCGTTCCAGTTCATTGACTACGACCTCGCGGACGAGGCCACTCAGGAGAGAATCATGGCCGAACTGGATGCGCACGGAGCGAACGGTTTTCCATTCGTGCGCATAGGCGAAACCGTCATCATGGGCTACAACCCAGGGCGCTACCAAGAGCTCCTCGGGCTTTGAGAGGATGCTTCCATGACGGTAGAGACGAGGAAGCAAACCCTGCACTATTTCTTTGCCAAGGTGGTCGACCGCCTTGGTTACAAGTTCACTCCCGATGAGGATCTCAGGGACTTCTTGCTGGAGCAGGAGGTGTTGCTCGAACAGAAGCACGGTATCCCATTCTGTCCATGTCAGCCCATCACTCGCGAACGGGCGCACAACATGACGCTCGTGTGTCCGTGCATCCCATTTCATCGAGCCCACTACGACGCCATGAAACGCTGCTGGTGTGGCCTCTTCGTCCACAAGGACGTCACGGATCCAGATTCGTTGCCGCAGATCCCCGCCTCGGAGGTGAAACGTGGGTGAACGCTTCGTCTCCGCCATCGATGCCGCGGACCTCGCTCCCGGTGGCATGAAGACCGTTCAGTTGGAGGGACGCGAAATTGTTGTCTGCAACTGCGAGGGGCGTTTTCTCGCTGTCGAACGGCGGTGCGGGCACATGAACGCGCCGCTCGAGATGGGAACCCTCGTGGGCACCGTCCTCACCTGCCCTATGCATTGCGTTCAGTTCGACATCGCGACCGGCGAGGCACTTGCAGGTCCCGTCCCCCACGACACGGGCAACGAGCCCGCTCCTCCCAAGCTTGGGGGTCTGCTCGCGAACATCGCTATGCTGATGGGGCACATCCAAACGCGGGCTATCCGCACCTATGCGACGAAGGTGGAATCGGGGAGGGTCTGGATTGCCCTGTAGCTTGCGATTCTGCTTGCGGCTGACAGCCCGGCGTCCGCCGAAGAGTCGCCGCCCGCGGCGCCAAGTTTGGAGCAACGGGTGGCTGCATTGGAAGCCGAGAAGGCCGAGTTCGACAATTGCAAGGAGCGCACGCGCAAGGAGATGAGCGACCACGAGGTGGAGCGCGCGAGACGGTTGTGCGCAACTTTCTGGAGGTCGCAGACAACTTGGAGCGTGCCATCGCTTCGTGGAAAGGAGGCGGCGAAGAGGACGTCAAGTCGGTGCGGGATGGCGTCGAATTGACGAAACGCCCATGGCCAACGTGAAATTCGCTTTTCGCGCTCTGGGCGTGGCACTCGCTGCGGTTTTGATCTGCGCGGGCTGTAGGAAGACATCCGGCCCATCGGTGAGCTTGCTCGGATCCACCTCGATCCAACCCTTTGCGGAGGTCCTGGCGGAGCAGTACACGAAGAAGAACCCCGGGCACTTTGTGGAGGTGCAGGGGGGCGGATCGACCGCCGGCCTGCAGGCGGCAGCCAACGGGCTCGCGGACATTGGCATGTGCTCGCGTGCGCTCACCGCAGAGGAGACGCACCAGTTCACGCCGATCCTCATCGCGCGTGACGGTCTCGCCGTCGTGGTGAACCCCAAGAACCACGTGACCAAGCTCTCGATCGGGCAGCTCCGTGCCGTCTTTGCAGGACGGGTCACGAATTGGAAGGATGTCGGTGGCAAGGATGGCCCCGTCCGGCCCATCACGCGCGAGGAGGGGTCCGGCACTCGCGATAGCTTCGTGCGGCTCGTGATGGGGAGCGAGCGTATTTCTCGCCGCGCCTTGACCCAGGAGTCCAATGGCGCAGTCAAGGAGTTGGTCAAGGGGGATCCCGCGGCCATCGGCTACATGTCGCTCGGACTCGTGGGGAAGGAACTCGCGGCCGTAACCGTCGAAGACGCCCAGCCCACCGTCGAGAACGTGCTCGCTGGCCGCTACACCCTGGTCCGCCCGCTGCTGTTCGTTACGAAGAGCGCCACCAATACCGCGGCACAGAGCTTCGTCGACTTCGTGCTTTCGTCCGAAGGGCAAGGGCTGCTCGAAACAGAGGGGCTGGTGCGGGCTCGATGAAGCGGGACAGACTGATCGGCGCGATCTTGCTCGTGGTGGCGCTTTCCGCCATCTCGGGCCTGGCGCTTATCACCGTGTTCATCTTCCGGGAGGGTGTGCCGATCATCTTGCGGGTGGGCGCGGGGCAGTTCTTTCTTTCCACGGACTGGGAACCGAGTCTCGGGCACTTCGGCATCCTGTCCATGATCGGCGGCTCGCTCGCGGTCACGGTGGGTGCGGCGGTCATCGGTGTTGTGTTCAGCCTGGGCCTCGCGATCGTGCTGACGCAGTTCGCTCCTCCCGCACTCGCGGCGGCCCTGAAGCCGGCCATCGAGCTTCTGGCGGGAATTCCGTCCGTCGTCTACGGGTTCGTGGGCGTGGTCACGCTCGTGCCTCTCATCCGCCACTCTCTCGGAGGGCCCGGGCTTTCGGTACTGGCTGCCTCGATCGTGCTTGGGATCATGATCTTGCCGACGATCACCAGTATCGCGATCGATGCATTGCAGGCGGTGCCACGGTCCTACGTGGAGGGCTCGATTGCTCTGGGCGCCACGCGGTGGCAGACGGTCACGATGGTCCTCTTGCGGGCCGCGCGGTCCGGCATCGTGGCCGCGGTGATCCTCGGGATGGGTCGTGCCATCGGAGAGACGATGGCCGTGATCATGGTCGCGGGCAACGCGCTCGCTCTCCCCCACAGCCTGCTCGACCCCGTGCGCACGCTTACCAGCAACATCGCGCTCGAGATGGGCTACGCCTCCGGGGACCATCGCCAGGCACTTTTCGCGACGGGCGTCACCCTCTTCGTGATCATCACGCTGCTGAACACCGCCGCGCTTGCGGTGTCGCGCCGGCGTGCCGGGAGGAGGCGCGTCGGATGAAGGTTTCGCCGGCCACCACCCAGCGCGTCGCGGTGGGCTTCATGTGGACTCTCGCCGCGATCACGTTCGCCGTGCTGATCTTCATCCTCGCGTTCATCCTCGCGCACGGCTTGCCCCACGTCACGTGGAGCTTTCTGACAGAGTCCCCGTCGAGCATGGGGCGTGAGGGCGGGATCTTCCCGATGATCCTGGGCACCCTCCTCGTGGCAGGACTCGCCGTGCTGGTCGCGGCCCCTATCGGCGTGGCGACCGCGGTCTACTTGACCGAATACACGCGCGAGGGGCGGCTTACCGCCGTGATCCGCTTCGGGGCGGACTGTCTGGCCGGGGTTCCCTCGATCATTTTCGGGCTCTTTGGCTTCGTCTTCTTCGCGATTACTCTGGGGATGGGGCTTTCGGTTCTTTCAGGCTCGCTCACCCTCGCGCTCATGGTGCTGCCGACCATCATACGCACGAGCGAAGAGGCCATTCGCGCCGTGCCCTACGCCTACCGGGAGGTCAGCTTCGGTCTCGGCAGCACCCGCTGGCAGATGGTCATCACCGTGGTCCTACGCTCCGCCCTTCCTGGGATTTCCACGGGTATCGTCCTGTCGCTCGGTCGGAGCATCAGCGAAACCGCGGCTGTGATGCTGACCGCGGGCTCCGCACTCCGTTTGCCGCGCTCCCTGTTCGACTCTTCGCGCACGCTCGCGCTGCACTTCTACATTCTCTCACGCGAAGGGATTTCGATGCCGAATGCCTACGCGACGGCGTCGGTTCTCATCATCGCCATTTTGGCGCTCAACTTGCTCGCCTACTGGCTCATGCGCCGTTTCGTGGCCAAGGTGGGGCGGTAGCCATGCCGGCGCCGAGGATCCAGGTGCAGGGTTTTACCGCCTGCTTCGATGGGAAGCCGGCGGTGAAGAACCTCGACCTGGAGATCTTCCCGCACGAGCGTCTCGCGATCATCGGGCCGGCCAGCAGCGGCAAGACGACCTTCTTGCGCTCCCTCAACCGCCTAAACGATCTTGACCCTGGCTTCACCCACAGCGGGGAGATCCTGCGCGACGGCAAGAATATCTACGATGCCGACGTGGATGTCGCCGAGCTTCGCCGCAAGATCGGCATGGTTTACGCTGTGCCGGTGCCGCTGCCGTGGTCGATCTACGACAACCTCGTCTACGGCTTGCGGCTGGCCGGAGTCCGCGACCGCGCCACTCTGAACGAACGGGTGGAGACAGCCCTCAGATATGCCGTGCTGTGGGACGAGGTCAAAGACCGCTTGCACGAGCCGGCCAACGTCCTCTCGGGTGGCCAACAGCAGCGGCTGTGCATCGCTCGGGTGCTCGTGCTCGAACCCGACGTGCTTATCCTCGACGAGCCCTGCTCCGGCCTCGATCCGATCTCCACCGGCAAAATAGAAGATGCGCTGGTCACTCTCAAAGAGAGACACTCCATAGTGCTCGTGACCAACAACACCAAGCAGGCCGCTCGGGCTTCCGACCGCACGGCGTTCTTTCTCCTCGGGGACCTTATCGAGGTCGGCCCGACCGCGCAGCTTTTCACCAAGCCGACCCACAAGCGGACGAACGACTATCTCGTGGGGCAGTTCGGGTAGGAACGGCGCATGGGAAGCAAGATCCAAACCCAGGGACTAGACCTCCACTATGGGAAGTTCCGTGCGCTTCTGGACGTGAACCTCTCGATCCAGCCGCGCATGATTACGGCAATCATTGGCCCCTCGGGATGCGGCAAATCCACGCTCCTTCGCTGTTTCAATCGAATGAACGATCTCGTCAAAGGCGTGCGCGTCGCCGGTCGGGTGCTGCTGGATGGCGTAGATATTCTCGGCCCCGCCACCAGCTTGTCCTTGCTTCGTCGGCGGGTTGGCATGGTCTTCCAGCGACCGAATCCTTTCCCCCTCTCGGTCTTCGACAATGTCTCCTACGGCTTGCGCGTTCACGGCGAGACTCATCGCTCGCGTCTTGTGCCTGTCGTGGAATCGAGCCTGCAGGCCACGGGGCTCTGGGAGGAGCTAAAGGACAGACTGGATACCTCCGCGCTCGACCTCTCGCCCGAGCAGCAGCAGCGGCTCTGCATCTCGCGTGTCGTGGCTGTCCAGCCCGAGGTGCTCCTCATGGACGAGCCTTGTTCGGCGCTCGACCCGATCGCCACCGGACGCATCGAGGATCTCATGCGAGCCCTAGCCGACCAATACACGATCGTCATCGTGACCCACAACATGCAGCAGGCCGCACGGGTGGCGGCCGAGACGGCCTTTATGCTTCTCGGCGAGCTGGTTGAGTTCGGTCCGACGCTAGGTGTGTTCGAGAACCCGAAGGACCAACGCACCGAGGACTATGTGTCCGGGCGGTATGGATGAAAGACGCAGACTTTTGCTGGAAGGACGAACGATGGCCAGACACCTGCAGCAGGAAATTGAGAAGCTCAAGGGCAAACTTCTCGCGCTTGTGGCGAACGCGAAGGACGCCGTCGAGAAGGCGGTAAAGTCCGTCGACGAACGCGACGCCTGTCTCGCACAGGCCGTCGTCGAGGGCGACGAGGAAATCGACCGCGCCGAGGTGGACCTAGAGGAGGATTGCCTGAAGATCCTCGCCCTCTACCAACCGGTCGCGACCGATCTCAGGCTGATCGTCAGCGTGATGAAGATCAACAACGACATCGAGCGCATCGGAGACCTCGCGGTAAATATCGCCGAACGCACGCTCTTCCTGTGCACCGAGCCGCCCATCGAGGCCCCGTCGGACCTCGCCGACATGCGGACCAAAGCGCTCGCCATGTTGACCGGGAGCCTGGATTCGCTGGTGCGCCAAGATACGAAACGCGCCCGCGAAGTGCGCACCGGAGACGATGAGGTCGACGACCTCAATCGCCAGATCTTCAGGGAGTTCTCGGCCGCAGTCCGCAAGAACCCCGAAAACGTCGAGTGCCTCTTGAGCTATCTCTCGGTCGGCCGGCACCTCGAGCGCATCGCCGACTACGCCACCAACATCGCCGAGGACGTCATCTACCTGATGGAGGGAGAGATCGTGCGGCACAAGCCGACGCTCCCGGAAGGGTGACGTATACCCGCATGAAAAGAGCACGCGAACAACCTGACGGCTCCATGGCACCCCCCAAGTCCCCCTCGCGGCTAACGCTGCGAGGCCTCGATTGGCTCAATTTCCTGCTCGCCGATGTGCGGACTGGTGTGGGGCCGTTCCTCGCGATTTACCTCGCTGGCTACAAGTGGGACGAAGAGCGCGTGGGGCTGGCGCTCACGGTCGGCGGGATCGCAGGAATTCTCACGCAGACGCCGGCTGGAGCGCTGGTTGACTTTCTCCGATCGAAACGAGCGCTGGTGGGTGTGGGCGTGGCCGCGTTGGCTGCGGGAGCGCTGCTGATCGCACTGTTTCCGTCGTTCTGGCCCCTCATGGGCGCCCAGGTCTTGATTGGCGGCACGTCCAGCATCTTCATCCCAGCCATCTGTGCGATGTCGCTTGGGATCGTCGGACATGCCGCATTCGACACCCGCCAAGGTCGCAATCAGACCTTCAACTCGGCAGGTAACGTGACGGCCGCCGTGTTGATGGGCCTTCTCGGCTACCTGGTTTCCAACCGGAGCATCTTCCTCTTCGTCGTGGCTCTCTCGGTCCCCACGATTCTCATCCTGTTTCTGATCAGACCGGCCGAGATTGACTATGAAGTCGCCCGTGGCGCCAATGACGGCGAGAAAGGGGGCAAAGCGGAAAGCGTCTGGGTGCTTTTTCGCGATCGCCCCCTGGTCATCTTCCTCGTTTGCGCCGTGATGTTCCACTTTGCGAATGCGGCGATGCTGCCTCTGCTCGGCGAGTTACTGGCAAAGGGTCAGGGGCGAAGCTCGATGCTTTTCATGTCGGCGTGCGTGGTCACAACCCAGTTCGTCATAACGTTGCTCTCGTCTTGGTCGGGGAGGAAGGCTGGAACCTGGGGGCGAAAGCCACTTCTGCTGATCGCGTTTGGCGTACTTCCGATTCGTGGCGTTTTTTACACCCTCACCTCCAATACGGAATTGCTCGTGGCCATCCAGGTTCTGGACGGCATCGGGGCGGGGATCTTCGGCGTTGTGTCCGTGCTGGTGATCGCCGATTTGACTCGCGGTACCGGCCGATTCAATCTCACGCTAGGAGCCATCACCACTGCCGTTGGCATCGGGGCGTCTCTGAGCCAGGTCATCGCCGGTGGTATCGTTCACCGCGTGGGCTCTCATGCCGGCTTCCTGTTCCTCGCGGCTGTGGCGTCGGCAGCTTTCGCCTTGCTCTACTTCTCTATGCCCGAGACACGCAACATGCGCTTGGCAAGAGAGTAAGATATTCTGAACAACCTTCGAGCGGCGTTGATCGCTCGAGCCGTACTGTCGGCTTCGCACGCCGATACCGGGACAGTCCTGGCCGCGCTCATCGGCGCCGACGTCGGACCGATTGTCACTCCTTTCGGCTCACTCGCAACCATGCTCGTGCTCGCCCGGCGTGAAGGGGAAGAAGTGCGCAGCGGGCGGCTCGTGATCCTCAGCCTATGGGTGGCGCCTGTGATGGTTGTTGCCACCACCCTCGCCCTGCCCCTGAGTTTCGTGGTGGCTCGGTGACGGCACTAGGCGATCTGCAGGCGGCGAAACAGCGGAGCCTTGATCAGATCCAATAGAAAACTGAAGGCAACGGCCGCCGCAAATAGAACGGCGACTACGCCAGCGGGCAGAGGGTGCATCAGGATTCCGCGCGTGGCCAGTGTTGCAATGATAAGGAGGTCGGTGGCCGATGCGACCATCAGCCATGTGCTCGGACGCGAACTCCAGAGATGTCGGCGCTCCCTCACGACGTAAAGAACGGCCTGCCCGCCGAAGATCAGCGTCACAATGGACAGGGTTTGCAACGTCTCAATGCCAAACCCTAGGGAATATTTCCCGATGGCCAGAACGCCTGTGCAAAAGGCGAGATCGCAGAAACCGAGAAAGATCCCCCCTACAGTTATACTTCCCACGTGCCAGACGTTGGGTGCCGGGGACATACGCACATTGTCTGTCGTGGCGAGCATGGACAGAAAGTCGCCTGTGATCATCGAGATCACCAGCAGAAGCGGGGTGAGGACGGCGTGCCCGGTCATGAGAATCCCGGCCAACAGAAAGAGCGCTCCCACAAATTTGTGAGTCACAGATTTCAGAATGTAGGTCAGGATACGCTGAAAAATGATGCGCCCTTCCTTCACCGACGCAACGATACCGCCCAGTCCCGCCTCGGTCAGAACGATCCCGGCGGCCGACTTGGCGACATCCGTTGCCGTCGATACCGCGATGCCCATCTGTGCCTGGCGCAACGCCGGGGCGTCGTTGGCCCCGTCACCGCACATCCCAACGGTGTGACCGCTCTTCTGAAGTTCCTGAACCAGATGATACTTGTCCTCGGGAAGAACGCCGGCAAAGACCCCGAAGCTCTCCGGACGTACCCCGTCGGGAACAGTGCCGGACGGACAGACTGCTCCGTCCAAGCCCACCGCATGGGCGACGATGGCGGCGGTTGCCGGCGCATCGCCTGTGACCATCATCGTACGCACACCCAACGCACGCAGTTGCGTGACAAGTCCAGCGGAATCCGATCGCGGAGGATCGCTCAACGCAATGAAGCCGGCCAGCCGCATGGCTTGCTCCGCGCCGGCTGCAACGGCAAGCACGCGGTATCCTTTCTTCTCAAGTTCGTCGGCGACGTCTGACCCATTGGGGGCGGCCTGCGCGAGGTCCTTGACGACACTGAAGGCTCCTTTGACGATCCGCGATGCGGTACCATCTGCAGCCGTTACCGATGCCCCAGACCTCTTGGTTTCCGGATCAAACGGAACAAACCGGATGAGCTTCGGCAGATCGACTGCGCTCTGGCCCGAGGCAGCCGAGCGAATCGCCGCATCCACCGAATCCTGCCCGCCGTCCGAACTGGCCAGGGCAGCCAGCCCAAGAACTTGGGCCTCGCCGAACCCGTCCATGGCCTTGACGACCGTCACGGTCAATTCGTTTTGCGTCAGCGTGCCTGTCTTGTCGACACACAAGATATCCATCGTCGCGGCTTCGTCCACAGCCGAGAGACGGGTGGGAAGGACGCCGACCTTGGCCAACGCCTTTGCACCGATGGCGGCGGCGAGTGTAAATGTCACGGGTAGTGCAACCGGGATGGATGAAAGAATCGCCGTGAGGACCAAGGGGACCATCTCCCGTAGCGGCATGGCGTGCACTAGGGCATAGGACACCAGTAGCGCGATGACGCCGCTGTTGAAGAGGGCGATATTGCGCACGATCCGGAAAACGATCTTCTGCTGAGTGCTTGTGACCGAAGCGGTGCGCACCAGTTCAGCGGTCTGTCCGAACTTGGTTCGAGTTCCCGTCCCAGTGACCGCGGCCACCGCCTCGCCCCGCCGCACCAGCGCGCCCGCGTAGCTTTGCAGACCCGGCCCGGCCTCGATCGGCACCGACTCCCCCGTGAGCATGGACTGATCGATGAGAACGGAGCCTTCCAGAACGTGCACGTCGGCTGGTACGACTCCACCGAGCGACAACTTCACAATGTCCCCGACCACGAGATTGGCCGCGGGAATATTGCTCCAGGTCCCATCTCGGCGAGCGGAAGCCGTCAGCGCGAGCCGTGACTTGAGGGCGTTCAGTGTGGCCTTGGCGCGGCTCTCCTGAAAGAAGCTGAGAGCGGCATTGAATATCAAAAGGACCGCAATTACCGATGCTTCAACATCTTCATGAAGACCGAGCTCGATCACGATGACGAGTTCCAGCATCCACGGGACAGGCGCCCAGAATTTTCCCAGTGCACTGCGGATAGGATGGACCGAAGTGTCGGGTATGGAGTTCGGGCCGAACTGTTGGAGACGGCTGTTGGCCTCGCTGCTGGACAGGCCGGACACTTCGGTCAACGCGACGGGTATGGATTCCATCTGAGCGTCACTGCCCTCCTCGTCGAGTGCGCGATAAATGCGTGAATGGGCCCATCTCCTACGCTCGCGTCCTTCGTGGCCGTTGGATCATGAGCAAGTGCTATGCCTACACCTCGCAGGGGAGCGCGAAGGCTGCCAGTCCGCCGCTCCGACGCTCTTGGGCGACCCATCGAAGCATGCGCAGCCGCCACAACCCGGCCGGCAGCTCAATCAAGGTGATGTGCCCCGTCGTTCAATTCGAAGGAGTAGCCGAGTCGATGGAGCCGACGAGCTGGAGCGGAAAGACTCGCCGGGCCGCGAACCGACGCAGAATCCTCAGCTTCGCCCGAGAGGGCACGTCCCCTCGTGACATGGTGGCTAATGGCACCGATCATGCATTGAGACTTTGCAGGAAAGAACCAATTATCCAGAAGAACACGAGACAGGGAGCCACCATGAATCCAAGTCCAAAAGAACACTGCGGCGTCGCGACTTGCGACTCGCACGTGCAAAGCACCCAAGAACTCTACGGCAACAAGCTCGCCGCGTTGGACGGCGACATCGGCCACGTGAAGGACTTCTACTTTGATGATGAGATATGGGTGATCCGGTACCTGGTCGCGGACACCGGATCTTGGTTGACCGGACGCCTCGTCCTGCTTTCCCCCCATGCTTTCGGGAGATTGGACCAGGACGAGAAGACGCTTCACGTGAAGCTGCGCAAGGCGCAGATTCAAGACAGTCCGTCTATCGAGTCACACAAACCCGTTTCCCGTCAATACGAGACGGAGTATTACGGCTACTACGGCTGGCCGACCTACTGGGAGGGGGACTCGATGTGGGGCCTGGGCGGCTATCCGGCGGCCCTGCCCCCAACCAAAGAGGAGGTGGAAGTCCGCCGCCAGTACCACCACCGGGACGACAAACATCTGCGAAGCACCCAGGCGGTGACCGGCTACAAGATTGAAGCGACCGACGAGACCATCGGCCATGTGACCGGCTTTCTGGTGGATGACAGGAGCTGGGAGATTCGCGAGCTGGTCGTCGAAGCCGGCCACTGGTATGCAGGTCAAAGGATCCTGATCTCGCCCAGCCGGGTCAAGCGGATCAGCTATGAGGAATCGAAGGTGTACGTGGATCTCAGCAAGCTAGACATCCAGCAGACCGTGGAAAACGACCACGCGCGAGTCAGCGCGCAGGATCGCGGCGTGGGGCCCTGCTGCGACTGAGCCGACAGGTTGTGGTTCTTCTTGAACATCCTGACCTTCAATTGCGGGAGTTCATCTCTCACCTTCAAGGTGTTTTCCGTAGACCAAGCGGAGAACATCCGGGTCGTCCTATCTGGGAAGGCGCACCGGGTCGGTGTCACGGGGAGCAGGCCCTCCTCGATTGAGTATGATCATGGCGGAAACCGGGCCAGCGAAGAGACCCCGCTGGATGACCATGGGCAGGCAGCCGTCCTGGTCATCAACAAGCTCGGGGAGCTCGGCATCAAGCTCGATTGTATCGGCCATCGATGGGTCCATGCGGCCGGCCATTTCCAGACGGCATGGGTGGACGACGCGCTTCTGCTCCGGCTGAAAGCCCTGGTCCCCATCCTCCCCGTCCATCATCCGGCCATCCTCCGGGTCATCTATGCCTGCCGAAAAGCCCTTCCCAAGCTCCCACAGTACGTCACTGCTGACGGGGCTTTTCACTCCACTATCCCAGCCTGCGCCTGCACGTATCTTCTGCCCAAGGGCCTCGTCAAGAAGTATGGGTTCCGCAAACACGGCTTCCACGGCCTTTCCTATCGCTATGTTGTCCGGAAGATCGTCGAGAACCTCGGCATCCCCCTGGAAGGATCGCGGATCGTGGCCTGCCACCTCGGGACGGGCGGATCCAGCGCCGTGGCCGTCAAGGACGGCGAGTCCGTGGACACCTCGATGGGCTACACGGCACTCTCGGGGCTGGTCATGAGCACCAGGAGCGGGGACATAGACCCCATCCTCACCCTCTACCTGATGGCGGTGTACGGATATCATCCCGACGACCTGATGGACATGCTAACAAGAAGAGCGGGCTTCTCGGAATCTCCGGCTTCTCGAGCGACATTCGGGACATCATCCAGCGCGTCGGCGAGGATCCGCAGGCAAAGCTGGCCTTCGAGATGTACGTCTACCGACTCAAAAAATACGTCGGCAGCTATGTCGCCGTCCTGGGCGGCCTGGACGTCCTGGTCTTCACCGACGACATCGGCGTCCATAATTGGCTGGTGCGGGAGAAGGTCTGTGAGGGGATGGACTGGTGCGGCGTCAGGCTGGATGCGGAGGCCAACAAGCGGGTCTCCGGCGACGAGATCGCGCGCCTCGATGCGCCGGATTCCAAGGTAAGGGTCTTGATCGTCCCGACCGAGGAGGAGTTGGTGATCTGTTGGGAAGGCATCGCCTTGATGAAGGGGAAGAAAGATGCTGCTGCTGTTCGATCCTGATCCGCCCTATCTGCGCTGGTGCGTTTTCGAGCAAGGCGCGGTCCGATCCAGCCGCTGCGCGTTTGGCGCAGAATGGCTCCAGACGGTGAAAAAGGGCGCGGGAAACCTCGGCCGGGTGAAGGCGGTGGGCTATCTGCTTCGTCACGGCGGGGATCGGATCAAGGAACCCATCCTGCGGGTCACGCCCCAGACGCTGAGCGAGGTGGAGGACGCCGTCAGATTCCTGCCCGAATTCAACGACATGACCTGCAAGGTGCTCGATCGCTGGACGAACGAGCTGCCCGAAATTCCTCATGTCCTATTCTGCGACACGGCGTTCTTCTCAGGGCTGCCCGACGTAGCCGGCACCTACGCGGTCCCCGAGGAACTGAGGGAAAAGGGCGTGCGGCGATACGGGAGCTACGGGCTGGTGCACCAGTGGGCCTGGGAGAAGGCACGTTCCTTGTTTGGGGGAAACGTCGGCAAGATGGTTTCCGTGTATCTGGGCGACCACACCAACGTCGCGGCCCTGCGGGATGGAAAGTCGTTGGACACCACGATCGGCTTCACTCCCGTGGAAGGAATCCCCTCCCGGACCGGCTGCGGGGACATCGATGCCACGATCGTCTTCGAGCTCCACTCTTCTGGGATGTCTTTCAGGGAGATCAACGAGCTTCTGTCTCGGAAAAGCGGCTTCAAAGCCCTGCTGGGCCGCCGTTGTAGTTACAGCGACCTTGCGGCCGGCCCGGCCACAGTCGGGAATGCTGCAGCGCGCGACATCCTGATCTACGATGTCCTGAAGTACATCGGCGCCTTCACCGCCGTGCTGGGGGGCCTGGATACTCTGGCATTCGCGACCCGCCATCCTGATGAGTCCATGAGCCTCATCGGGGAGATCTGCGGTCGGCTCGATTTCCTACCAGTGAAGCTTCATCCGCACAGCTCGGCGGCCGGCGGAGATGCTTGGAATCTTTCTGACAATGGTGCCAGGATCAATGTGAGCTTGTTCAAGAGCGACATCTGGAAGATCATGGCCCACCTGGCCGAGTCACTGATCGAGGAGAAACAACCATGAAGGATGAAAAGAGGTTTCTGGTGGACGTCGGGATGAAGGACCTGCCTTTCCCCATTAAGGTGGTGTCGAAAACCAATCCGGACGGCCAAGCCACGATCGCCAACATCTCCATCAACGCCCGCATCATGCACGAGTTCGAGGCGGGGTGGATCGACAAGTTCATCCAGGTGGTCCACCAGCATCGGGACCGGATCGGGACCAAGTCGCTTCGCGACAACATCGCCGACTACGTCAAGGAACTCAAGGCGAGCACGGTGAAGATCGATTTCGAATACCCTTTCTTCATCGAAAAGCACACTCCCGTCTCCAAGGAGAAGTGCCTGGTGAAATACAGTTGCGGCTATTCCGCCAAAGTCCCATCGATCGACGAAAAATCGAGAGTGTTTTTCAAGATGGCGATCCCCTGCATCACCACCTATCCGGCGTCCGATCCCGAGAAGACGGGAGGGCTGCTCGGCCAGCTGAGCGTCGTGGCCGTCGAGACTGAATCTCAGAAGGACGTCTATCCCGAGGACATTCTGGACCTGGTGGACCGGCATGCCCTGTCCCCAATCTACTCCTTCCTGACCCAGGAGGACCAGGAGTTCGTGATCAGGAAGATCCACACCGAGAAGAAAACCAGCGTAGTCATGCTCGACGAGATAAGAAGCGAACTCGCCCAGAACCGGAGTCTGGATTTCTACTCTGTCAAATGCTCTAGTTTCGGGATGCTCCACTCCTACAGTACTGTGATCGGGACCGAAAAGAGCATGTGGGTCCCCTTCAGCGGCTATGAGGACGTCGACGTATGACCTGGTACACCATGGGGTGAAGTGTAATCCGTGACAGGAGCACGCGAGCCTGACGGCTCCGTGGGGATCCCGAACTCCCCTTCGCGACTAACGCTGCGTGGCCTCGATTGGCTCAATTTCCTCCTCGCTGACGTGCGGACGGGGGTGGGGCCGTTCCTCGCAATTTACCTGGCTGGCTACAAGTGGGACGAAGAACGCGTCGGGCTCGCGCTCACGGTCGGTGGGATCGCAGGAATCCTCACACAGACGCCGGCTGGCGCGCTGGTTGACTCTCTTCGATCAAAGCGAGCGCTGGTGGGTGTGGGCGTGGCCGCGCTGGCTGCGGGAGCGCTGCTGATAGCACTGTTTCCGTCGTTCTGGACCCTCATGGGCGCCCAGGTCTTGATTGGCGGCACGTCAAGCGTGTTCATCCCAGCCATCTGCGCGATGTCGCTTGGGATCGTCGGACATGCCGCGTTCGACACCCGGCAGGGTCGCAATCAGACCTTCAACTCGGCAGGTAACGTGACGGCCGCCGTGTTGATGGGCCTCCTCGGCTACTTCGTTTCCAACCGGAGCATCTTCTTCTTCGTCGTGGTTCTCGCGGTCCCCACGATTCTCATCTTGCTTCTAATCAGGCCCGCCGAGATTGACTACGAGCTCGCTCGTGGCGCAACTGACCGCAAGAAGGGCGGCAAAGCGGAAAGCGTCTGGGTGCTCTTTCGCGATCGCCCCCTGGTCATCTTCCTCGTTTGCGCCGTGATGTTCCACTTTGCGAATGCGGCGATGCTGCCTCTGCTCGGCGAGTTACTGGCAAAGGGTCAGGGGCGAAGCTCGATGCTCTTCATGTCGGCGTGCGTGGTCACAACCCAGTTCGTCATAACGTTGCTCTCGTCTTGGTCGGGGAGGAAGGCTGGAACCTGGGGGCGAAAGCCACTTCTGCTGATCGCGTTTGGGGTGCTCCCAATTCGCGGTGTTCTTTACACACTCACTTCCAATACGGAATTGCTCGTGGCCATCCAGGTTCTGGACGGCATCGGGGCGGGGATCTTCGGCGTCGTATCCGTGCTCGTGATCGCCGATCTGACCCGTGGTACCGGCCGCTTCAATCTCACGCTGGGAGCCATCACCACTGCCGTTGGCATCGGTGCGTCGCTGAGCCAGGTTATCGCCGGTGGTATCGTTCACCGTGTGGGCTCTCACGCCGGATTCCTCTTCCTCGCGGCTGTGGCGTCGGCGGCCTTCGCCATTCTCTACTTCTTCATGCCCGAAACGCGCAACATACGATCGGCAAAAGAGTGACAGACACAGCACGCATCGTCGTCACCCTAGTGATTTTCGCGACGATGCTCGTCCTCGTCATCGTGCGCCCGCGCCGATGGAGCGAGGCTTGGTGGACAATGCTCGGGGCAGCGGCGATGCTCGCTCTTGGCCTCGTGTCACCGCGCGAAGCGATCGACTCGACGCTTGCCGGGAAAAACGCGCTTCTCTTTCTTCTCTCGCTTCTGGCTCTATCTCTCCTCGTGGGCAAGAGCGGCTTCTTCGATTGGGCCGCGATTCGATGCGCGCGCATCGCGAGGGGCAACGCGCGCTCGCTCTACCGGAACGCATTCGTGCTCGGTGCGATCGTCACGGCGATACTGTCACTCGACACCACGGCGGTCATGCTCACGCCCGTCATGCTCGCCCTGGTAAAGAGGCTCAAGCTCCCGGCGGCGCCGTACATCGTACTGTGTGCGTTGGTTGCGAACGTAGGTTCGCTGCTCCTCCCGATCAGCAATCTGACGAACATTCTCTTCGCGGATGCCTTCCACCTGACGTTTGCAGCGTTCGCGGCAAGAATGATCGCGCCACAGCTCGTTGCGCTCGTCATCACATACGCTCTGCTGCGGCGGCACTTTCGTCGCGAGATCTCGAACTGCTTCGACGGCGAGTCACTTCCGGAGCCGGACGGCATGGTTCCGAATCGTATCTACTTTCTCGTTTGCGTGACCGTCCTCGGGGTCGTGCTCATTGGTTACTTTGTCGCGCCGTTCGTGGGGATCGAGCCCTACGTTGTCGCCTTCGCGGGCAGTGGTGTGCTCGCCATCGCTGGCGCAGCGACCGGGCGCGTGCGCATTCGGGCGGTGGGCGAGCTCTCGTGGGGCGTATTCCCTTTCGTCGTCGGGCTCTTCGTTGCGGTACAGGGACTTGAGAATCTGGGCATCATCGGCCTGTCGTCCGGGTGGCTTGCGCACATGAGACCGGGATCGCCCGAAAAGCTCCTCGCTGCCGCGGGTGCGACGGCGTTGGCCTCAAATATCATGAACAACCTTCCCGCGGCGCTGATCGCGCGAAGCGTGCTCTTGGCTGCGCACGCCGACACGGGTACGGTCCTGGCCGCGCTCATCGGCGCCGATGTCGGGCCGATCATCACTCCTTTCGGCTCACTGGCAACCATGCTCGTCATCGCGCTCGCGCGGCGTGAGGGCCAAGAAGTGCGCACCGGGCGGTTCGTGATACTCGGCTTATTGGCGGCGCCGGTGATAACTGTGGCCACGACGCTTGCCCTGACCCTCTCCCTCGCGCTGGCTCGGTGACGATGCGCGATATGTGCACCTCTCGGCCAAGCGCTCTTGCGGCGCGGTCATCGGAGCGAGCGCCGAGCGTTCACTCGAAGCGTAGCGCGTCGATGGGGTTCATCTGCGCGGCCTTGCGCGCGGGATAGAATCCGAAGATCACGCCGATCGCCATGGAAATCCCGAAGGCGACGAAAATCCACAGCGGCGACAGCACGAACGGCCATCCCATGGTTGAGGCAAGCGCCAAAGCTCCTCCGATCCCGAAGGCTATCCCGAGCAGGCCTCCGGCCGCTGAGAGCACCACGGCCTCGACGAGGAACTGCAGCAGCACCTTGTTCTCGCTGGCGCCAATGGCCAGGCGGATCCCGATCTCGCGCGTGCGTTCGGTCACCGACACGAGCATGATGTTCATGATGCCGATTCCGCCGACCAGCAGCGACACGGCGGCGACGTTGCGAAGCATTCCCGTCTGGGCGTCGGCCGCCTTCTCCTGGGTGGCAGCGAGATCCGCCAGATTGCGTACGGTAAAATCGTCCAGCTGGCCGTCCAACTGGCGGTGCTGCTGGCGGAGAATCCCGATCACCTGGGTTTGCGCGTGTGACACCTCATCGGGCGAAATGGCGGAGACCAGGATGCTGCCGACGTGAATCCGGTCCTGGCTCATCATCCGGGACTTGTAGGTCACCCAGGGCATCACCACCAGATCGTCCTGATCCTGGCCCTGCGAGGACTGTCCCTTGCTCACGAGAACGCCGACGACCTGGCAAGGCATCGACTTCACGCGCACGACTTGGCCCAGCGGTTCGCTGGAGCCGAAGAGTTGTTTCGCCACCGTCTGTCCGAACACGCAGACCTTGGCGCCGGAGTCGGACTCGCTGCTGTTGAAGAAACGGCCACGCGCGACTGACCATTCGCGGATGGCAAAGAAGTCGGGCGTGGATCCGTAGACTGTGGTCAGCCAGTTCTGGTTGTCGAGCACGACTTGCACAACGGTTCGGTCCAGCGGCGCGGCGTAACGGGCCGCGCTCGCCCCCTGCATGATGGCGAGGAGGTCGGCGTGGGTGAGTGGCTTGCCGCTGCCAGGCCCGCCGCGCGCCCCGCCGAGCGTGCTGGAGCCGGGGAGCACGATCAAGAGGTTAGTTCCCAGCGTGGCGAGCTGCTCTTCCAGAACGGCCTTGGAGCCCTCGCCGGACGCCACGGTCACGATGAGCGCGCCCACGCCTATGATCACGCCCAGCGAGGTCAGCAACGAGCGCATGAGGTTGCGCCGGAGCGCGCCGAACGCGAGTGGAATGATGGAGGCGAGCGCTCTCAAGCTGCCTTCTCCGGCATCGCGGCGAGATCAGCCGCCGCATCGTGGGGGACTTGCTTCTTGTCTGACAGAATTCGCCCATCGCGCACGACCACCAGCCGGTCGGCGTAGGCGGCGATGTCCGGCTCGTGCGTGACCATCACGACAGTGATCCCGCCTCTGTGGAGGGACTGGACCAGGCCCAGGACTTCCACTGAGGTGCGCGTGTCGAGCGCGCCGGTGGGCTCGTCGGCCAGGATCAGGCGCGGCCGGTTGACCAGCGCGCGGGCGATGGCCACGCGCTGCTGCTGGCCACCGGAGAGTTGCGCGGAGGTGTGGTTCTCGCGGCCCGCAAGCCCAACCCGCGCCAGCGCCTCCTTGGCCCGCGCTCTGCGCTCCCCCACCGGCACGTCGGCGTACACCAGCGGGAGCGCCACGTTGTCGAGCGCGCTGGTGCGCGCAATGAGCTGGAAGCCCTGGAACACGAATCCGAATGCCGAAAGGCGCAGCGCTGAGAGGTCACGCTTCTGCAGGGTAGCGACCTCGCGCCCCTCGAAGAGATAGCTGCCGCTGGTGGGCTGATCGAGACAGCCGAGCAGGTTCATCAGCGTCGATTTCCCGGAGCCGGACGGACCCATGATCGCGACCATCTCGATCTTTTCGACTGTCAGGTCCACATCGACCAGGGCATGTACCTCGACCTCGCCGGTCTTGTAGGTCTTGGTGATGCCCGCGAGCCTGACGATTGGTTCAACTGCCACGTCCGGCCCCTCCGGCAGCAGGCACCTTGCTCTTGTCTCGGGCCACGTCGACGATCACCTCGCGGCCAGGTTCCAGGCCGTCCACTTCGGTCATGTTCCCGTCGGTCACGCCGATCCTGATCGCGACGCGCACGGCGCGGCCGCCACTTACCACGTAGACCGCCGCGCCCTGCTGGACGCCCGGGGGCACGATTTTCATGCTGCCCGCTGTGGCTGGCCCGGTCGCCGGCCGGAAACGCAGTGCCTCGTTCGGCACCGCCACCACCTGGCTCTTCTGCACGATGAGAATCAGCACGTTGGCCGTCATCCCCGGACGCAGCTTCAGGTCAGGGTTTTCCACGTCGAGCACCACGTCGTAGGTCACCACGTTCGATAACGTCTGCGGCGCGTTCCGCACCTCGTGGACGACCGCACCAAAGGTCTGATCGCGGAACGCATCCACCGTGAACGTCGCGTTCTGGCCAGTGCGGACCCCGCCGATGTCGGCCTCATCCACGGCAGCGTGAACCTGCATGTGGTGAAGATCTTGGGCAATTGTGAAAAGGGTGGGAGCCGTCAGGGTCGCCGCCACTGCCTGGCCAATATCGATGTTCCGCGAGATGACACTTCCGTCCACGGGCGCACGAATGATCGAGTGCTCGAGATCCAGCTTGGCTTTGTCGAGCTGTGCGTACGCCTGCGCGATCTGCGCGGTGCCGGAGCGCGATTGCCCGGCAGTCTGGCCGAAGACCGCCTCGCTTGCGTCCAGATCGGCGCCGCTCACCAGGGACTTGCGCTCGAGGAGCCGCGTTCGGTCGCGTACGCTTACGGCGCCGCGCGCGCTCGCATGCGCGCTGGTCAGGTTCGCCTTGGCCTGGGCAAGCTGCGCGGTCGCCATCGCCACCGCGTTCTGGAAGAGCGCGGGATCCAGCTCCACCAGGAGATCTCCAGCTTTCACCTGCGAATTGAAATCGGCATAGAGCTTCCAGACGATGCCCGAGACCTGCGCGCCGACCGGCGAAGTGAGGACCGGCTGCAGAGTGCCGGTGGCGGTCACGCGCTCGGTGATGTCGGCGCGCACCACCCGCACCGTGCGGAACGCTGACCCAGTTGGATGGCTGCGTCGGTACCAGGCGAAGCTACCGAGAGCAACAAGCGGCACCAACACCAGCACCAGCAGAGCGATGAATCCCTTTCGGTGCATTCCGAGCCAGGACCCCTTCTCCGAGGCGTGGCTGGAACTGGGGGGAGCAGCGACGGCGAGGGTAGCGACCGGACCTTGCTCTGGCCCGCATGGCGGCCCTGCGATGTTGCTTGCGGCGATCACCTACAGTCTCCTGTAGGCGCAGCTATGAGCACGATGCGTGCCATGGCATTGAACCGCGGTCATCGAGAGCCCCTTTGCGCAGAATGTGCGCATTGCGGCCCTCACGCTGCTGGTTCACGAATTGGGTGCGTCAACGAATCTGGCCCTTGCGGGCTCGCAGCCCTCCAACTCCTTCGAAGCGACGGAGGTGCTCCTTCATATTGATTGGCCATAGCAACGCGCACTCACAGCGGATGCAATGGACGCCATGGCGCGCATCTTGCTTCTTGCTGGGTCAGAGAGGTCTCCCACCTTGGAGAGGAAGGCGCGGCAGCATTCCGCGCGAAATTATCTACCATGATCGACGATGCCGAATCGCGCCGCAATTCCGGCCCAACCCTCGACGCTGAACGCTTTGCCCCCGACGGCGCGGCGTCTGCCAAAGAGTCGACGCCCGCGGTGGCCAGCCTGGAACAACGGGTGGCCGCTCTGGAAGCCGAGAAGGCGGAGCTCGACAACTACAAGAAGCGCGCTCGCAAGGAGATGAGCGAGCACGAGGCGAAGGCGCGCGAGACCATTTTGCGCGACTTCCTGGAGGTCGCGGACAACCTAGAGCGTGCCATCGCTTCGTGGAAGGAAGGTGGCGAAAAGGACGTCAAATCAGTACGGGATGGCGTCGAGTTGGTCTTGCGCCTTTTCAAGTCCAAGCTTGAACGCTATTCGGTGACGCCCTTCGAGGCCAAGGGCCAGCCCTTCGATCCGCGCGTGCACGACGTGATCTCGCAGACGCCCAGCACCGAGGCGACACCCGGTACGGTGCTGCACGAAGTCCAGAAAGGCTATCGCGCGGGTGAGCGGCTGCTTCGCCCAGCCGCCGTGGTGGTCGCATCAGCGCCTCCCGTCCCGCCATCCCACACCAGTCGGCCGGATCAGGAACGAAGCGCAGACGGACCGGGCGTCGGCGGGAGGCGTGGACATCGACACAACTGGCGATGAGCAAACGCCTACCCCGGAAACTGAAGATTGGAGCCAACCATGAAAAGTGACATGCAAACCGAGAATGTTACCCGCGAAAGCTTCCGGGACCTGAGTTGCTAGGTCGACGGGCGAATCGGATGCCTCCGCTACACCAAGAGATACACCGAAGTGGGCGCGCAGGCTGGCTGCGTGCCGCGGTTCTCGGGGCGGACGACGGTATTGTGTCGACTGCGAGCCTGATGATTGGTGTCGCGGCATCCTCGGCGCCCCAGGGGGCCATCCTGGTTTCCGGCGTGGCGGGTCTTGTCGCAGGTGCGATGTCGATGGCCGTGGGCGAATATGTTTCGGTTAGCTCGCAGCGCGACTCGGAGCGGGCGGATATCGAGCGGGAAACGCGAGAGCTTACGGGTCAGCCACAGGCCGAGCTGGACGAGCTTGCGATGATCTATGTGAAGCGAGGCCTCGAGAAGGAACTCGCGATGAGAGTCGCGGAGCAACTCAGCTCGCGCGATCGGCTCGGCGCACATATGCGCGATGAACTAGGGATCGACCGGGAATCCCTCTCGCGTCCGATGCAAGCGGCATGGATATCGGCCGCAAGCTTTGCGTCCTTCGCCGTGGTTCCGATTGCGGCCCTTCTTGTGGCGCCGGCGGCTCTGCGTGTCCCCATGATCGCAGCGCTCTCTCTCATGAGTCTTGCCGCGCTTGGTGCGTTTGGCGGCCATCTCGGCGGCGCACCGTCCGGCCCTGCATCGCTGCGGGTCGCCCTCGGAGGCGCTCTGGCGATGGCAGTGACCGCCGCAATTGGCTGGATCCTCGGCGTTTCTGTGGCTCTCTAGTCACCACTCAAGCTGTTCACAAAGGAGATTCCATGAAAAGGCTCATTACAGGTGTGTTACTGGTAGCTCTCTGTTGCGCCCCGTCCATCGCGCAGGCCGGGATCCCCCGCGCGCCTTTGGCGGCGGTCGCCGAGGCCCCCGGCGGACAGTTCGTCGCGTCTGCGCCGGTCGATGACTCTCCCGGGGCCGCACGTGCCTACGCCGCGCGCGAGGCGGCCACCCCCCAACTTGGCCAGTTCGAGGGCGGACGCGGGGGATTCTACATCGGGGGCGGTGCGGTCGTCGTGGTTCTGCTCGTGGTGCTCCTCGTTGTTCTTGTTCACTAATCTCCAGGTGCGTGTAGGCTGTTCGCCCTCTCGAATTGGAGAAGCTAGTACGTCACTTCGATTGAATCAGACGATGCGCTGGGACTGTCCTGCGAGATAACTACGTGAATTGATGTGCGTCTCATCGGTGGCCCGAAAAGTGCTTCAGCCGCGTGCCGAGATGTAGGGCCCCCGACCGGTGGAGGCCAGGAAGAACTGCTGTGCGGAGACGATCTCTGCCAAGCCCAACGTACGCGGAGGGAAGAAATGACTCAAAGATCCCCACTGGCGCACTTAGCGAAGGCCGCCATGACTGGCGCGGCCTTGCTACTGCTCGCCCCATTCACCCAAGCATCCGAGGCCGAGACCTCGGGCCACAACCCCATGCCAGCGCAACTCGGCGATTTCGCTCTGAAAGTGGAGCCCGGGGTGGCGTTCCCGCTGACGCACCCGCAGTCGCAGGTCTTCAAGGTCGGCGGGGGACAAACCATCAAGGCCCTCTTGACCCTGAACAAATATCTGGACGTCGGGCCCAGCGCGACCTTCATAACTCTTCCCGCCGAAACATCGCCGAACGAAGCCGGAGCAGCGTGGACCTTCGGCGGAGGTCTGCGCGTCAAGCGACCCCACGATGCCCCTGACCACGAGGCGTTCTACGCCATCGCGCCGTGGGCAGACGCTGACGCACTTTACGTCCGCACTGGCGGGCTCAACCGCGCCGGCTTCGCGGTTGCCGCTGGGCTTTCGGTACCCATCGGAGAGTCGCGCATCTTCTGGATCGGACCCTTCGTGCGCTACCTACAGATCATACAGGAGCCCAGTCGGACCGGTTTCGACAACCGCGACGCCAAGATTTTGAGTTTGGGCGTCAGCCTTGAAGTGGGCACCGGTGTCCGGCGCGAACGCTCGGCCGTTGCCGCCACAGAGGTCCTCACCATCAACAAAGAGACCTTCTTCTGCCCCGACCGTGACAACGATGGCGTCCCCGACAATGTGGACCACTGCCCTGACGTGGCAGGTCCCATGGATAACTGGGGCTGCCCTCCGTACCAGAAGCTCGTCGTCAAGCGGGACAAGCTCGAGCTGAAGGAGAGGATCTACTTCGCCTGGGACCAGGCAATTCTCCAAGACGTGTCGTTTCCGGTGCTCGATGAAGTCGCGCAGGCGCTGAAGGACAACAAAGGTTTCCGCGTGCAGGTCGAGGGGCATACCTCCTCCGAGGGAGCGGATGATCACAACCAGACGCTCTCCGAGAAACGGGCGGGCGCGGTCGTCGACTACCTCGTAGCGCACGGCATTGGGAGAGAGCGCCTCGTCTCAACAGGCTTCGCCTCTTCGGTTCCAGCCGACACCAACACCACCATCGCTGGTCGTGAGAACAACCGACGCGTCGAGTTCGTCGTCCACTTCATCATCCTCAATGACGGGAGCAAGTAATATGAAGACACTAAAAGGTACTGCGCTGTTTCTACTGCTGTCCCTGCTGCCCGCGTGCGGAAAGCAGTTGGTAGAGTTCGGCAAACCCGGCACGACGGATGCGGGAATCACCGATGCGAGAACCCCCGACGCGAGAACCCCCGACGCCGGGACTTCCGACGTGGGGACCGTCGACGTGGGGACCGCCGACGTGGCAAACATCGACGTGGCGACGCCCGACGTGAGGATCCCCGACGTGGGGAACATCGACGCTGGGAACCCCGACGCCGCGAAGCCCGATGCGGGAACCCCGGATGCGCCCGCCGCCGCGAACACCGACGCTGCGAACCCCGATGCGAGAACCACCGACGCTGCGAACCCCGATGCGAGAACCATCGACGCCGGGACCACCGACGCCGCGAACATCGACGCCGCGAACATCGACGCTGCGAACATCGACGCTGCGAACCCCGACGCCGCGAAGATCGACGCCGGGGAGAACGACGCGGGAAGAACCGATACGACCTCCGCGTGCGCTCAGGCGCTGGTAGCGCTGGGCGGAGCAGGCAACTTCGCGGTGTTGGCTGGCTCCACGGTGACCAGTGCGGGTCCCACCTCGGTGACTGGTGATCTGGGCGTGAGCCCAGGAACCGCCGTGACCGGGTTCCCGCCAGGAACGATCGTCGGGGCTCAACACGCGGGTGATCCAACCGCGGCCCAGGGCGTAGCCGATTTGACCACGGCGTACAACGACGCCGCTGGGCGAACGCTCTGCGCGGTCACGGTCGCCGGCAACATCGGCGGCCAGACCCTGACCCCTGGCCTCTACAAATCCACGTCGTCACTCGAGATCTCGTCGGGGAATCTCACCCTCGACGCCCAAGGCGATGCGAATGCGGTCTTCATCTTTCAGATGGCGTCCACGTTGACCACCACGTCCGGGCGTCAGGTCACACTTAGCGGGGGAGCCAAGTCCACCAATGTCTTCTGGCAGGTCGGCACCTCAGCGACCCTGGGTACGACTTCGGCTTTCCAGGGAACGATCATGGCGGATCAAGCCATCACGCTGAATACCGGCGCGACGCTGAATGGGCGAGCGTTGGCTCGGATCGCCGCCGTGACATTGGACTCAAATACCATCGTCAAGCCGGTGCCGTAACCAGGTCGACCCAGCAGGCCTGGCTAGCGGAAGCAGCATTCGCGGGAGGGGATCTTCGATCCCCTTCCCCCAGGACGAGCAGCACGCCGTCCTGAAAGAGGGCTCCAGATCGGCATTCCGCATGGGCGGTCGCTTCCCTCGAATTGAAGGAGAGGATACGTCACTTCGATTGAATCGGCCGTCCGCTGGGACTGTCCTGCAACGTAACTACCTGAACTGATTCACGTCTCACCGGTGGCGCGAAAGCTGCTTTAGCGGTGTTCGGAGATGTCGGGCGCCCCACCCTTGGCGGGATGCGCCAAGGCAATGAAGGGAGTAACCATGAGGACCCAGGTTCACAAAACTGCGCAGCTCGGGGAGTTGGTCGCGGCCGTGTTCGATAGGGCCGCACGCTACAGCACTGATCCGCGGGAGGTGTCGCGTCTGGCCACGCAGGCAGTAGCGCACATATTGCGACGTGCGCGGAGGACATCAATTTCCCTGTTACAGCCAGCGCCATAGGCGAGAGCTACAGGCTGTATTGACATTGAAGATTGAAGGGAGAGAGCGTTATGGAAAATACGGAAGGGCACGTAGGGAAGCTGGAAGCACAGCTCAAGCAATGGGGCGCAAAGCTCGACCATCTCGTGGCCAAAGCCGAAAAGGCAGGCGCGGAGGTCAAGATCGAGCGGCGCAAGTTGATCGACGATCTGAAGACCAAGTACCAGGCCGCGCAAACGAAGCTCGCGGAGCTCAAGGCCGCAGGCGGCGAAAAGTGGGAGGTGCTCAAGACTGGCGTCGAGAGTGCTTGGAGTGAGCTCGAGGCTGCTTTCAAGAAACTAAAGAACTAGCCGGAGGGGGGTGAAATCATGCTGTGGAGCATTGCCATCATTTTAGCCCTGCTATGGGCGCTCGGATTGGTCACTTCCTACACGCTGGGGGGGTACGTCCACATCCTGATTGTCGTGGCGGTTGTGTTGCTCCTTGTTCGGATCATCAAAGGCCGAGGCCGCCGGGCAAACGACTGAGGAAGAGCGAACCCCTACCGAAGGAGAATTCAATGAAACGCGCATACGAGAACCAGAAGGAGGATCCGATGAGACACATATCCAAGACCGCAATCATGGTGTTCGCCATGGCCGCCGCGACAACCGCATTCGCTGTGGGCTGCGCAGCCCCGCTGCGCACGGAGGCGTCTAGCTCGGGGATTCGCGCCGCCGAGGAGGTTGGGGCGGCCAAAGTACCGCAAGCCTCGCTTCATTTGCAGCTGGCCAAGGAGGAACTGGACCAAGCCAAGGGACTGGCCGGGAGCAACGAGAAGGAGAGGGCCGTGTCGATGCTGTCGCGGGCCGAAGCCGACGCCGAGCTGGCTGTCGCGCTTTCGCGCGAGGACGCCGAGAAGGCGGAGGCTCGGGCAGCAGTGGACCGTGTGCGCCAATTCCGGCAACAAAACAAGTAGGTCGTGGAACGATACAAACCGTCAGGTGAAAGGAAACTCGGATGAAAACCAATAGTCTTCTGATCGCGGTCGCCTGCGCCGGAGTCTTTACCAGCTGCGCGGCCACCGTCCCGTTTGAACTCGTCAACGCCCGCGAAGCATACCGACGCGCAAGCACTGGACCTGCGGCCATAGCTGCGCCGGCGGAGTTGCATGTAGCAAACTACGCGCTTGCCGAGGCGGAGCAATCCTTCCAAAGGGATCCCGACTCGTATCGAACGCGAGACCTCGCCTATGTCGCAGAGCGCAAGGCACAGTTAGCTGAAGCGACGGCCTCCATCGCCAACCAGCAGAAGAGCCAAGCTCAAGCGAAGAACGATTACCAAGCCGCGCAGGGCAAGGTTGTTGCGAAGACGAAACAGGACCTGAGCCAGACGCGCTCGGCGCTGGCGGCCTCGGAGCGCAGTGGCGAAGCGACGGCGGAGCGGCTCTCCGCTGAGAAAGACGCGCGGGCCGCTGCCGACCAGCGGGCGGCTGACGCGCTGGCGGCGCTGGCCAAGCTGGCCGCGGTCAAGGATGAGGCCCGCGGAATGGTCATCACGCTCTCCGGGAGTGTGCTTTTCGCATCCAACCAGGCGACCTTGCTACCCGAGGCGCGGACGCGACTCGACCAAGTGTCCGACGTGCTGCTGACAACCCGCGAGCGAAAACTCACTGTCGAGGGGCACACCGACTCCCAGGGTTCCGTGAATTTCAACCTAGACCTGTCGCAGCGTCGGGCCGACGCGGTTCGCAACTACCTCGTGGAGCGAGGCTACCAAGGTGACCTCATCCAGGCCCATGGGCTTGGCAAGGGACGCCCAATCGCTGATAACGGCAGCGCCGAGGGCCGCGCGAACAACCGCCGCGTCGAGATCATCATCGAACACGACTCGCGCACATCCAACCCATAGGGCGAAACTTCGACAAGCTTAACTTGGAAATATCCTCGGATGGACGAAACGGTCCCCGGCGGCGTGGCTTGATGTGCCGCGCCCTCGGGCTTTGTGTATAGCCGCGACGGTCAACGAAAGGCAGAATCATGAGACACACGATACTGGTCGCCACGGTTCTCAGCGTCGCCGCACTCGCGGTGGGGTGTACATCGAAGGATGGAAAATCGGCGGTCGCGCCGAAACAAGGGGAAACCGCAGCGGTACACCTGGACAAGGCCAAAGCGGAGACGAAGGAGGCGGCGCAAGCGATGCGGGAATACGCCTACGCGGAGAAGGCGGAATTCGTCGCCAAGATGAAGAAAGAACTCGTCAGCACCCAGGAGGAGTTGGATCGGCTCGGCGCCAAGGTCGACGGGGCTAGCGGCGCGGCAAAGGCCGACGCCAAGGTCAAGCTC
>Ga0224520_1000056_pt1 | contig 38099 bp, 27 predicted proteins | sample CFST25metaG_2_FD_180684 | JGI IMG/M metagenome (GOLD analysis project Ga0224520, IMG submission 180684) | Peat soil microbial communities from Stordalen Mire, Sweden - C.F.S.T-25 | ecosystem: Environmental > Terrestrial > Soil > Wetlands > Peat | place: Sweden: Norrbotten County, Stordalen Mire... | reverse complement strand
TATGAAGATGGATGAAGATAGAATAGATATTATCACGTTATAATATGTTACTTGAATAGTCACTATAACTATTACTTAACATATCTCTATTCACTAGTATACTATACAGTTAACTCACTATAATAGAAGTTAGTAGAGCTATAATACGATCTTACTAGGTATAGAGATGATTTTAAACTGCTTCCTTAAATTAAAAAATCTGCCAAGGTCTTTAGCCAAATGACGTCTCTGAGAAATTTCAAAGCTAATACTGTTTTTAAGCCTCCCAGGACAATTTCTACCCTTGGATGGCACAATGATACCCCGCGAACAAAATAATTGATCTTGGGGCTTTATTCGACGTCAGATAAAAGCATAGCTATCGATCATGAATAATCGATTCTGCAAATGTATATAAATTTTAATTATCAAGTCAATATTATTGAAATTTTATATCCAGGTATTGTATGAGTAAAATTAAGCAAGCGGAATTTAAGACCCTTTTTTCGGGATTGTACTCAAAAAGGAACTTAAGGTCTATATTCTATATTAACAATCGTGAGGAGGTCAGCTTTATCTCCTTTGACTCCAGCTTAATTTTTACATCCGGAAGCTGAAAAATGACCGTGCATGAATAAGCCCCAAATTTTTAAATTTTTTTATGGGGGGGGGTAGCTTTTTTGTAATACTTATACCTATTCGTGGAAGAGCCCACCCCTTATAATTTTAACCCCTCCACCTCTGTCAGGGGAAAGCTATTTTCCTATGTTTGAAAGGGCACACGGCACACACCCCTTTTTGGTTTTTTTACAATACCGAAATTTTCAAAAACCAAGGACCAATTATTACTAAAACTGCAGTGTAATATTCTGCAGAGTAATTAATTCAATGTTTAACTTATCTAATGTAAAATGTGTGTAAAAATTGTCGGTATGTTAAGAAAAACAAACTTGAAGACGAACGAACCTTATACGGTCCTGGTCCTTCAAGGTAATGCAATCGTACTCCAGTCAAAAGCAACATCTCGCTCTTACGTCAGCGCCAGAAAAACCACCATAGCGTGTGCGCTGGACGATGTTTTGGCTAAATCTCTTATCGGACAAACGCTTCCCGGTTCAATTGAGAAAGTTGCTTGCACCCCTTTCGAGGTGAAGCTTCCAACCGGGAAGAAGGTGAAAATCTCAGAAAAGTTTCAATACTTTCCGGACCCGGAGAAAGTTGAAACAGTTATCGGTTAAATTATCAGATTCAAGATTAATGGGCTGCTAGGTATTTGGATGTACCTGGCAGCCTTTCTTATTATTAAATATTTAAATCATGAATACATATGAAATAAAAAGAGCTCTGAGACAATTCACCGGCACAGAAAAATATTGGAAACATCTCTATCCAGGACGGTCTCCCTTATTGATTACAGACGGCTGCAGATGGGTGAGAGATGAATTAAATTGTCATTGGCTTTTTGATAACTTATTAATTTTTCAAGATGACAAACGTCTAAAAGGAATCAATTTTCAGACCTGGGAGCTGCGTCAAAGCGCTAAGGACCTCTCGTGGATTTTAACCTGCAAAGATTCAAACTTGAATCCTTTAATAAAACAGGTAATCGAGTTCTCGGACTTCCCTTTGGACTACATAAAGTTGTACGTGATATGCAGCGTCGCACTTTTGGTAAGTGAAAATTAAATCAGAAGAAATCGATGAGAAAAACGAAGAAGTTTATAAGGGTTTTATGTGCTGCAGAACCGGCAAAATTTCAGGCACGAATAAAGCCCTATAGCGAGTCACTAGAGCCGGTTTGAGATCGTATGAATAAAAGTTATCAGTTGTTGTTTTAAAGGCCGGATAACCTTCGCTGATATTGCTGAGAACGATCTTGGATTTGATTGATGTCCCCTGGACTAAAATCAGACAAGTTTATCCTTAATTCCTGGTTAATAGGTCCCAAAAAATCGAACGCCGGAATTCACCACTCATCTCTCTTTGGGGAGGGGTGGTTTTTTTATAAAGTTGAGTCATGCTGCATCTTTTTTATTGTTATTCTGAGATGGTTCCTCTCAACTCTAAAATCTCAAGAACCACTGAGAAATAACCGTGCTACATCCATCCACTTGGGCTAATCCTTGAGTGGATGGTTTTTATTTTTAACTCAAGACAATTGATTGACTGGGTAAGGCGGAGTGAGTCTTGCTCTTTTTGCGCCGGCACAAACTGATAAATATCCAGAAGCGTTCCGGGCAAATCGCAAGTCTCACGTTGGGTAATGCGAGCCTGCGCCATCCATCATCATTCGCCAAGCGCGGCTTTTGCAACAAAGCAAAACCTTTCGAAACGGCAAGATCAGGCTAAAGTTACGGAGTAAATCTTGCCTTATTCTGCAGGTTACAGCTGCTTTCTTTGGCGGATGATGGATGGATCTCGCAAAACGGCTTCGCTTAGATCTCATGATTAATTTCATGGGATTTTTTTGTTTTAACACTTTCAGCTTGATCAGTCGATCAGGCTTTTTTCATTTTAAATAATACTTAATCAAATTGTATGAAAACAACGCAAACAAACATTGCTGAAGTATGCCTTATTTATAAATCGAAGGTCAAAGCTTCAGACAGGAAAAAGATCTCTAGCAGTTTTGATGCTCATAAGATCTTTATGGAAAATTGGAACCCTGACACAATAGAACATGTAGAGGAATTCAAGATTCTTTTAATGAATCGCTCTAATTCTGTTCTAGGGATCATGGACGTATCAAAAGGGGGAATAAGTGGATGTTCCGTTGATATCCGCGTAATCTTCCAGGCAGCAATTAAAGCTAACGCCAGCGGTATCATAATCTCCCATTCACATCCGAGCGGAAATTTAAATCCTAGCGAAAGCGATACCAAATTGACTCAAAAGATTAAAGAAGCAGGAAACGTCATGGAAATTCAATTGCTCGATCATTTGATCCTAACACCGGATGGCGAATATTTCAGCTATGCGGATCAAAACCTCCTTTAATTGATAATTTGAAATACATCAAATAAAAATTAATGCTATGAACCTAAAATGTAGAATCTGTAATGGCGACTTCGTCCCGGATGACGAAACCATGGATTAGATCTGTGGAGAATTCATCGATTCGAACTCTGTGAACATTTGCGATGACTGCTGGGGTCTGATTCAGCTTTCTCAATATGACTTATCTGAATCATATTCGGATGCTGATCCAGGCTTGTAATTGTACTTTATAATACTCCGGTATATTGCCGGAGTATTTTTCTAACATGCATTGAATTCTAATTCACTTCTTTAAAAATGTCAAATGAAAATCTTCATAATAATATGTTTTATACTTTGGGTTATCTATCTTATTATAAATAATCTGGATAATAATGATAGCGAGAATAATGCTTCTCCCTCTATGTGACAATGCTCTTTTAATTCCCCGGCTGGTAGAATATAGATACTCCGCCGGAGTATTTGAAATTAGTGATTAAGGATAATTATATACACTTGAATTTTTTTCTGCTGCCAAACACATGCTTTTTTGCCAACCCAGACCCACAAAATACTGGTCTTTATGTTCCATAAGGATTTCAATATTGTAGAGAAAACTCTGAAATCAATCTATTTATCATAAGGCTTTAATTAAATAGTTTATTTACATTTGTTATATGCTTAGACAATCAGAAAATAGAATAGAACATTTCGGGACTACAATTATTTTTATTCTCTGTGTTTTCTTTCTTGCTTCGTTTCATCAAAATTCAAATAAACCAGATTTTTCAGGAGCATTTAGACATCAAATGGCGACCCAATATTCAGTTGCTATTCCGTCAAAAGATATTCCACAACTTTCGTCTCTACAAGGTTTTATATCACAGTTTGAGGAAATGAATTTTATACATTTCATCGAGCAACTCAAATTACTCACGGACAATAGATTAATTAATCAAAGAATAATTTCCCTTCACAAAATTGCATTGCTTATAAAACCTACATATCAGGAATTTTATTATCATCAACAATCTTTATCTTCTGAGGATATTCCGATCTTAAGTTAAACGCCATCTTATTTATTTTTCTAATTCTTGCCTTTTAAAAAAGTAAAAGGCTAATGGTTTAACTTAAAATCAACCACAATGTTTAAAAATTATATCAAATCTTCAGTGCGGTTTTTAATGCAAAATAAGGTCTTTGCTAGTATAAATGCATTAGGACTTTCAATAGCGTTAGCCGCTTCATTCATAATTTTGCTTTTCGTAATTAATGAACTTAGTTACGACCATTTCCATAAAAATAGAAACCAGATTTTCAGGGTGCTTAATTACTACGTTGATTATGATAAAACGACAGCTGAGACACCCTATGTTTTAGCTAAGACACTTAAAGAGGAATTTCCTCAAATAGATAAAGCGATTAGAACAAGGAACTTGAGAGGATTTAAATTAAAAATTAAAGATGAGTATATCAATGTTCCACAAGCTTTAGCTACAGATTCAGAAGTCTTTGATATTTTCACCATTTCTATGATTGGAAGTAGATTGAATAATGACCTTCTTGATGATCAAGACGCTATTGTTCTCTCAAGGGACCTGGCTGAAAAGATTTTCAGTGATCAGGACCCAGTTGGAAAAGAAGTCGTTGGTTTGATAAATAACGAGGATCATGTTTTTATTGTCAAGGGGGTTTATGAAAACATACCTGAAAATTCCGTCTTCAGAGCTACCTGCATGGTTAACAGCAAATGGACGATTGACCCAATTAACAAAGTACACGGAATAGCTAATGCTGATACAAATTGGGATTTAAATTACTGGATTACCTGGGTTTTACTCTCAAAAGATTGTAATATAGTTTTGTTTGAGAAGCAATTTCGGCCCTTTGAGAAAAAACACTTTAGCGAAAAGGCTAATAATCATTATTCTCTTCAAAATTTATCAGACGTTTATTTAGGATCAGATAAGATTTGGAACTCCGGTATCACTGGTAATAAAAATAACATCAGATTATTTTCAGCCATTGCATTCCTGATTATCCTTGTTGCGACTATTAATTATATCATCTTGTCTACTGCCGTATCAACTGGCAGAGCAAAAGAAATTGGAATAAGAAAAGCTACAGGCGCCGATAATAAAAGCATACAAAATCAATTGCTAAGTGAATCTGTACTACTTGCATTGCTTGTGTTACCATTCACCGGACTTATGATGTGGCTTGCCCTGCCATTTGCCGGGAAATTGTTTCAAACCGATCTTCAAATTATCAGTTCCAATATTATTATTTATATTTCTGCTTATCTTGCTTTGACAATATTTATTGGTGTTGCATCCGGAATGTACACATCATACTATTTATCCAGACTAAAAGTTATCGATATACTGGGTAAAAAAATTTCTTTTGGGAAAAGAAAGCAAATTATCCGTTCCTCTCTTATTGTCGTACAATTAATTATATTCTGCTCTTTCGTGTCATGTACTCTAATCATTAATTCTCAGTATCAATATGCTTTAAAAAAAGATCCCGGGCATTATACCAAAGATATTCTCCTGATTGATCTCGGTCGCGATTTTAAAGGGTATTCAGCTTATATAAATAGCATAAAATCGGATCCTAATGTAATTATGGCTGCAGGGACAGTTTCTAGTCTTCCGATGGTTGACTATGGGTTTGATATGTTTAAACATTTTAAGGATACGGAACGAAATGTACAGGTAGAAGGTATTGCCGTTGACTTTAATTTTTTGAAAACCATGGGTATTACTATACTAGAGGGCCGGGATTTTTCAGATGAGTATGGCAGTGACCTGGCACAGGCAACAATACTTAATGAAACGGCAGTCAAACAGTTGGGAATAACTGATCCTATCGGAAAGAAGCTCGGGAGTCAGACAATTATTGGCATTGTAAAAGACTTTAACCTTCATTCAATACATGACAATATTCCACCCCTTCATATAACATTGTCCGACCGTTACATCCGAAAGGTCGCAGTGCATTATAAATCAGGAAGGCTAGACAACCTACTCCCATTGCTTAAAACAGAGTGGAAAATAGTTGCTCCTGACAGGCCGTTCAGTTATGCAACATTAGAAGACGTAATTAAAGATACTTACTCTTCAGAGAAAAACCTTAGTACTATTATTTCCATTTTTGCTCTCTTTACCTTGCTGATTACTGCATCCGGATTATTTGGACTTACACTGTTCGTAGCTCGTTCGAGAATCAAAGAAATAGGTATAAGAAAGATATTCGGAAGCTCTGAAAAATCAATCATTTATTCATTCCTGTTTACTAACCTGATTCTTGTACTGGCTGCTGCCCTGCTTTCTGTTCCTGTGACCCTTCTTTTTATTAGAAAATGGTTAAATAATTTTGCATATAAGGCAAGTATTAACTGGTGGGTATTTATTATTTCTTTTACAATTGCAGCAGTTGTAGTGCTTTTAACTGTATTCATCCATTCCTACAAAGCTTCACGATTTAATCCGGTGGATGCCTTAAGATATGAATGATTTACACCTAAGTCTCAGCCTTTGACTATAAACGCTGCTCTTTTTAATCCCCCTGCCGGTAGAATGGTACTCGCCGGGGTTTTTATTAAAATTTGTGCAATCCGGGAAATGCAATCTCATTTTTATAGTTAACTTTAGTATCGATTGTGAAGTCAGACAGAAGCCTTTAAACATTGAGGATACAGCGGATTGTTGTGAAATGCTTATGTGACTGACGGGGCTTCGCTTTAATTACCGGGAATGGTAAAAAACGCGGTACAGTATAAAAGTTAATCTAAACTGTAACCACTCCTTTCGATAACGCGACCGCTTCTTTGGCACAAAATTTGTTCATCTGGTAAGAACGAATCATAGACAAATACTCTCCCAAGACTTAAATCTCTGACTTGGTGAATTTTTAAAAAAAGAAAATAGATAATCCCATGACCAAATTCATTCTAAGTTGGTTAGCAGTTTTATTCATATCTATTATATCCGTTGATTTATCTGGACAGAAATCTAATCAACTAATTCAACCATCAATGCAGGAAACTATTAAACTGCGAGCCGTCACTTTCTCTGATTCTACCTTTCCATCTAATAAAATATTTCAAAAAGTAGGTTTTATTAAAGGCAGTCTGGTTAAAATAAAAACTAACGCTCCGATTTGTTTTGCAGACATTTCCAGCAGTGATAAAAGATTGTTTGCGAAGTCAAATTCCAAGGGAGAATTTCTCCTTTCTCCAATTATATTTCCAACTACTCTCAAAATCAGGAAATTCGGTTATAAAGACGAGACTATTATTCTTGATTCTCCCAAAGATTCAGTTTTGATTTCACTAACTCCTCTCGAAATTCATAAGAACAATTCGAGTAATAAAACACCGATACAATTTGGATTATTGCTTAAAAAGGCTCTTGAGAAATTCCGGATAAACAACAATCCTGAATCTCAGAATCCTTCACAAAGGGAACTTGTTTATTGCCGAATCAATTCATCGGTCGATTCAAAGATAACCAGCTTTTTTGAAAGATATGCGCATATGAATGTAAATAAGTATGCACTTCAAGGAGATCAATCCAATATAACCCGGTACGCATCAACAGAAGGATCTTCACCTGGGTTAATTGAAAACAGTTTAGAATTTAAAATTGACCCATTCATCAACCTGCCAATGTTTATTGAAGGTTATATCAATCGGATGGGATTTTTTGAACAGAATGGGAGTCTGATTGCTATGGTGGGGGTCAATTTGGAGGAAACCAAAAATGTTTATTACATTAATGTTGCCGACACTTCGATCGTATATTTAACCAGCCATTTTAAATCAAAAAGCAGGAATCGAATACAAGGACCTTCGACAATATGGCAGGATAACAAAAGTTCTTCAACTGAAATTTCTTTTTCTCCTGCAGTTGAAAATAGAAACAGTTATCATATCGATTGTATCAATGAAAATGAAGATTTCAGGTTGGTTCAGAAGAATAAGCCTGATCAGGTCATTTCTAAAAGCACACTTTTTGCTGTAATTCCTGATTCTTCCTTTATAAGTAATGCTGTAAGAGATCATGTTATGCATGAAACATTAACTGAAGCGAAACAGCAGATTAATTTTAATGCAAAATTTTCCTTATCCGGAAAGTCAACAGCTTTTAATTCAGAAATAGAAAAATTGTTCCAAAAGCCCTATAATCACGATTTCTGGGTCCAAAACTCATATATTAAGCCGGATTTTAAAGAACAAAAACAAATTCAGAACTGGGAGAATAATAACAGGTTTTACTCTGAAAATCGTCTTTCCCCTGCAAATGAAATAATCGGAGTGGACTCGCTGGTTAAAATAATGAATAATAACATTGTTGCTGTTGAAAACGTATATATTGCGACCGATCGCCACGATTATCTTGCAGGAGACACTATCTGGTTCAGCGCTTTTGTTCTCGACAACCTTTACATGGATTCAACTTTCATAAGTAAAATTTTGTATGTCGATTTAATAAATGCAGATAATAAACTGGAAAAGCATTTGAAACTCATCATCAGGAATGGCAGGACACGGGGTGATTTTGCTCTTAATAAAGACCTGAAAAACGGAATATTTCGCATAAGAGCATATACTCAATATATGAGAAATTTTCAGAATGAATATCTTTTCGAAAAAGACATTCCTGTCCATCAGTCGAACCTAAGAAACCTGATAGTAGTAAATCCTGTAATAAATAAAAGTGCTGATGGCGATTCAGTAGACTTATACCTACAGACAATTCTACCAGATGAATACAGAGCTAAGGAAAAACAACTTGAAGTATTTGTAAGACTTAACGATACATTGAGTGTGAGAAAAATCTTCAATTTTAAAAAGGAGTTCAATGGTTCGATGGGTTTTTTTGTACCATCGTCGCTTTCCTGCTCTTTTGCCGACATAAAATTTACACTTTCCGACAAAGCCATCATCTCGGAACAACGATTATCGCTTCCATTGAAATCAGGAATTAACCTTCAGTTTTTCCCGGAAAGCGGGAAAATGGTTGCAGGAATCGAATCAATAATTGCCTATAAAGCAGTGGACAACCGAGGTAATCCTGTAGAATTTGATGCCGATGTTGTCGACGGAAATCAAAACATTGTTACACACATCACAGGAAATAAATCGGGAGTTGGAAAGTTTGGATTTACCCCAGAGTTAAATCAATCATATAAAGCACTTGTAACTCTGTCGGGCAACAAATATGTTTTTAGTCTTCCGATTACTGAACCAAAGGGTTATGTTCTGAATTTCAATTCTGATTCCAGCGTAATCTATATTAAAAATAACCAGAACAATTATAAGAGCAAACATTATCTGCTGGTAGCAGTAAGGGGAGCTGTTTTCACTTCAATTGAAGCAAAACTAGACACCAAAACGCTGAAAATACATTTGCCTCTTGAAATATATCCCAAGGGTATCGTTCAGATAACCCTGTTTGACAGCCTATTTCGTCCGCTTGCTGAGCGACTTGTATTTAATAACCGGCCCGATAAGAAAATGTTAATTCATGTTGAAACTGATAAAAAGGATTATGGGCAGAGGGAAAGAGTGAATTTGATAATCAATGTTACTGATGCTGTAGGGAATCCGGTTGTATATTCTCTCTCAATGGCAGTTCTAGACGCTTCGAAAACTGATTCACTTATAAACTCCCCCGATATTGAATCATACCTGTATCTTACTTCCGAATTGAAAGGGGAGATCGACTACAAATTAATAAACCTTGCTGATACGACTCCTTCGGGTAATAGAAATATTGACCTGGTAATGATGACGCAAGGCTGGCGAAATTTTTTATGGAATTCAATCCGGTACAGCAAAACACTAAAAGATATGTATCCGGTCGAGAAGGGGTTTTACATAGATGGGACTGTATTAAATAATAGTCGTAGACCCGGCAGTGATTATAATATTAGTTTTTTAGACTTTAAAACAGGTTATAATGGTATTGTTAAAGTTGATGAAAAGAGCAGATTTAAAATTGACATGCCTTTCTTTAACGATTCCCATATTTTTATCATTCAGAATAGGAATAAAAAAGAGAGGATTGACGATCTTGGTTTTAATCTTGATACTATTCCTGTTCCTGGAATTAATTATCGAAAGAATGAATTACCCTTTGTTTCATATAAACCGGGATACCTGAAAACCCTAAATGAAAAATATGCTGAAATGAAGTCACTAGATGCCTCAAATATAAAATATAATTATATACCGGAAGTTAGTGTTAGAGCAAAATCGCACCCCTGGTATTCTAAACCTGATGTTATGATCAATTTGGATAAGAAGGATCCAACGGGTAAAAAATACCAAAACTTATTTCAGATGATATATGAGGAATTTGGCGAAAAAGCATTTACCGCCATCGGGTTCGGTGCGTCTGGTTATGCTATTCAGCCGATTCTTGTTGTAAATGGAGCCCCTATGACCGCAGCTTCCTGCCCACCTTGTTATGATGCTTTGCGTTATCAATGGGTAACAAGCATTCCTGTTAATGAAATATCGAATGTCAAGTTTTATGAGGCTGGAAGTGAATACAGTAGATTTGTAACGCCGCCGCTAGCAGCACCAACTTCATTGTCATTTAATGATGAAGCAGCGCCACCTTCTTTTCTAGAGAAAGGATCGCCTATGGTAGATATAGATTATTTACCCGTTATTTCATTTACAACCTATTCAAAGGCTTACAGGGGAAATCCCAAAGGAGCAATTATTTTCCCGTTTCAGGGGATTTACAAGGCTAAAGAGTTTTATAAACCTGATTACGAAAACAACAACAGCAAAATACCTGACAACAGAACGACTATATATTGGAATCCTGAAATAAAAACCGATTCAACAGGGAAGGCAAAAGTTTCGTTCTATAATTCCGATCTGAAAGGTGAAGCTCTAATCAGGATTTCCGGGGTAAGTTACAGTTTAAAAGATGCTTCAACAGCCGTATCAAATTACTTGTCTCATTAAACAGATTCTTATTCATTAAAGACATAATTAGAGTTAAATACTTTATTTTACAAGCACATTTAAACCGGACACGCTTTATCTCAACGATAATCTTTCAGACAACTTTGCAAAGAGAAAGGTTCATAAACTTTAAAGAGGAATTGGTTATATCATTATAATTTTAAAATACTTGCTATAGCTCGGACTGTCAATTGCCTTCAGCAGACGAGTACTTTTTTAATATCAATGAAACCCTATCTATAAAATGTAATCATATACGACAAATATTGGCAATATCTCCAAACTTAATAATTGTATGAAAAAAACAGCACTAATCTTCACTTTGAGTTTGTTTTCCTATTTTGCATTCTGCCAAACTGAAAACAAAACTGATTTCAACTTTGGATTTGAAAAAATCTCAAACAAAGGACAACTCCCTGATAATTGGATGAAATGGGGAACCGCAGACTATAAATTAAGTTCTGACACAATTGAAAAACACTCAGGGAGAACATCCTTATCGATAGAATTTATCGGAGCTAGTATTGACCAATCCTTTGGTTCTTGTGGGTATGCAATCCCTGCAATTTATAAAGGAAATCAAATTGAACTTAGAGGATATATGAAATTGCAGAATATTGACAATGGACGAATTGGTTTAATGTTACGTATAGATGGAGCTAATGGAACATTACAGTTTGATAATATGATGCAAAGAAATATTCATGGAACTTCAGATTGGACATTATACTCAATTGTATTGCCACTTCCTAAAAATGCAAAAACAATCTTTATTGGTCCAATACTTAGTGGAACAGGTAAATTATGGATTGACGATATTCAATTGTTAATCGATGGAGAAGATATTGGAAAAGCTAAACTGAAAGAACAACAGGTATATAAAGCAGATAATGACAAGGAATTTGATAAAGGCTCAAATATTACAATCCCAAATTTAACTCCAGTTAAAATTGAAGATCTGGCCATTTTGGGAAAAGTTTGGGGATTTTTGAAGTATTATCATCCGGCTGTAGCCAAAGGTGATTATAATTGGGATTATGAACTATTTAGAATTCTGCCTAAAGTTCTACAATGCAAAAGCGATAAAGAGAGAAATGAAATATTATCAAAATGGATCCTCAGTCTTGGTGAAGTAACAATTGAAACTCAAAGCAAGATTGAAGATTCAGCTATAAAATTCACTCCCGATTATTCCTGGATTAATAATTCATTGTTGGGGGAAGAGTTGACAAAACAGTTATTAGCTTTACGAGATGCAAAACGTGGTGGTGAAAATTATTATTTAGGATTTGTACAAGGTGTTGGTAACCCCGAGTTTAATAATGAGAGTCCATATAATAATATTTTACCAAAGCCTGATGCTGGATATCGTTTACTATCCTTGTATAGATATTGGAATGTCATTCAATATTTATACCCATACAAAAATCTCTTCAAAGAGAATTGGAACGATGTACTTAATGAGTTCATACCAAAATTTATAAATACAACAGGTGAATTAGATTACAAATTAACTGTTTTAGCTCTCATAGCCCGCATTCATGATACACATGCAAATATTTGGGGAAATGATGAAACCTTACAGGCTTATAAAGGTGCAAATTATGCCCCGATAAATGTTAAGTTTGTTGAAAACCAGGCAATAGTAACAGATTTTATTAAGACAAAATCTGGCAATGTGCCGGGACTTCAAATAGGTGATATTATTGTAAGTGTAAATAATAAAAGCCTTGATAAAATAATTCAGGAGAAATTGCCAATTACTCCTGCTTCCAATTATTCCACCCAATTACGCGATATTGCCAGGGACATTTTACGGACAAATGATTCTGTTTTAAATATTACATATAAGCGTGGCAATTCAATCACTCCTTTAACATTAAAATGTTATTCACCGAAAAACATTAACATATATGAGAATTATTATAAAAAGGATACTTGCTTTAAGTTTATAACCCCTGAGATTGGATATGTTTATCCGGGTACTATTAAAAATAAATATTTGCCGAAAATTATAAGTGAAGTCCAAAAAGCTAAGGGACTCATCATTGATTTACGCTGCTATCCTTCAGAGTTTATTGTTTTTAGTCTGGGTGAGTATTTAATGCCGGATTCAATCAGCTTTGTAAAGTTTTCAAATACTAGTCTAAATACTCCGGGATTGTTTACTTATAATAAAGCCTTAACAGTTGGCAAAAGCAATAAAGAATACTTCAAAGGGAAAGTCATCATATTAGTAAACGAAATAACGCAGAGCCAGGCAGAATATACAACAATGGCATTAAGAGTTGCTCCAAATGCCACAGTAGTAGGATCAACAACGGCAGGAGCTGACGGTAACGTTTCACAGTTTTCTTTACCAGGTGGAATAAACACTATGATTAGTGGAATTGGTGTCTATTACCCTGATGGAAAAGAGACACAACGAATTGGAATGATTCCTGATATCGTGATCAAACCAACTATAAAGGGGATTAAACAAGACAGGGACGAATTAATTGAAAAGGCGATAGAATTAATAAACAAAAAATAAATTGTCATACAACCCGGTCAGTTGGGGACAAGTTTGTCAATTTTCTTTGCAAACACGATTTTGACAATCTCATCATGACTTACAATTCTCGTTCATCTATCGGGACCACGCCGTCTGGACAGTTTCATCGTGACACCAAACGCTCATCCACCAATCGGGACTTTGCAAAAACGCAGACCAACCCTGACACGGACGACAATTAAACCGCCGGACCGTTAGGTGTAAGATTTCGGTGCAATACCATGATAGCCAACGCACAAGCAAGAGTTTGGCAGCCCATCCCTGCAAACATTCTCCAGCTGCCAAACACATGCTTTTTGCCTTCCCTGGACTTTAATGATAATGACTTTTTGTATAAATATTTAGCACTTTAGTTGCACAACTAATATATTCGTTATAAATTTAATATCGATTGATAATATAGAATACTTAATAATTTAAATATGAAACGTATATTAATTCAATCATTTTTAGGTGTGTTTCTTTTATTAAATTTATCATGCCACCAGAATCGTCTTAAAACCAATGAAAAAGAATTGGTAAGTGAAATTATTCTTCAGGAAAATGAAAAATTGGCAGATGAAAAAGCTGCATTTGAAAAGAAAATATCAGAAACGGACAATAAATCATCCGGTGGATTAAGGTTCAAAGAGAATCGCTCAATCGATCCTCAAAGACCACCAATTCGTATTGACATACCCGGGACTAAGGAAAATGAACGAAACTTCAAACTTTCTGATATCGCTTCTTCAGTAAGGTATATTAAACTTCAGAATCCACCCGACACAACATTGATTTATGATAATTTTTTTTATCGCGACGATCTTATGTCAACAATAAGGTCTGATGGAGAAGAAATTATTTTTCAGGGATTATTCGGACTGACACGATTCAATATGCAAGGTGAATATCTTGAAACAATCTGGAAAAATCAAACAGGAATTAAGATTTTTGGAAGTAGTTGGGTATCATATGCTGGAAAGGACTTCTATGGGATCCCCCCCTCTTTTCCTGTTAATATAAGTAATGGTAATATCTATTTTACATTCTTCGACGGACCTTCTGGGAATGGGCAAGTTATGAAATACAAAACGGGTACTAATAAAATGCTGTCTGCACAATCTCAGACTGAAATATCAGGACTTGGAATCATCCCTGGCGACACATTGTTTAATACTCACCGAAATCTCTTTGAAGGTTATAGCGGTATCTATGGACTCGGAAATGGCACCTGGGCTGGCATTAACCAGAAATGGAATGCTGGCAAAACGGGCTCCCTTCTGGTAACTTATAGTGAGAAAGGGGATACGCTTTGTCAATTTACAGATTATGACCGAATTAAGAACTTTAATTATTCAAATGGTGGCAGAAATGCAGTTCAATTATCAAGCTATTTTTATAATAATTTGTTAACAATAAAACAGGAATATAATGACACTGTATTTCGAGTGATTCCCCCAAACAGACTTTTACCTATATATATAATTGATTTTGGAAAATATAAATTTAATTACATTGATGGCTTCAATCCAAATTTCGATTTGTCTGAAAAGCTTATGCTTAATTCTCTGGTTGAGACAAATGATTTCCTATTTATCAGATACACACAAAACATTGATGGGCCTACTAACCGTAAGAAAAACACAGTGAAGTTTTTCTATGCCTTATTCGACAAAAAGGTTGGTAAGATATATTATAATCCTGGATATACATTCTTGCCAGAGGGTATAGTAAATGACATAGATGGAGGCATGCCATTCTGGCCTGAATTTATTACTCAACAAGGAGAAATGATGAAACTTGTCTCAGGGAAAATCTTGAAGGATTATATAAGCTCGCCTTCATTCAAAAAAAGTGATATTTCAGATGAAAAACGACAAAAACAGATATCAATGGTTGCAGGTTTGAGAAATACCAATATGGTTATAATCATCGTAAAATGAACCCACAAGTCAAAATAATTCTTCGGAATTTATTAAGGAAACCTGTTTATACAATCATCACTTTCACAGGTTTTACGATCGCAATCGCTGCCAGTTTACTTATTTATCTTTGGGTTTATAATGAGTCAAACTATGACAAATTTCATCCTGATTATCCACGCATTTATCGTGTTCTTACCTTGTCAAAACAAGGAGATAAAATTGTAAAATCTCCCATGGGCTCCGTACAGGTACCAAAGACCATGAAAATGGATTATCCACAAATTGAATATGCTACTTACATTAGTTACGATTCTGAAGATTCTCCTTTGCATTTGGAATCAAAAAGTGAAAAGGTTGAAGCAAGAAGATGCTGGACAAATGATGATTTTTTCAAAATATTTGCAGGATTTAAATTTTTAGAGGGTTCAGCCCAACGTGCTTTTGAGAAACCCGAGAACATTGTTTTGTCGGAAAAAACAGCCAGGAAAATATTTGGGAATCAATCTGCTTTGGGGAAAACTCTAATAACTGATAAGTTTTCAAAGGAGGTTTATACTGTTAGTGGAGTTATCCGCATCCCTGAACAAAGCCACATCGACTTCGGATATATCCTCAATGATAAGAATATTAGGAATTCATCCTTTTCAAATAATTGGGCACTTTCCAGTTGGGTAAGAGTATATATTAAACTTCAAAAAGACGCCAAGATTGATGACCAGTTTTTAAGCTCAATATCAAATCAGATCAACAAGTATTCGAAATATATTGACAAGCTTATGTTTCAACCTCTGGCTGATATTCATCTTTATTCTGATTATAGTAACAATTGGTTAGATAAGAACCCTGGCGATTATAAATATGTTTGGATTTTTTCTGGTCTTGCTTTTTTGGTAGTCCTTATGGCTTCACTTAACTTCTCAGCATTGTCAGTTGCTCGTGCCTCGGAGCGTTCAGTTGAAATTGGTATCAGAAAGGTAAATGGAGGAAGTAAGATCAGTATTTTCCGGCAGTTTTTAACTGAATCCGTTTTTCAGACCTTTGCAGCAACTATAACTGCTCTATTCATTGTTATCCTTATTTTACCATTGTTCAATAATCTTTCGTCGAAACATCTCACATTGAACTTTTCCCCTGAACTTATTTTAAACCTCTTCCTTTTGACTTTGATGGTAGGTATTATGGCAGGCATTTATCCTTCATTATACCTTTCATCGCTTAATCCTGTTGGAATTTTTAGAGGTGGATCGATAAATGGTTCGAAGAGTAATTTTATAAGATTATTGGTGACTGTCCAATTTGCAATAGCTATCTTTTTCATCACTACAACTATACTGTTTATCAAACAGTTAAGTTACATCCATAATATAGACCTTGGAATTGATGACAAAAATGTAGTAGTAATTCCAACAGGGCTGTGGTATGACAATAAAGAGTTTAAACAAGAATTACTTAGGAATCCAAGCATTTTAAGCGTTTCAGCAAGCACTTATGCACCAATTGGAGTAGGTTTCAAAGGACCTCTTTCTGTAAGCCACGAAGGACGTATGGACACACTTCAGGTCAATTATTACTTTGTAGATGAAGACTTTGCCAAAACCTATAAATTGGAGGTAATAAAAGGTCAATTTATACAAATGAGTTCCAGCGCTTATTGGGAGGCATTGGAAAAAGAAAAGAAAAGCAGCACAGATGGAGCTGAACATTCTATTTTTGTTCCTATTGTAATAAATGAAACTGCAGAAAAAATGTTGGGATTTAATGATCCGATAGGACAAAGAATTGGAATTGATGTAATCGTGGGAGTTATAAGAGATTTCCACTTCAGATCGTTACATTATCCAATTGAACCTCTGATAATGTCAAATAATCCAGAAGAAATAGAAACAATGAATGTAAGAATAGCTCAAGGAAATACTTCAAAAACACTTAATTATATCCGTGACATTTATAAAAAAAACAGAGACAATAGAGAGTTTTCTTATACATTCTTCGATGATCTTCTCAATGACGTTTATCAACCTGAGACCCAATTAAAAAATATTACAATTGCTTTTGCAATATTGGCAATAGTAATTTCAATGATGGGTATTCTGGGAATGGCAATCTTTTCAATAGATCGCCGAACAAAAGAAATTGGGATACGGAGAGTAGCCGGGGCAAAAAGTTCAGAAATACTAGTATTGCTTAATAAAGAATTTATAATATGGGTTTTATTAGGGTTTGTAATAGCCTCTCCAATAGCATTATATGTAATGCGTGAATGGTTGCAGAATTTTGTATATAAAACAGAATTAAGCTGGTGGATTTTCTTGTTAGCTGGAATGATGGCTTTAGTTATTGCTCTGGTAACAGTAAGTTGGCAAAGTTGGAAAGCAGCAACAAGAAATCCTCTTGAAGCATTGAGATATGAGTGATTTTCATTCTCATTTTCATCCAGGACTAAAATGACCTTCTTTTAATATTGATAGCTAAGAAGAGCTTTACTGATAAATGGAATTGTGCTTCTTTTGATGCCCCGGTAGAATATAACTCCACCGGGGTTTATATTAAAAATTGTGCAATCTGGGAGATGCAATCTTATTTTTTGTTTAACTTTCATATCGATTGTGAAGAGTCAGACATAAGCCTTTAAACATTGAGGATACAGCGGATTGTTGGAGTAAAGCTTCTGTGACTGACGGGGCAGCGCTGTAAGAAAGCGAAAGTAAAGAGGAACCAAAAGAGTATTGCGAAAGCTGTTATAAGGCTGTGTATAAAACACTATTAAGTTAGCGTTCATGCCAGTTCCATCTAACAGGACAAATTACTTATAACAAAACAAATACTAAATAATTAAAAGTGCACTAATGAGAAAATACATCCTTTTATTATTTTTTATTTTTAGTGTATCTTACATCTGTAGTGGGCAGATTTTCAGCAAGACCCAAGACCTGTTTCCTGTAACAACAAATAAACCTGGTTCAGGTAACCTAAATATTATTCAAGATCCTGGACTTGATACTCTAATAAACCGTTATATTTTAAGTAATGACAACCAAACGGAACCTAATGGTTTTAGAATACTTATCTATAGAAATTCAGCATTGAGTGCCAGAAATGAATCGGGAACTATTTATGCAGAGTTTATGACACTTTTCCCAGATATTCCTTGCTATAGAGTATTTCAGGGGCCAAACTACTTTCTTGTTTTAGCTGGTAACTTCAGGTCGAAAGCTGATGGTATGAAATTACTTTTGTTGATCAATAAGAAATACCCCAATGCGTTTTTTGTTCCTTATCTTCTCAATTTTGATGATTTGAATAAGACTGATGCTAAAAAATAATAAATTTGGACAAGAGTTATTAAATCTTGCACAAATGCCAACTCGGCCGGTCCTTTAGTGAATTGCCATCGTCAGCCTGGACAACTTCATCGTGACACCAAACGCTCGTCCACTTATCGGAACTGGCAAAAACAAATGCCAAACCTGCTAACTGATAAATAATAAGTTAGATTTATTATTGGCATAATATTTGTTTAATTTAGATTAACCTTCCTAATCTTCATCCTTATGAAAAGCCTTATCAAGTTCGTATTTTTTATAGCCCTAATGAGTTCATTGGTCATACTGATCTCATGCCTAAAAAAAGATTCAAATGTTCTACCAAATCCTGCGAATCCAGTAAAAATAACAATTGAGGGTTATCAGCAAGAGGTAATAGATTCTGCAAACAGGTTCGCATTTGATCTGTTTAAACCTATTCTTGCCGCAGCTTCTGAGACCGAGAACATAATGATTTCTCCATTCAGCATATCAAGTGCCCTTTCAATGACACTTAATGGTGCCTCAAACGAGACTTTTGATGCCATGAAAAAGTCACTTGCTCTGAAAGATAAAACTCTGGAACAAATAAACGAGACATACCTTAAACTGATGACGGAGATGGTAACTGTTGATAAAAGTGTTGTTTTGGATGTAGCCAATTCCGTATGGGTAGATAAACAACTAAATGTTAAACAAGCTTTTATCACAGATCTTAAGAAATGGTATAATAGCGAGGCTCGGAATATAGATGTTACAGATCCAAATGCTGTGGGTATTGTCAATGATTGGATTGCATCTAAAACTCAGGATAAGATCACAGATATGTTAGATAAGTTTGATTCCGGTGCTGCCATGCTTCTGATCAATGCTATATATTTCAATGGCAAATGGAGTTATGAATTTGACAAATCAGAAACTAAAGATGAGCCATTTTATGTTACGTCATCAGGTTCCATAACAGTTCCAATGATGCATATTATTCATAATCTTAAAGTAATAAGAAGCAATTCCTTTTCAATTGTTGAGATTCCTTACGGACAGGGGAACTATAGTATGGTAGTGGTTTTACCTGACGAAAACCTATCTGCTTCGGATTTGGCTAATGTGCTCACCCCCTCGATGTGGCAGGACTGGATGGGATCGCTGGCTGATAGTACCCGTGAGGTAATGCTGAGTATGCCTCGTTTCAAATTTAATTATAAGAGACTTCTGAATCAAGATCTGATAAACCTTGGAATGGGCATTGCATTTTCAAATCAGGCCGATTTCAGCAACATTAGTGACCAGCCTTTGATGATATCCAAGGTACTTCATCAATCGTTTATCGATACAAACGAAGAAGGAACTGAAGCTGCTGCTGCCACAGTAGTGGAAATGCTCGCTGGTGCTGCAGAACCATTTGCTGTAAATGCGAACCACCCATTTTTATATTTTATACGGGAGACTTCAACAGGTACAATAATATTTATGGGGAAAGTAAGTAATCCGACTAATAATTAAGATCCAAAATCATTTAAAGATTAGAGAAAAATTCTTGCTGGCTGACAATTTTAAAATACTTGTGCTAACACATACAGTGCTATGAAAAGCACATCACCATGCAGAAAGACAAGTCCTGGAGAAATCCGGGACTTTGTGTTTATAACTCTTCCTTTCCGGTCCTTCAGCCATTTTTGTGCTTTACCCCAAAAATCTTTTTTAATGGCTTTAAACCCATCCAAATTGAGCCGTTTTCACAATCTAACATCTAGCCTTAACTGTAGGACAATAAAAAACCCCATTACAACTAAATGCAATCAGGCAAATTTATTATGTGAGAAGTTTTTATTTATTTAAATTGTTTGTTTCTATATGGTGTGTTATTAAAGCAATAATTTCATCATGACTTTTAAATTTATTATAAAAATTTTCATGACATACAGGACAATTATCATCAACAATCATACATTTACATTTTGGACAATAGTGAGTTAAATTGTCAACCACCATTTTACCTGTATAATTTAAAACATAGTCCCAACGATAAAGGACATCTCCAAATTGATGTTCTTTATAGTCCAAAAATGAAGATTCTTTGGCTACCTCCTTTTCCTTCTTTTTGATAGACATTAACCATAGAATCAGAACGATTAATCCAACAACAAGAAACGGTAAAAGAATCAAAAACCAAAGTGAAACTTGGACTTTAATATGAAAGGAATCTGCTATTAGATTAGCTATCCATTTTATAACACTCCAAATTGAACTCAGAATTTTTGTTAGTCCGAAGTACTCAAGTATAATTACTCCTAAAATACTTGATCCTGTCCCGATAAACCAAGGATTACTGAGTAATTTGTGCTTCTTTGTTGTCATATTTTATGAAGATACCTCTGGATTTCAAATGTCTCAAATATTCTGATATAAAGCAAATAAAAACCCCCGCACTCGTTTCCGGTCAGGGCAATTTTGTATATTAGCAATAACTTAATCAGGGTAATATGAAGAGAGCTTTATTGCTTTTATTCTCTTTTTTAATAATTTATCCACTCCGAGGACAAAAATTGGATGAATTCTTTGTTCAAAGCACAGCATATATAAGTTATCTCATAAAAAAAGATAATAAAATGTGGAGCAGTTCTGGGACAGGATTTTTAGTTTTCATTGAAAAAAATACTATCACGCATACTGGGAGAATGTATTTAGTTACTAATAAACATGTATTACCCAAATCAAGTGAATCAAAGACCATAACTGTTAAAGTACCTTTTGAAACTGAAAAGGATACTACTTTCATAGAATTCAATGTTGATATATATAATAAAGACAGCACCCTTAATAGTTTTGTTAAATTTCACAAAAATAAAAATACAGATGTGGCGGCGATTGATATAACTGCAATTGTCTTATATAAAAATCTAAGAATAAGTAGCATCCCTTCTCAGTTATTGCTTAGAAAATCTGATTATAAAAAACATAAAATTGGATTGGGAGATGAAGTATTTATCATTGGATATCCCAGCAGCATTTACGATAAGCGATCAGTTATGCCTATTGTCAGGCAGGGAATCATTTCAAGCAATCCATATAAAGAATTCTATTTCAATAACGCTTTCATGGATAAAGACTCTACATTACCTAATCCTTTAGATGGGTTTCTTGTCGACGGAAGTATATTTCCCGGTTCTAGTGGAAGCTTAGTGTTGTTGAAGGCAGCTACTGAAATTGATTTAGAATTTACAGTTTCAAGAGAATCACCTTTTGTTCTGGGAATAATATCGAAAAATTTTAATAATAATAAAGATCAAAGCATAGGTCTTGGTCTAGTATTTTCTTCAGAATGTATTTGGGAAGTACTCAACGAATTTAAGTAGGATAATTATAATGATCAAAAAAGAAGCGGCATTTCCTCATTTAGTTCTCGTGCTTTGTTCGTTGTTAATTGTGAAGTCAAGTGAAAGAAGGAATTACAAAACTTATTTTTTATCAATCTCAGTACGTAAAATATTTGATCTGCTATAAATGACTGCTTTGTTTTGAGGTTTATTAAATGTAAAGATGTAATCCTTTGAACTTCCTAAATACAATATACTATCCGATGTTTCAATTATTACTCCTTTATTAAAATAAATGGTTTCTTTAAAGGTTGCTGATTTTAAATTTTTTGTTATGTATCCAGCATTTATATATGAAGCTAACTTCATTGAAAAAATAAGCACAACGAATGTTATCAAGAATATTTTGAACTTGGTCATATTTAATGACATAAAATTTGGAAAATAATTAAGTAAAGCATAAAAAGTAATTGAAAAAATTAGAGGTACAGACCCTATTAAAGTGATAATATTTTCTTTATTCCCTGTTACTTTGAAGAGAATAATAAGTATAGTGAAATAGATTAAACTTAAAGAAGAAATTACTAATATTAATATTTCATGGCCCTTAGAGGAAAATGAAGGAGAAGTTGGATTTTTATCTGATTGAGAAGATATAAGCCATTTATTTGTATAATGAAAGGTAAACTGTATAAAAAAGAATATGCCTGAACATATAATTAGGTATGGCCAACTAGAAAAAATTTCATTTACATAATCTTCAGTTGAAAAGTAAGGTTTTATTGGAATTCCAAAGAATGAATAATAACACAAATCACATATATATCCATCCACGATTAATATCAAATAAAAGAATACGGTATATTTAATAAATGACTCAAGAATTGAAGTTTTTGTTTTTTCTGTTTCCATTATAATTAGTTCAGATTAAAAAAAACGGCATCCCCTGATTGAAAAAAGCCTCGCTGCTTCTTCGTGCTTATCGCTGCAAATAGAAGAGGATACCGCTGATATCAAATGCTGGATATTATTTTTTCATAAACTCATCAAAATCTTCTTTTCTTACAAAATATTTATCTGCTATTTTCTTCCCCTTAAGTTGGTCATTAGTGATTAACTTGATAACTTCTTCCTCAGATATCTTTAATCCTTCAGCGATTGCACTTGTTGTTAAAAGACCAAGATCATTAGTCGATTGACTCATAAGTGTGGTTTTATTTGTAGTTTTTTTAACATCACCTGCAGCTTTCTCTCTCATATCAATCTCATAAGGAGATAATTTTCTGCCATTAACAACTGTATCAACATATTCTGTCTTCAACTTATCAAGTTCGTATGGGGATAAATCTTTCCCAGAGTATTTTATTTCACCTTCCTCATTAATTTCTACATAAACTGTTATTGATCCCTTCATTAATATTAAATATAATAACCCCGGTATCACAAAAAGTAAAAATAAAATCACTACCACTATAATTTCCGGTTTTTTTTCCATTATAAATTGACAGGTCAAATCAGTCCGATTTGCTATTTGCCAACCTTTTTTTTGTTGTTTGATAATTTCATTATCAAGAATTGCTTTGCGCTCATCAAATGTTTTCATATAGGGTTGTTATTAACTTAAATACAGACTTGATCATAACGAAAGTTAAACAACTTATTATTCAATGCAAAAGGATTATTGGAAAATAAGAAGCGGCATCTCCAAAATGAATAAAACCTAATGTCAATGTCTGAATAGCAATATTAGCAAATGGTATAGGAAATACCGCAACAGTAAATTTCAGAAGAAAAAATATGATATCAAAATATAAGTATTGAAACTATAACCATTGAAACGGGATAAGCCTTGGAGCCACTTTCACTATAGAAGCTCAGGGTCAGGGTTTTGTCAAATGTTCAGGCAAAAGGACTGCTCACAACGTATTTTATATTTAAAAGTTACAATCCCTGTCAATCTTTTCAGTAATTCTATCAATTGACTAGAGGGCGTCACGAATTGATAAGAAGTTTTGCCAGTCTATAACAGTGCCGTATCTTTGTGTAGCTGGATGAAGGTTTAAAAGCTGAGCAATATACAGTAGAGTTCCTTCAGACAGGCTTCGAAATAAAGTTCTTTTATAATAAAAACACAAAAATGAGTTTAAAAATCAAAAAACTCGATGAAAGAATCCTTGTAGTAGAATACCTATTACAGCACAAAGGTTGTACTGAACAAAGGGCAAAGGACCGAGTACTTGAGAAACTTCGGTATCATTACAAAAAGTTGTTGACTGAAGAAGGATTGCCAAGAACCACGGAATGTGTGGTAATTTTACAAGACGGTTACTGTGATGTAATCGCAAAAGTGATTGCCTAATTAACAATCAAAACTGAGCCTCTGGAGAAATCTAGGGGCTTTTTTTGTCTCCAGACATCCGCAAAACGTCCGTAACTTTCCATAAGTCCGCATGGAATCTATATAAATAGTGTCCCACAAAGGGACACAAAGGCTATCTCTAAGGTTCATAAAGGACTATACAAATAGATTTTTATAACTCAAATTCCTGACCTTTTGCAGGAATCTCAATGTTTTTAAACCCTTCTTCCTGCAGCGATATAACGTACTTCTTTTGTGTCTCATACTCTCCATGAACTATAAACATCCTTGAGATAGCGCTTTTATCCTGGCAATTTAAAAAACTGATAAGTTCCTTATAATCAGCATGACCACTGAAAGATTCTATTTTTTTAACTTCAGCTTTTACCTCATGCACAGTTCCAAATATGGATACTTCTTTATCACCCCTACCTATTTTTGCACCCAGAGTTGTTGGTGCACAATATCCGACTATAAGTATTGTGTTTTTCGGTTCTGAAATATTATTTGCAAGATGATGTTTTATTCGACCTGCTTCCATCATGCCTGAAGCCGAAATTATCACACATGGTTGTTTATGATCGTTAAGTTTTTTTGAATCTTCTACCTTATTGATATAAAATAAGTTATCAAAACCAAACGGGTCAGGATCCTTTAAAAGAACATCGCTGAAATTTTTATTGAAACATTCCGGATGCATTCTGAAAACAGCAGTTGCATTCACTGCAAGCGGGCTGTCGACAAAAACATCTATCTTAGGAAATCTGCCCTCGTTAAAAAAGTTATTAAGGGAAAATACAATTTCCTGAGTACGTCCGACACTGAATGACGGAATTATAAGCTTTCCACCCTTATTTACACAAGTATCTATTATAACTTTAAACAAATCATCCTCAACATCTTTTGAGTCCTGGTGGAGTCTGTCACCATAGGTTGATTCTGTGATTAGAATATCAGCTTGCGGAAAAGGTTGAGGAGCAGCAAGAATCAGGTCAAAGGGCCTGCCGATATCTCCGGTATAAGCTATTTTTTTTAATTGTCCGTTTTCCATTATCTCTATATTGGCAACACCACTGCCAAGCATGTGTCCTGTATTTGTGAATCTGACCTTTATATTCTCGTCAATTCTGAATTTCATCTCATTTGGCACACCAATAAAGAGTTTCAAACAGGCAGTTGCATCTTCCTGTGTATATATAGGAGTTACCTGAGGAAGTCCTTTTTTGATCCTTCGTTTATTGAAAGTTACCGTATCATGCTCCTGAATAAAAGCGGAATCAGCCAGCATTATTGCACACAGGTCACGGGTTCCGTTTGTACAGATTACTGATCCTCGGAATCCAAGTTTATATACATAGGGAATCAGTCCGGAATGATCTATATGTGCATGAGTAAGAATTATATGATCAATCTCTGCGGGGTCAAACATAAGGTCCCTGTTCATGCTGTCGGTTTCAAGACCCTTGCCCTGGAACATACCACAATCAAGAAGGATCTTCTTACCTGAATCAGTGGTAATGAGGTGTTTACTCCCGGTTACTTCCCTGGCGGCTCCGATAAATTTTATAATCATTTTAAATCAAAATTCGTTTAAGCAATAAAGATAGTGAAAAAATTAAGGCGTAAAGACGCAAAGGCGCAATGGCATAAAGGTATAACGGCAAAAGACATAAAGACGACAAACACTCAACCAGCAACCAGAAACTGACATCACATTATATCTTCACACCTAAGATTGTAACATCATCGATCTGGTTAACAGAGCCTTTCCACTTTTCAAACTCATATTCAAGGATAATACGCTGGTCGGCCATTGGTTTATTATGGATCTCTGAAAGCAGCTTTTTCAGATTATATTTCATGTATTTAGTTCCTTTGGGTCCTCCAAACTGATCGGCAAATCCATCTGAAAAAATATATATTATATCGTCTTTTTGTACGTCGATCTCATAATTTGTAAAAGTTTCTGTTTCACCATAGTAGATGCCTATTGGCATTCTGTCGGCCCTATACTCGCTGAACTCACCACCACGGAAAAGGAAGAGAGGGTTATAAGCACCTGCGAATTCCAGTTTCTTCCTGTTTTTATGAAGAATGCAGAAAGCTACATCCATTCCATCTGTGGCTTCTCCCTGTTTTCCGGTCTGATGAAGTGAAGTTTTGATCTTTTCACGTAAAAGGTTTAAGACGTCATTTGCTTTAAGATTTTCATTATTTGTGATAATCTCATCGAGGGTTGATATACCAAGAGTGCTCATAAATGCACCCGGAACGCCATGACCTGTGCAGTCTGCAACAGTAAAGTAGATATGTTTTTCATCCTCACTTATCCAGTAGAAATCGCCACTTACTATATCCCTGGGGCTGAATATAATAAAATAGTCAGGAAATGATTCTCTTATCTCATTATCCTCCGGCAACATTGCCATCTGAATCCGGCTTGCATATTCAATGCTCGATGTTATCTCTTGTTTTTGCGCTTCAATTTGTGCGGTCCTCTCTTTTACCTTACTCTCAAGGACCCTATTGACTTTTTTAAGCTGTCTTTCCCTGAATCTTACTATTCCGGTTATTACAACTATTATTACAATAAATATTGCTCCAAGAACAATGAGGTAAAAATATGTTGACTGAGTAAAAGGAGCTTCAATAGTGAATACCACAACTTTTGGATCACATACATTACCCCATATATCTTTTGCCCTCACCTGAAGAGTATATTTTCCTGGCTTAATTATCAGGCTTATTGTATTGTTGTATGACCACTTGGACCACTCCCCGTTCTCAAGTTTCCATTGATACTGAGTTGAATTCTCCTTCAGATATCCGGGTGCAACAACATCAAAATATACAGTATTGTCCCCACTACCGAAAACAATATCGGAAAGCTTGAAATTGAACATTTTTGCGTCATAGATACTTCGTATAAACAAGCCTACATCAGGTTTATTTGAAGGCATCCTGTTACGCATTATTCTGAAGAGCATATTATCTCCGCTTACAACCCAGATGTTGTTTTTGTCTGTGTAAATTGAGCTGAGATTATCAAAGATTTTCAATAACGCCCTATCACTATATTCAATATTGCCGGCAGAGCTTATGTTGACCCATTCATCTTCAGTTTTTACCCACGGTATTTCTGGCTGTGAAAATACATATTTCATCCTGGTGCCACTATGCGTGAATTCCTTTTTGTATTCCACAAAAGATTCTGTTCTCTGATTATAAAAACTTACTTTTGCCAGCGTAAAAAGGAATAACGTATCATTAACATAGTCAATAGTATATCTCTGAGGAAAATCACTTTTAATTCTGAATGATTCAGGATTTCCAGAAGGCACACCATCAGTCATGCTTATTTTGAATGCGATATCATCGCTTCCAACCCATAAGGTATTATCATTTATCGTCGCAATTGAATAGATTGGTTTGTTGAACATTTTATCAGGAAATATTGCCTTCCAACCTCCATTCATATCCTGAGTTACAAAAAAATATCCGTCTGATGTGGCAACATAATATTTATTACTTACAGATCTTGTAGTTATCTGATTAATATACTTACTATTAACAACAGGTTTTGCGATGTGGCGGGAGATAACAAAAAGTCCTTTGTTTGTAGATGCAAGAATTTCATTTCCTGCAATGACCATCTGTTTACATTTTTCATTCAGACCATCTATTTTCTGAAAAACATAATTGATTGATTTTAGCCTGCCGGTTATTTTTTTGAAATATTTTGGTTCTGGTAATCTTATTTCCGGCATAGTGATTATTGGTCGCTGCTGATCCTGTCCTGCCTGACTAGCCTGAGTCTCAGATTTCTTGCCAAAAATCTGGGAAAAAATACTCTTCCTGGTTTTCTTTGGCTCCTGAACCTGTTGCTGAACAGTCATGCTTCTGGTAATTGACTGGTTTGGTTTACCCGACGGTACATCCCGGTCTACCAGAACTTCAGCCTCAGAATAATTTTTAACTTCTTTAAGATAATAAACACCTTCGCTCGTGGCGACATATAATTCATTATTAAGCCAGAGTGGGGTAATGAGATTCCCTTTCAATCCCAGATAAATACTAAAATTAGCAACAGGCAAACTCAGATCTGCCCGTGTAAGGCCATACTGATGTGAAAGCCATAAGCCATGACTATTATCTAGGCCAAGCGCAAATACTTCATCGTCAGGTAATCCGGTGGCATAATTAATAGTGTATTTCAGATTGCCGCTCTTCTTTTCAATGACCAGGGCCCCTCCGTCAAGCGTAGAAAACGCGTAAAGGCTATCAGAAATAGATATTCCTTCTGAAAGAATATTTTGCCTGAGATAGCCCTCATCCTTAATCTGGTAGGGATAGTATTTTATTCCATCGAAAAGAGAGAGATCTCCATTACTTTTGCCCAGTAAAACAAGATTATTGCTGTAGGGAAGACAGAAAAGAATTTCATCGTCTTTTGACTGATATCCGGTAACAATCGGAAAAAGAGTATCACTTTCAAGCCTGTAAAGTCCTTCTGATGATACATTTATGAAAGTATTTTTCGGAGTGACAAACATCCCGGTAAATGACTTGTTATCCTTCTGCCTCAGTCGCAGCTCAAGCTTCCCTGTATTAATATTATGCCTGCTTATACTCTGTTCACCGTAATAGTAAACAGCAGAATCAGTAAAAATTATTCTGGATATTAATCCTACAGATGCGGAATCCCCCGAAACGGAGAAGTATCTGTATATTCCCTTATCATCCCGTTCGAGATACCCATAATTGTTCTCTCCTCCGACATATACTCTCTTTTCGACAGGATTGTACTTAAGAGAATAGGGAATTGTAGGTACCAGTATGAAATCATAGACTTTGCCATCAAAAGTGAGTATCCCTCGCCTGTTAGCAAACATCATGACATTTTTGTCATCATGACAGATGGCCCAGTTCTGATTTTCAATTTCACTGCTTTCCTTAAAATTAGTAAGTAAAGGAGCCCCCTGCTGAGCTTTAAGTGCACCAATTAAAAACGTTAAAGAAACCAGTAAAAGCAATTTCTTCATAGAAATTTATTCTCAGATTAGTCGACCTGCATTCTGAAGTTAAATGTATAAGAAAATTTTCAATTACCGAACTCTCCATGGTCAGAAGGATGAAGCCGGAACGTATTAACTACCGGGGTTTATGACTCTTTACTTCGGGCTGCTCCTTCATTTTATAAAAATACTCAGAGCCATTACTCCTATCAGCCCTGATATGCCTATTGACGTTTCCATCACGCTCCATGTTTTCAGGGTATCCTTGATACTAAGATTAAAATATTCCTTGAAAAGCCAGAATCCACCATCATTTACATGTCCGAACATCAGACTGCCTGCGCCGATAGCTAATACCATTAATTCAGGGTTAACCGATCCTCCTGTGACCAATGGAAGGACAATGCCTGCAGTAGTAATACCAGCCACCGTGGCCGAACCAACACAAAATCGCAGAACTGTAGCAATCAGCCATCCCAGGAACAGGGGTGAAAGAGAAGATTGACTAAGCAAGTCCCCAATATATTTACTTACACCACTATCTACAAGAACCTGTTTCAGTGCACCAGCGCCGGCAATCAAAAGCATAATCATTGTAATAGTTGTAACTGAATGAGCCAGCGAATTCATAATATCTGTTATTTTTCTGCCCCTGGCAAGGCCAAGTGTATAAATTGAAACTAAAACAGAAATGAACATGGCAATCACTGGATTACCTATATATCCAAGAATTTTTCTTACTGAGTTATCCACAGGCAGAAGAAATCCGGCAACTGTTGCCACAGTGATCAGGATAACCGGGAGAAGTGAAGAAAAAAAGCTTACCCAAAAACCAGGCATTTCATCGTCGGTCATAACTTTCTGATTTAAAAATTCTGCTAGTGGTTTTGCCTCAACCTTTGAAAGAACTTTTGAAAGTACAGGGCCGGAAATAATTATTGCCGGAACTGCTGCAATAATACCATAAATCAATGTCTTTCCAAGATCTGCATGAAAGAGAGTAACAATTGCTGTGGGAGCAGGATGTGGAGGAAGGAACCCATGAGTCACTGATAGTGCAGCAAGTATCGGTAATCCCACATATAGTAAGGGCAGGCCTGTTGTGGCTGCTACTGTAAACACGAGCGGAATCATAATAAAGAATCCAACATCAAAGAACAGTGAAATACCAACTATAAAACCTGTAAGCATCAGGGCCATTTGAATATGTTTAATGCCGAATGCTTTTATCAGGTGCATTGTTATCCTTTGTGCTGCACCACTCTCTGACACCAGTTTACCAAGCATTGAACCAAAGCCAAGGATCAGTACCAGTGAACCCATCGTGTTGCCAATGCCGTTTTCTAAAGAAATAACAGCGCTATTCAGATTCATACCTTCTGCCAGTCCCACGAGAAGTGAAACAATGACAAAAGACAAAAACGAATTGAATTTTAGTGCAAGAATCAGGAATAGAAGAAGACAAATTCCAAGGATTACTATTATTAGCGGCATAATAAGGTTAAGGTTAAGGTTTTAAAGGAAACTTTATTGGCATATTGTCGCGTGAGGAACGGTAGATTGATGTGAACAGCTCAACGGTTCTGCGGCCATCCTCACCTGTTACCGCCGGTTCCGTGCCATTCCCGATTGACTCCAGATAGTTTTCAATCTGGTATTGCATATATTTTACTGTTGCATCACAATTACTAAAGATCCCGGTATCTTCTCTTATCCATTGCTGCAATAAATCCTCTTCACCTGGGATAGTCCACAGGTCATTGACAGGAGGTTCGGCAACGCCTGTCCTGCCAGCGATGAACATGGCACCTCCATCGGTTTGTACTCCAACAGATGACCCATTTTCGCCATGTACATGAACTTTACCGTAAAGACCGGGTTTCTGAGAATTACTGACAAGAATATTTCCTATTGCACCGCTTTTAAATTTGACTATTGCCACTGCCGTATCTTCTACTTCAATATAGGGATGATTCAGGTTCCTCCAGATACCATATACTTCATCTATTTCACCCATATACCATAAAAGGATATCAAGCTGGTGAGGAGATTGATTGACAAGTACGCCTCCACCTTCTGTTTTCCACTTTCCCCTCCATGCATCAGAATCATAATAAGTTTTGTCGCGCCAACCCAGCATAGTAACAACTGCCAGTACCGGTTTCCCGATCTTACCCTCTTCTATAGCGAGCTTAACCCTTTTTACCGGCTCATACCACCTTCTCTGGCTTATAACTCCTAATCTTACCCGGTTGTTTTTGCATGCTCTGATAATATCGTCGCAATCCTGAAGATCAGATGCAAGAGGTTTTTCGACAAGAACATTTGCACCTGCTGAAGCTGCTTCAATGGCAGGTTGCTTATGATATGGATGTGCTGTACAGATAATTACAAGATCAGATTTGTTATCAGTTACCATATTCGATATAGCCTCATAAGAGCGGGTATTGTAACAGGATGCAAATTCTTCCGCTTTTGAAGAGGTTCTGTTCCAAACACCAGTCAGCCGGGCATTTGGAATGCTCAGAATCGCTTTTGCATGCAGATGTGCAACCTTGCTGCATCCTGCAATTGAAATATTATAAATTCTATCAGCCATTGTCTTGATATTTCGGATTTGACTTCGTCGAACTCGCCTTTGGCTCGGTTCGGATTGTGGATTTCAGATTAGTTTATAAATCCGCAATCAAAAACTGCAATCCGCAATTCTAAGGAACAAGTATAACTTTATTCAGACCATCTTCCTTATTATACAGTTTTTTAAACCAGAGTGCACCATCTGAAAGAGGAACAACCGCTGAAATCTGATCATCGACCTGTATCTTACCTGTTTTAAGAAGATTCAGGACAGTTTCGTATTCACCTCTGATTGCGCAACTTCCCAACACTTTTAACTCACGGGTAACAACTTTTTGAAGAGGAAAATCAATTTTGGCTGAGAGATTCCCAACTAGAACTATCTTGCCTCCTTTCCTCGTTATATCTATAGCAATATTCACCGATTTACTAAGTCCGACAGCTTCGAAAGCAATATCTGCTCCTCTGTTATTTGTCAGGGTCAGAATTTTTTCTTCAAGATTTTCAACTGTCGGGTTAAAAGTGCAATCTGCTCCAGCTAATGCGGCTTTTTCAAGTTGCCCGGGATTGATATCAATAGCAATTATCCCTGAAGCACCAGATATTTTAAGCAGTTTGATTATAAGAATTCCTATCATTCCGGAACCTACCACTGCACAGTTGTTACCTGTTCTGACTCCTGAAATATTGATTGAATGAAGTGCAACCGCAACAGCTTCCACCATAGCAGCTTGTTCAAAAGTAACGTTCTCAGGTATTTTATAAAGAATATGCTGGGGAATGGCTATAAATTCGGCGAATGCGCCATCTCTTTTATAAGTGCCGGGTGAAACACCGATAACCTCCCTGTTGCCGCTTAAATTGTACTTTCCTTCAAGAGTAAACCAGTCATTCAGAGGATATACTGTTGAATCAAACGTAACTCTGTCGCCTGATTTCCAACCGATTACATCCGTACCAGTTCTCACTATTACTCCTGAAGCTTCATGTCCCATGATCATAGGAGGAATTCTTCTTCCGGTACTGCCGTCCAGACCATGAACATCAGATCCGCAAATACCGCAAGCCATCACCTTTATCAATACCTCGCTATTTTTTATTATCGGATCGGGAACATCTTTATAAATAAGGTCATTATATTCTTCAAGTACTAGTGCCTTCATCAACTCAATGGTTTGCTTTCAGAAATATTACCACAATTATTTAATTTCTTCTTTGTCAACAGTAATGATCTTTATCTTACCTGGTTCCGCAACTAAATCGTTCATCTTCGGTCCAAAAGCTTTAAAATAATCGCTTGCGAAATGGGCATCAACCGCAGCCTGATTTTTATATTCTTCAACAAAGACAAACTTATTATTATCGTAAGGATCCTGATATAGCTGATATGATTTGCAGCCTGGTTCCTTGTTTGATTTTTGAATCATCTCTTTCGCGGCTTCAATAAAAGATTTTACCTTTTCAGGTTTCACTGATAGCTTAGCCACGATCATCATCCCTTTGTCAGGAACTGAAGCCTTCATTGCACTAGCTGAACTCTTGGATGTTTCCGGGGTTTGACTGTTAGCGTAACCACTGGAAATCAAACACAAGCAGAATGACAGAATTAATAATTTTGCTTTCATAGTTTTCAATTTATTTAATAATACTAAAGTATATATCACTGACTGATTTTATTGCTCTGTCTGAAAAGAAATCTGAAGCTGCAAATATTCTGTAAAGACCGCCATCTTCCTGAACCGCAGTTTTAATCAGCATAAACTCCTGCTGGTCATTCCTGTTGAATAATTCTGAATATGAAACAGCGCTCCTGTAACCATCCTTACCTGCAATGCATAACAAACCTGATTTGAGACTTTGCCTGTTTACCGGGAAGTATTTTATGAGCAGATCTTTAAGAAGAATTCCGTTAAAGGGAGTTGTACTATGTATACCTTTTCCCCTTCCATAAAATATTGCATTATAAGTTTCATTGCTGGTGTTTGAAGGAAGAGTATTAATTTGTCCTAACCTCTGGGAAGAACTATATAAATCTATCTGCTGTGAATACATTGGAGACAAACCCTTTTTCATATCAAATGAATGCGGATATGACCTAATTGTAATTCTTACAGGTGAAGCAATATTCCTTTCAGTCACCAGATCGCTGGCCGCAATAATCCTACTGGCATCGGGAAGCGGCCACAATTCTTTGGTTTTGGACGGTACTATCCGCGACACACTAGTGGCGATCAATATTTTATGAAGATTATTCGGATAATATATTTCTCCCCAGCTAAAGACAACTTTTTCGCCTTTTTCATTTTCAATTTCAACATATAAATCGATAATGGGTTTAAATTCACTACTGTTTACCTTTTTTAATATTCTCTTATCCAGAATATCAAAAAGGGAATAACCATCATATCTATATGCCCCTACAAATCTGTCGCTGCCGGTAGTGTCAAGCAGAGCTTCTTTTACTATTACAGAATGCAATGGAAGACCAGTAAAATTGACTTTCCCCGGATTTGCTATCTCTCCATCAACATATAAATCCTTTACCGGGAGAGAAAATGTTTCCGTATTATCATAAAAATTATTGGTCATATCAGATGTATCAATAAGCTGTTTTACAGGCTTTTTTCCCTTTTCGGCCATTCTATCCGGCGCCTGATTACATGAAATCAAACTTAAGAAAATAATGAAGAAGAGGGATAAACATTTCATAGTATAATTATTAATAATTGTTGCTGGTTGCTGGTTATATTAAATTCCACTTTTATGTTTGTCTTTTGCGGTTAAGCCCTTGTGCCGTTAAGCCCATTAACTATTCCACAATCACCACAATAATATCCATCACATTTGTCATAGTAGGACCTGTGATTATATGCCCTCCCTCTTTTTTAAAAAAATGAAAAGAATCAAATTCCTCAAGGTACTTTTCAGCATAAATTTTTTTTGAGTTTGCATCGGATATGGTATCTGAATCTACAACAGCACCTGCAGCATCTGTCGGTCCGTCATTACCATCAGTTCCTGCACAGAGTATTGTTATTCCTTCACTGTTATGAAGCAGCATGGCGGACAACAAAGCTAAATGCTGGTTTCTTCCTCCGGTTCCTTTTCCTATCATTTTCACGGTAGTTTCTCCACCGAATAAAAGACATACAGGCTTTACTTCATTTTTATCATTTTTAAACCTTAGTGCAGTCTCAACCAGATACTCCGCGACAGTAGAGGTGTCACCTTGCAGCTGATAATCAACAATAACTGCATTAACATTGAATTCCAAGGCTTTACTCCTGGCTGCTTCAAGCGCCACATTGTTGGAGCCGACAAGTATATTAAAAGTATTATCAAAAACAGGATCCCCCGGTTTTGGTGTTTCAGGTTTCTTTCCTGCGACTCCTCTTTTTAAATATGCAAGTATTCCGCGGGGAACAATTCGTGTCAATCCAAATGTCGCTAAAACATTCAATGCCTGCAGAAATGTAGTAGGATCAGGAACTGTTGGTCCTGAGGCTATCACATCAAAAGGGTCACCAGTAACGTCAGATATAATAAGATTCACAAGTATAGCAGGATAAGCGACCCTCGCCAGCTGACCACCTTTAACACCTGATAAATGCTTTCGCACGGCATTAATTTCACTAATAGATGCCCCGCTGTTTATCAGAAGGTCACTAACTTTAATGATATCCTTCAGGGAACAACCTTCAGGAATATCCACCAGAAGAGATGAGCCACCTCCGGATAACAGACATATCACAAGGTCGTTACAATTGGCTAATTCAGCAATTTTCAGGATTTCACGGGTTGCTTTGATTCCGTTTTCGTCAGGGAAGGGATGGCCTGCTTCTGAAATGTCGATATATTTCAACTTGCATGAATGCCCATATTTAACCACAATACGTCCTTCTGTTATCCGGTTTCCAAGTATTTTTTCTACTTCTGCCCCCATCATTGCACTTGCTTTCCCGGCTCCGATAACATATATATTCTCAATGGCTTCCATCGAATAACTCTGAGGCCCGATAATAAGACTATTATCTTCCAAAGACATCTTTTTGGTTATCAATCCGGAAGGCAGAACACTCTCAACTCCCGCCAGAAAGATCTGTTCAGCAATTGTTTTGTAATTAATTTTTTCGTTTCCCATCCTGCCTATCAGATAATAGTAAATCCGTTTTGTTTACAAAATTATTAAAGAGGTGATCCATACACAAGCAAAAACGACTATTCCCATAATAATTGTTGATGAAGAATATACTTTTAAAGTTGTCCCCGGCTCTATCTCAGAAAAATTAGATACTACCCAGAAGTAAGAATCATTGGCATGAGATACGACCATGGAACCTGCGCCCATCGAAAGAACAGTAAGTAATCTGCCCCAATCCGAATCCATACCGAGCTGTGATATCATCGGAGCAACAAAAGATGCAGTTGTTATAATTGCTACAGTTGATGAGCCTTGGGCTGTCTTCATAATCATGGCAATGATAAAGGGTACAAAAATACCTATATTTGTCCCGGCCAGAAGCTTCCCCATTGCTTCGCCTGTACCTGTCGCTTTTATCACCATACCGAACATTCCACCTGCTGCCGTGACTATTAGTATCGGTCCCGCCTTTTCGACAGCTTCCCTGAAAACAGAATTCATCGTATCAATTGATTTGTTTTTTATCAACAGCAAAGCAAGAACAACGCCTACAGACAATGCAAATACAGGTTCCCCAGGTAAAAACAGTATTTTTGATATTAAGCTCTGGTTTCCCTTATCGAACATATAAAATAATGATTTAAGTGCTATCAGTAACAAGGGGACGGCTATAGGAAGGAAAGAAAGAAATGGAGAGGGAAGATCGTTCAGAGATAATCTTAGATCTGCATCCATAGATTTAACCGGCTCATATATAATTCCTTTTGAAATCCATTTACTCCAGAAATATGCAGCCAACGTTCCGGGGATAGCGAAGATTGTTCCAATAACTATCAGGTAACCGATATTCACCTTAAGGATACCTGCTGAAGCCAATACTCCGGGGTGAGGCGGTATAAGGCAATGTACCGAATAAAGAGAACAAGCGAGAACAGATGCCAGAAATGGCATGGACAGTTTCGATTTTGAACTTAAAGTTTTGGAGAGTCCGCTTAATATAATAAATCCAGAGTTGCAAAAGATAGGCAAACCGGTAATAAACCCAATGATACCCAATGCCCTGGCACTTTTGTTTTCACCTGTTTTTAAAAGAATAAACCGTGCGATACTAATTGTTCCACCTGTCTTGTCGAGTGTAATACCTATTATAGCACCAAGAATTATTAAGAAGCCGATTGTGGCCATTGTGCTGCCAAATCCTTCCTGGATTGTACTCACAATCGTTTTTACAGGCAGAACGGCAAATGCCAGGAAAAGTGAAACAAGAAACAGTGCAATAAAAGCTTCCAGTTTCAGTCTGGATGTAAGTATAATAATTGCAATTATACTTATTCCAACAATTATTGATACGAGCAAAATACTCATAAATAATATTTATGTGAAGAACAGGTATGCTACAAATATTGCTGTGACAAATCCTGCAAGATCAGCCAGTAATCCGCAACCAATTGAGTATCTGGTATTTTTTATACCGACAGAACCAAAATATACGGCGATAATATAAAATGTCGTGTCAGTGGTTCCCTGCAAAGTGCATGATAGTCTTCCAATGAATGAATCTGGTCCGTTAGACTTCATTGCATCAATCATCAACCCTCGTGCACCACTACCTGACAGCGGTTTCATGAACGCAACAGGCAGGGCACCGGTCAGAGCACCTGTCAAACCCAGTGAAATCTCAAAGCCTGTTTTTGCATTTGAAAAAACAGAATTTACCAGATCATTGAATATTTGAGTATTACCGGCGAATATCAGTTGACCAAGAGCCGCAAGGAACCCAATAAGAAAGAATGCAATCCAGATATAATTTAAGGCCATTAAAACTGATTGAGTCGCTAAGATAATTATAAGGCAAGACAAAAGATAAAAGTAAACAATCATGATTTGGCAAAGCACAAACACCGATGAAAATTTTTAATTTGCGTTTGATATCGAATCAAACACAAATTATATGGGAAAGAGCAAAGTCGAATATGAACAGGTAA
>Ga0224520_1000054_pt1 | contig 38407 bp, 37 predicted proteins | sample CFST25metaG_2_FD_180684 | JGI IMG/M metagenome (GOLD analysis project Ga0224520, IMG submission 180684) | Peat soil microbial communities from Stordalen Mire, Sweden - C.F.S.T-25 | ecosystem: Environmental > Terrestrial > Soil > Wetlands > Peat | place: Sweden: Norrbotten County, Stordalen Mire... | reverse complement strand
TTGTGATCCACCCAGTCCCGCATCAAGAACCGAGCGGCTGGTGGAATTTCCGCATGAGAATGTCGATGCGAGGAAAATTCCGACCCCAAACAGACCATGACTAATTGTGCATATTTTCAAGATTTGTGCTCCTTCTCGGCGAATAGCCAGCTATCGCGTCTGATTGTTCAGGGTAACACGATGCCCAATCCCGCGATAGACGCACCGTGGCGTAGACGTAATCGCGATGCGCTATGAAGAAAGCGGGATTGTTCCTCCGACCGCGGCCGCCCCGCCACCACGCTAGCGAAGGAAGGCGAAGAAGCGCCAAACCGTAGCCAGGGCGACGGCATAGGGCGCGGTCTGGGCAAGCAGGGTCGCGAACTTGAACCAGCGCCGCTTGCCCTCCACATGAATCAGCACGTAGGCGATCCCGAGGAGGTGGAAAAGCAAAATGCAGACCATCCACCAGCGATGCTCGGCACGATAGGCGTGCACCATCACCACAATCCACGCCACGAAAGACAGCAAGCCAGCCACCGCCAAGGGCGGGGCCACTTCGAGGATCATGCGCCTCACCTGCGCCACCTCAGCAGGGGAAAGTGGTCGCTTGCCTGCTCCGACCATGGCCGTGTCGACGGCCGTGGAAAACGTCCGGTAGAGCCCACCCATGTCGTGCCCATTGCGTCTGGCGTCGCGGAAAGCGCGCTTGATCGTCTCCAGGACGCCGCCGGAGTTCTTGCTCCCATAGATCACGGTACCCCGTGGTGCGTCCTCGTCCGGCTGGTTGGTCGAATCAACCAACACCCCATCCGTCACGACGAGTTGGGCCTGCTCGCGATACTGGGCCGGAACCTGGTCCAGCCGAGTGACGAAGACGTCGCGCTTCGTGTGGGGATCACGGTACCGGTAGATCGACTCACTTCGGGCGGGTGCAGCCAGCCCCACCAGGGCCAGCGCAGTGGCCCAGAACGCCAGCATCCTCATTGCTCCATTACAGCGCGCGAACGTGGTGCTTGCCAAGCTCATCCAGCATGCACGGCCAGAAGCTCGAGCGCCGCCTTGATGGCGTGGAGCAGGCTCAACTCGCTCGCTATGCCTCGTCCTGCGATGTCGTAGCCCGAGCCATGATCCACCGACGTCCGTACCACGGGCAGGCCTAGCGTCACGTTCACCGAGGCGCGGGGAAAGGCCGGCTTGACCGCAATCAAACCCTGGTCGTGGTACATGGCCAGGATCAACCTGTAGCGCTTGACCCGCTCGATGAAGAACGAATCCGCGGGGAAGGGACCGTCACAGGCAATGCCTTTGCGCCGAGCTTGCCGCATCGCCGGAATGATCACGCGCGCTTCCTCGTCACCCATGAGGCCATGCTCGCCCGCGTGAGGGTTCAGGCCCAGCACGGCCACCCGCAGCTTGTCGCCCCAACGGGCGCGGCCCGCCTTCTCTAGCATCTTGAGCGATGTCAGAAGCCCGGCAACCGTGAGATGGCCGGACACCTGGCACAGGGGAATGTGCGTGGTCTGCAGGGCCAGCAAATAGTCGGGGGTGAGGAACGCCATGCGCTCATCCCGCACGCCCAGCTTTTCTGCCAGATAGCCGGTGTGCCCCACGAAGTCGGGGAGCAGCGCGGCCACGGCTTCCTTGGTGACCGGCCCGGTGACAATGGCTGCGACCCTGCGACGCCGCGCCTGCTCGATGGCAAAGTCCAGGTAGCCGAGTTGCTCGCGTCCGTAGACCGGCGAGCCGAAGCGAAACCGCCGCATGTCGATGTGGGAATGGGCAAACAGCCGCAGCGCCGTGGGTGCAAGCCATACGGTCGAGAAGTCTTGCACGGGCGTGACGGGGATCCGCCGTCGCAGCCGTCGCATCGCCTCTGCGAGCACCCCGGCATCGCCCACCACCGCGAGATTCGCGCATTCCTTGCGCAGGGAGCTCCGGATCTGCCGCGCCACGAGCTGCCTTCCGCGCGCCAGGGCCACGAACGCCTTGATCACGACTTCGGCCGAAATGCCGGCTGGATCGCCCATGGTGATGAGGAGGTTTCGCAACTTGCCCGACGATGCCACCTGGTCAGTTCACGCGAATTCCGCACGCGATGCAAGTGGCGCCGTCAGCCGCGGTACTGATAGTGTAGGCTTCCGCAAGGAGACAAGGAATGGAACTTCATAACCTCAACCCCGACGAGAGGATTGCCCTGGCCGCCTTGATTGAGTTCGTGGTGCTGGCCAGCGGTCATGTGACCGAGGACGAGGAGCGAGAGATCCAGGCTGTGGTCGACGAGATCGGCGAGGACGCCTATCGCCAGGCTGTGGAGGAAGTCGATCGACGTTTTCCCGACGAGGAGGCCGCGAAGAAGTTCCTCGTGACCATCACCCGTCCGGAGGCGCGGGAGCTCATCTTCGGCGCTGTGATGGGGGCAGCGATGACCGACACCATCGAGGGCCACGAGTCCAAGATCCTCGACTGGGTCGCAAAGGAGTGGAAGCTCGAGGTCAAGTACGAAGAGCCATCCACGGAATGAACGCGGTGCGATCGTAGCGTCCTTGCCCTGCCCCCGCCGCCGCGGTAACTTCAACGCAGGTATTGGCCTGCTGGACGAACGGGGGAAGTGCACAGCGCAGCGGATCGGACGGTTGGTACAATTGCCTAGGAGGATCTCACCATGGATGGCACGGATATCGTAACTAGGGACAAACTCGTGGCTGATTTGAAGTTGGTGGTGACTGACGCCGAGGAACTGCTCAAGATCACGGCTGGGCAGGCGGGCGACAGGGTCGCGGCGGTACGAGACAAGGTGCAGCGAGGGCTTGAGCAAGCCAAGGTCAAGCTCGTCGCGCTCGAGGACAAGGCCATCGAGCAGACCAAGGCCACGGCACACGCGACCGATGCCTACGTCCACGAGAACCCGTGGAAGGCCGTCGGGATTGCCGCAGGGGCCGGGTTTCTCTTTGGACTGCTGATGGCCCGCCGCTAGAGCCCGCCATGGCAGACGAACCCTTGGCCACGGCGCCGCACCGTGGGCTTCTCGGGTCGGCAAACCATCTGCTCGCCGTGCTGGTTTCCGCAGCCGAGACGCGGGTGGGGATCCTCGCGACCGAGTTGCAGGAGGAGCGGGTCCGCCTGAGCCGGCTGGTCTTGTTCGGCGGAGCGGCCTTGTTCTGCCTTGGCCTGGGGATCGTCTTGCTATCGGTTTTTGTGGTCGTGCTGTATTGGGACTCAGATCGCCTGGCCGTCCTGGGGCTGCTCAGCGGACTCTTCCTGGGCCTCGGTGTGGTCAACGCCATCGTGCTCGCCGTGATCGTGCGCGGCTACAAGCGGCCGCTGCAGGAAACCGTGGAAGTGCTCGCCAAGGATCGGCAGAGCCTGGAGCGGGGCTCGTGAACCTGTCGCTGACCGAGATCCAGCGCCGCCGGGCGGAGCTGGTGGAACGCGCCCGCGTTGAGCGCGTGGTGGTCAGGGCTGTGCTCGACGGCCACAGCAACCTGTTTTGGCTGGCGGACAGAGGGGTGGAGATAGTCAAGTTTCTCGCGGCCAGAAAGGGCCTCTTGTTAGTCGGGGCGCTTGCCTTCGCCGTTGTGCAGCCCCGTCGAGCCTTGCGCTGGGCGGCCAGGGCATGGGGCCTTTTCCGGCTCTTTCGCACGATAAGCCGCGCGTTCGCGTGATGCCCCGGGGGATTCCCCCAGGACTACCAATCAGGCAAGCGCCGCACGCCCGGGTCAGGGCTGCTCTTGTCCAGGCGGTCTCCTGTCTGCGGATGACACAGCCCGGGCGTTGCCACATCGGCCAAGGGGATGCGCACGAAGGGACGCGCGAGCAGGGCGGGGTGCGGAACTTGCAGCCCCGGCTCGTCAATGGTCTCCTCCCCGAAAAGGAGCAGGTCGATGTCGATTACCCGGGCGCCCTTGGCCCCGTCCGCCGGCCGGACTCGGCCGAGGATGCGCTCGATGTCCAGGCACGAGTCCAGCAACTGGCGCGCTTTCAGTGGAGTTTCCAACCGCAGCACCGCGTTCAAGTAGAGCGGCTCGGGGGCGTTCCCCTCGGGAACTGTCTCGTAGATGCTGCTTTGGGCCAGAAGACGGGTGCCAGCCACTCGACCGAGAGCTGCCACCGCAGCGCGTAAGAACGCGCGCCGGTTGTCCAGGTTGGATCCGAGTGCGAGATAGGCCGTCTCCACCGTCCCAGGATACCTCGGCCGCCCCTCGTGGTAAGACCGGCCTTTGATGCTGCAAGCGCTCACTGCTGCTGCTTTGACCGGCCTTGTGACTGGTGTCGGCGCCTTTCCCTTTTTCTTCATCCGGCAGCTCCCGCGACGGGCCTACGACGGGATTCTCGGTTTGGGCGCCGGGCTCATGATGGCCGCCGCGACCCTGGGTCTACTGCACGAGGCCCTGGAGGGCGTGAGCAGTGCTGCCGGCCTCAATTTGGGCCGGCTGGTCCTGGTCGTCATCGGCTTCCTGGCGGGCGTGCTGGTGGCCAACGTGATGGATCGGTTGATCCCGCACAGTCACGCCCGCGGCCATCGGCACCACATTGCCCCGGGTCGTCGCGACGAACACGCGCATGACCAGCGCGTCGAGATTCGCCAGAGCTATGCCATCGTCGGTGCCCTCTCCATCCACCGCATCCCCGAAGGCCTGGCCATCGGCGCCGGATTCGCGTCCGGACATGGCCGCCTGGGCTGGCTGTTGGTGGCTGCGGTAGGCATCCAGAACATCTGCGAGGGCGTGGTGATGGGCGCGCCCCTGCGCCTCTCTGGTGTGTCACCCATGCGCGGCTTGCTCGTGGTCGCCGCGAGCGGCCTTGCCGTCCCGCTGGGCGCCCTCTTGGGCCATGGCCTTTCGTCGTGGACGTTCATCACGCTTCCCTTCACCCTGGCCCTGGCCGGGGGAATCCTCATCTACGTGACTTCCAACGAAATCATTCCGGAATCGCACAGCCACGGCCACGAGGGTGCCGCCTCGGCCGGGCTGGTTCTGGGATTCCTCGTGACCTTGGTGATTGGGGCGGTGTTACGTTGATTGATGGACGATCCGTGGACCATACTTGCGCCGTGAATCGTACAGTCTCACTCGTGACCATCCTGCTGGTGGGCCTGCTGGCATCGGCCTGCAGCAAGAAAATCGGCGACAATTGCCAGACAAACATCGACTGCGCCCAAGATGGCACGCGCATCTGCGATCTATCCCAGCCTGGGGGCTACTGCACAGAGGACGGGTGCGACGATAGCTCCTGCCCTTCGGAGTCTATCTGTGTCCGCTTCTTCGACCAGAAGTTTCCCACCGGAACCTGCAGCAGCCCTCCCGGCACCATTGGCGAATGCCAGGCCGACGAGCTCTGCGTGGTCTGCGGGCCCAACGTCGCTGAGCCCGAACACGCCTGCTGTGTGCCGAGCGCGTCAGAGCGTCGTTATTGCGCGGTCAAGTGCGGCGGCAACGGCGACTGCCGGGGCGGCTACGTCTGCCGCACCTCCGACACCAACGGTAGCCTCGCGCTCTTGGCAGACCCCAACGCCAGCACAACCGCTAAGTTCTGCGCCCCAGTAGAACCTTAGCGCTTGAAGCCGAGCAGGATATCCGTGGTCGCCTGATCAGCCGCCGGGAACGGGTACTTTTCGAACTCCTCTGATGCTGCCCAGCGGAAGTCGGCCACCCGCAGAGGCCGCGGCTCTTGGTCCGGAAGAATGCTGGTCTGGTAAAGCGTGAGGTCGACCGAGTATCCGTCGTATTGGTGAGTTCGTTGCGCCATGCGCAGTCTGACCTCGACCTCTACACCGACCCGCTCGCGCAGCTCGCGTTTGAGCGCGGACTCGTCAGTCTCGCCGGGCTCCACCTTGCCACCCGGAAACTCCCACAGGCCTGGCAGCACCGCCGTCGGTCGCCGTTGTGTGATGAGATAGCGGCCTTCACGCTCGATAACAGCTGCCACTAACCTGATGTGCGGCCCCGAATCCGACGTCATGAGTGAAGGGCGGGACTATAGCATGAAGTGGGGCAGGGCCGCGCTCCCTCGTTCCCGTGGGCAAGAACATCTCACCGGCTGCGGAACTGCCGCGTGCGGAGTAGTGCTGCCTCGATCGTGCGGTCGGGTCCCGAGCAGATGTCCTAGAACGAGATGCCGTTCTTCTGGCAGGCCGAACGCACGAGCTGCTTGTTGCGATCATCGAGCTTCTCGTAGGCGCGCATGGCCGTATCTGGGTCGTGCAGCGAGCACGAGCAGATCGCGATGATCTGGTAAGCGCTGGTAAGGCCTGGTTTGGCTCGCAACGCCTTACGCGCCGAGTCGACGGCCAACACGTACTGCCCGCGCAGCCACGCCTCACGAGCCTGTTGGATCAGTCTATCGGGATCCGCGCTGGGCTCGGTCTGCGCAGGAGGCGGCGCGGCCGGCTTGGGCTGGACGACAGCGGCCATGGGCTGGGGTGCTGCTTGAGCGGGCTTCTTCACCTCCGGCCGCGGCGAGGCTTCCTTTCTGGCAAGCGCCGCGCAGCGACCGATGATCCAGCGTGCCGTCTTGTTGGCGCCATCGACGGCCAACACCAAGTCAGCTTCCTGCTTGGCCTCGTCACAGGCGCCCACTCTCGCCTTGGTCGACGCCGCGTCCGCATGTAGTTTGACGTAGTCAGTACGGGCCGACTGTTCGAGGGCCGACGCGCGTTCCTTGTACACGCTGGTTCCCGGGATCTCGCTAGCCCCGCGCAGGACTGCCTCGAGGTTCGAGTTGTCGGCCGCCTCTTTCAAGGTGGCGAAGCGCTCGGCATTGCGCTTCTCGTCCTCGGCGAGCTTGCGCAATTCCGCTGCTTCGCTCGAATCGGGCGCCACGGCGACCGCTTTGCCGGCGGCGGCAAGAACCTCGTCCCACTTCTCGTTTGCCTGCGCCGACTTCGCAGTGGCCAAGAGCTCCGCCAGCGTCTCCTTGGGCGCTGGCGGCGGGGGAGGTGCCTGCGGAACTGGCGGCGGCTGGACGACGACCGGCGGGGCGGGCGGAGCCAGTGGCCGGCGCGGCCGCGACCGGCCACCCGAGAGCGCAAAGGCGAGAACCAATGCCAGAACCACCACGCCGCCGCCCACGATTCCGTAGATCTTGCCTTTGCCCAGACGGCCGAATCCTGTTTCGAACTCGCCGCCGCCTTCTTCGGTGACAAAGCGCAGTTGCACCTGCCCCAGCTCGATTTCGTCGCCCGGCCTGAGCAGAACGCGATCGTGGTCCACCCCGTTCACCCGCACGCCGTTGGCGCTTTCCAAGTCCACGGCGTAGTACTGGTTGCCTTCGCGGACGATGCGTGCGTGGTGGCGGGATATGGACTTGTGCTCGATGACGATGTCATTCTCCGGCGTGCGTCCGATGACCAACGACGGGCGGTCGAGAATGAACTCGCGCGCCTCCGCAGAACGGCCGACGATGACAAGGCGCGCCGACGGAGAGGCAGAGTCTGCCAGCGAGGCTTCTTTGCCCAGGCTGTGTAGCGGAATTGTGGGTTGCGCTTCGATGGTGTCGCGCACCTCGTTCCCTAGCGGCGCAGCGGCCCCAGCCGGTGCCGCGGACGAGGCTGCAGCCGCGTGCGCCGTCGGAGTAGCGCCCATGGGCGCGCTGGGTCGGTCCTCTTTGATGGCCATCCGGTAGTCGCCAATGAGGAAGACATCCCCGTCCTTGAGCGGCGCCGACGCCGAAAGAACGGCGCCGTTGAGCTTGGTGCCGTTGTAGCTGGAGAGATCCTCCAACAGCAGAGCACCCTGTCGTCGCACCAGCCGGGCGTGGTGCCGCGAGACGTTCTGTTCGCTCAGACGGATCGTGTTGCCGTCCTCGCGGCCGATCGTGATCTCGTCGCGGATCAGCGGGACAACAACGGTCCTACCTTCGTCATCCTCGATGAGGAGTTTCTGCATGGGAGTACGCGTGCCTCGCCCAGGAACGACTCTAGCCGCAGCATCAGGTGGGATCAAGCGCACACTGACAGGGCATGCCCTACAGGCTCCTCAGTTCAGGGTAGGCGGTCATCAAGTCCGTCTCGGTGAGTGAATCTTCGGGATCAGCAGGCGTCCACACCACCTCCAGGCCCAAGAGTGCGTGGGAGGGGACTGCCCCGAGCTCGGCGAGGGCAGCCTCCAGGCTTTCTCTATCGCTTGGCGCCTTTATGCGCGCAAGCGGGACCCGCGTGGCCACCATCACGGTTACCACCAGGTATTCCAACGCCTCGGCTCCCACGGTGGCCGCCGCTTGCGCCCGGCGCACGGAGCCGTCGGCGACCCGGATGCGCTCCACTTCAAAACGCGCCCGCTCGGCCATGGCAGCCGCATTCAGGCTGGTTTCACCGCTGGTCATGCTCATGGGCCCGCTCGCTTCAGCGAGACCGTAGCGGATCGAGTCCTTTTCGCGCAGAAGCTCGAGCGCCGTCTGATGGAGAAGCTCGGCGAGGCCTGCTTCGCTCGATGTGTCGCCTTGGCTGGCGAAGTCGGCCAGCCGACCCTGAATGCGGCGTGCCGAACGGCCAAGGCCGAGCTGGACCTTGTAGACGTACGATTCGCCCAGCCCTTCATCCGCATCATCATCGGACCACGCGCCCGTGCGACGGCGAGCTGCCCGGCCAAGGGCACGCATGACCGCGACTGTGCCGAGGCCCACGATTCCCAAGAGGACGAGGCTCCCCATTAGGCCGAGGCCGCCACCGTAGCCATAGCCACCCAAGCCCCAGCCGAAGCTGGGCAAGAAGAAGAAGCTGGAGCCCCCTCCGCTATACCCGGTGCGCCCCGAACCGTAGCTGCGCGAGAAGCTACCACCACCCGAACGGAAACCACTCCGGCTGCCAAAGCTGGCACCCGATCGGGGGCCAGCCAGGGCCAGGCCAGGCAGCAGAGCCGACAACGTCAAGACGATGGCCAGGCGGCTAATGGTCTTCATGGGCACCCCCCTGGGGATCTAGCCTAGCGGCGGCCGGGTGCGGAGGCAAAGACCATTCGCCAACCGCTTCGGCTGGCGGCAAGGACCAACGCGCGCGCCGATCCCTGGTAGTGGCGAAGCGCAAGCCACGATAGCGGGGAATATCGTCGCAGTTTCATTGGGATAACCCTGATGGCAAGTCTGATTGAAACCCTGATGAGGCTCTGATGGAAACCCGATGGGTGGCTGATACAGGCCTGATAGGAAGCGCGATGTGAAAAACTTGCTGAGCCCCGCCAGGGGTATACGGTCGGCATCAATGGGCTGCGCGATCTCAGCAAGACGGAAGACAGTCAAGCCGCCCGTTGGCTGCGAGGGACATATCACTCGGCGCGAGGCGGCGATCCAGCTCGGCCTGCGCAGCGAATTCAAGATCCGCCAGTTTGAACGCGACGGCCACCTGCACGCCGTTCGGGGCCACATGGGCACAGCCTTCTACCCCGAGGCCGAGGTGGTGGCGTTGAGGGCAGAGTTGGGCGCTCCGTCTCGTCCTGCACCTGGACGCTGGACAGACGCCGATCTCATCACGCTCTTGCGGCAGCCCACGCCATCCGGGCGGCTGCGAACGGCGGTGGATCTTGTGACAGAAGCACGGATCAATATTGCCCGCGCCGAACGGGTCTGCCGCTTCCTGTCCAACAACGACGGGACCCTAGCGGCGCGCGTGACCCGCGCCGCAAGCCTCCTCCACAGGCCCGCAGACGGCCGAGCCGGTGACATCCAGCCGGTCGGTGGGAATCCGCCCGGGGCGCAGGCGGCCCCCGCGTTCCGGCCGAGCGCAGCCGGTGTGGACAACACTGCACCAAGTGAGCGGCGAAGCGCCGCGCGCCTGGCCCACGATGGACTTGTCCGGCGCTTGCGGGACCCCGACCCGCGCGTCCGCGCCGGGGCGTTTGTCAAGCTCAGGGAGAGCCCGCGGCCGTGACCCAGACCACTGACCGCATGGATCAGAGAACCGGAGGCCATACCCATGCCGCGCACACGCGTTGACATCGAGCCCACCCTCCTTTGCGAGGTAAAGCGCATCGGCAGAAGAGAGGGCGTTTCGATCAGCCAGGTCGTCAATGAAGCGCTGGCCATCGCGCTTGCAGAACGGAGGCGTCGGTTGCAGACGCCCCTTCTCACCTGCCTCCCCCGACCGACCCCTGCCGGGTCGCATCGACCGGATAGGGACGAGATCCTGTCGGTGCTGGATTTCTAGCCCATTCCTTTCCTACACCGGAACTACGTCTGAGAGGTCGACCTCGATGGCTTCGGCGGGCAGAGCGCCCCGGTCGAAGCGCAGGGTGTTGTCGCGCGCGCGGTTGAGCGCCACCTGCTCGAAGTAAGCCTGCACTTGGGGAATGGCTTCGGACAGCCGTTCCACGTACTCGCGCGCCAGGAAGAGCACCGCGCTGCGCATGGTGGCGCGCACCGTGGCGGAGGTGGGCTGATCCGTGACCAGCGACATCTCGCCAAAAATGTCGCCCGGCTTGAGGCGCGCGAGTGAGACGGCCTCGGGCGAGTCTGCGTGCGCAACCACCTCGACCTCGCCGGCCAACACGAGAAAGAGACCCTTGCCCCGCTCGCCCTCGCGGATGAGCTCGGTCCCGGCCTCGACCTCGTGGCCCTCAAAGCGACGAAGCAGCTCGCCTTGCTGGGACTTGGTGAACGGCACGAAGAGCGGCGATGTCTGCAGCAGGTTTTTGATCAAGCGCTCGCGCGAAAACCCGTCGAGCACCGAGCGGATGACGGGCAGTTTCGCGATGACCTGGTCCAAAGCCGCCTTGCTCACCCCGATGATGTCGGCGTCCCCAGCCGCGGCCACCGAGGCGCTACGTGGCTGGCCAGTGATGAGCGCCATTTCCCCGAAGAGCGTGTTCTCGAAGAGGCGTGCCACATCCTTCTCCCCGGCCGGTGTGGCGACAAAGACCCGCAGCTCGCCACCGGCCACCAGAAAGAGCGAGTCGCCCGCGTCGCCCTGCCGCACGACCAACTGGCCGTCGGTCAGACGGAGCAGGGTCAGCGAGTGCAGCACGGCCTGCAGCGACTCGGGGCCCAGTTCGGAGAGGAAGGGCAAGGGGTGATATTGCTCCTGATAGCCCACGAAGACCGAGAGATCGAGCGCGGTCTTGCGTGCCTCTTCGACGACATGCGCCAGGGAACCAGCGTGGGCAATATCCCCTATTTCCAGGATAGTCGACGGATCGACCGGTGCCGGCCGCACCGCAAAATGCGCAAGCTGTGGCGAACCGGAGGCGTAGGTTTTGACCAGCAGGGCGTAGATGTCATCCACGGGCAGGCCCCGTTTGCCAAGAGCATGAGCTGCCACGATGGCCGGCAGGGGGTGGCCAGCGCGGATATCGTGAATGGCTACGCACCGGTAAACCTCCGCCGCCGCATCGGTCTGCCCCGCTTCCGCCAGGACGTCCGCAATGGCGAAGCGGGTCTCGTAGTCAAGCGGGAGCGCCGCCAGCATTCTCTGGTAGGCGTGCAGGGCGCGGGGGTGATCGCCGTTTCGACGAAATCGACGCGCCTCGTCCCTGGCCTCGCGTAGGGTAATCTTCATGACTCAAGAGTCGGTCAAGCCGCAGGCGGAGGCAAGGGTCGGCAAGCTTTTTGGCTCTGATTCCGCCAGGCCCTGGTCCATGGCGAGAACGTCAGTCACGTACGACCCCCTGCGGCTATCAACGGGAGGTAGCGGCCCCCCTGTCAATCCGCGGAGAATTAGGTAGTATGCTCTCCGCTGACCGCGAGCAGGTCCGACCGGGCCTGGCTGACAAACCCCAAGAACCCCCTGCCCCCTGACGACAATGGAGAAGGACCTAGAGCGCAGTTTCCTCGAGACTCTTGCGCGGGCCCTGGTTTCACTCCCCTTCGATCTCAAGATCCTGCTCGAAGCGGTGTCCGACCCTGATTTGGACCACGGCGCGCGCGAAGTCGCAGCGGCGGCGGTCGTGTACATCATCGCGCCCCGCGATGGCAACGTCGAGCCGTACATCCGACACAGCGAGGACGTTCTGATTCTTCGCCTGGCCCTGCGCCAGATTCTGAGCGACGGGGGCGAAGGAGCGCCGGCGTTCCAAGACCGCTTCGCCGAAGATCTCAGCCGCCTGGGCGGGGAGCTGGAGCTGCTCGGTCGGGCCTGCGGCAAGGACCTGGTCGCCTGGCTGGACAGCCGCTGGGGCATTCTGCGCAAAGCCGTGTACGCACGCAAGAAGATCCCCCTCTTCGTCGACGACGAAGAAGTCGGCACTCTCCTTTACGACGAGGGATTGAAGTTCGGCACCAACTACCCGATCAGTGAGAAGACCCTGGAGGGACGGCTCAAGCAGGCCCAGCCTATCCTGGACCACCTGCAGAGAAAGTGGGCCCAGGACAAGAAGAAGATCACCCCACACTAGGACAGAAACCTAGATGGCGCGAAGTTCCGAGGTCGTGCCGTTTGGCGCCACACCCGCTGCGGTTTTCGACATCGCGTGCCGCCTGGCCGAGAGCGGAGGTTCCCTTCCCAACGAAGTCACCGAGGCGGCGCGGGCGGTGTCCGGCGAGGTGAGGTCGTTTCCGCCGGACGATGTGCGCAACGCACTGGAGAAGCTCATCACAGCCCCGCACGCCGACGACAGCCTGCAGTGGCTGCACGACGCATGCGTGCTCCAGCAGGTGCTGCCCGAGCTGGACGCCACGGTGAACTTCTCGCAGGAGGCGGGGCGCCGACACAAAGACGTATGGGAACACACCAAGCAGGTCGTCATGCAGTCGCCGGCACAGCCCATCGTGCGCTGGGCCGCCCTTTTGCACGACATTGGCAAGGTGGCCACCCGGGTCATGCTCAGCGACGGCAAGGTGACCTTCCACCGCCACGCCGAGGTGGGCGCCCGCCTGTTCGAGACCCTGGCCCGCCGGCTGGGTTTTGCCCGCACCGAGCGCAAACGCATCCGTTTTCTCATCGTCAACCACCTGCGTGCCAATGCCTACGAGTCGGAATGGACCGACGCAGCCGTGCGCCGATTCGACCGCGAGATAGGAGACGCGCTCCCCGATCTCATCGAGCTGTCGCGAGCCGACGTCACCTCGGCACGGCCAGGCCGACGCCAGGAAGCGGCACGGAACATCGAGGCGCTGTTGCAGCGAATCGCGGTCGTGCGCGAGCTCGATGCCCGTGTGCCGCCGCTGCCGCCCGGGGTGGGTAACGCCATCATGGATGCCTTTGGCATTCCGCCATCGCGCCAGGTGGGTGAGTTGCGCAAGCTGTGCGAGGACGCCATCGAACGCGGCGAGCTGCTCGAACGGCAGCCGGTGGAGTACTACGTCGACTTTCTGAGACGCCAGGCGGCTCGCTGAGGTGGAGGCGGTGCCATCGGACGGCGCTCTGAGCGCGCCCCGTACCCTCGCCCCCGAAGCGAGACTGGCCAAGGCCAAAGCGCCTTGGAGAACCCTCCTGCTCAGCAGCTCAGGCAGTAGGCCCGCCATGCCTCACGGTAGGCGGCCTCCAGCCCACGCGCCAAACGCCCTGCATCCATCAGAGGAGAAGCCAGAAGTCTCTCGCGCAACCCTGTGCGCAACTCGCCCAATCTCTCCTGCCATCCTGCCCAGGCTACAGCCATTTCCACGTATTCCGACCGATCCTCGGCAACGAATCCCTGCAAATCAACCCGGCTCAGCAGGCTGGCACCTACCCTGCCTGCGTGCCGGCTGCCAGATTGTTGAAGCTGCCGAAGGTCATTAGGCCAGCCTTGCGCGCAGGCAGGACGGCTACCGGTATCTCTCTGGCGAAGGAAGGGGCCGAATAGGCGAGAAAGCCCCCTTCAATGCGCAAAAGCTTCTCAGTGTACCAGGCATCAGCCGCTCCAGGCGGATCCGCTATGGCATCGGTGATTCGGTAGTCCATGCTCGCAAGACCAGTGCTGTTGGGATAGCCGAGATAGGTCATCTGCACCGGAGCCACGCGTGCCGCCAGCATGGGCAAGCAATTGTCGGCGGTGTGGCCCGAAAGCTCTATAAGCACGTCAATTTGGTCGTCCTGAATGAGTGCAGCAAGGTCGTTGTCGTTCGTGTGGAAGACTTGACGCCACCGTTGTGCGGCCTGGCGTATTCGCTCGGTCATTGCATCTTCGACGTTGCTCGTCGCATAGCAGGTCACTTCGACCGCGGCTCGAGGTGCAAGTCGAAATAGGCCAAGCCTAGATCGTTGTAGTAGCCGGGGTTGTTGGGGTCCAGAGCGATCGCTCGTGTGAGGGGTCCAATGGCCGTTTCACTCAGGCCGACTTTGGTGTAGCAATAGCCGAGCGCACGTTGGGCCACGGCGGAGTTGGGTTCAATTGCCACGCGGCGCAGGTGCAGCGGCAGCGCTTCGCGAAAGCGCCCAGCCTGTTCGAGAGAGGCCAGCTGTCTTTGCAGCAAGTTGAGGAGATTGCGGCGGATCACGGAATGCTCTGGCGCCAATTCGAAGGCTCTGTTTTGCCTGCGGCGCAGCACGGCCTTCCTGCTCATTGGGCTAGCAGACTATTGTTCGGCCGCGGCGTCGGTTCTCTTGAGGCCCTGGCCCGGGCCGCCAAAGGCCCGGGCCCACCACCTGTGCCACCGTGTCCGCCACCGCCACCTACACCGCTCTCCGCTGCTCCCAGGTCGTCAAATCCCTCTGGCGCACGAGCGCGGGCCGTGCCAAAAGGAAGGCTGGTCCCGGGTGACGGAACACTTGCGAACCCCGCCAGGCCCGGAAGGGAGCAACGGTAGCTGGTCGACCGGGTGCTCGGGACCTTTTGTGTTGTCTTGGGGGATTTGTGTTGTCTTGGGGGAAGGGAAGGCTGTCGCAGCACGGGCCTGGTTGAGGAGCACGGCGGGGTGGCGACCCATGGTGCTACAATAGTGTCGTCGGCAGACAAGTCGGATCCAATGCCTCGCATGGTCAAGTGCGTAAAGCTCGGGCAGGAACTGCCCGGGGTTGCTTACAAGCCGTTCAACAACGAGCTGGGGCAAAGAATCTACGACCAAGTCTCGCAGCAGGCGTGGATGGAGTGGCTTGAATACTCTAAGCGCATCGTCAACGAGTTCCGCCTCGACCTGACCTCGCCCCTAGGGCAGCGGGTTCTTCTCGAACAGGCCGAACAGTTCTTCTTCGGTGCGGGAGGCCGCAACCCGTCCGAATACGTGGCACCCAAGTCGTGACAGCTCGCCATGCCTGACGACAAGGGGCGCCGCACGATGGGGGCCATTCCCGTCGTTGAGCAGCCCATGCGGCGGTCGACCGGCTCTTTTTTCGCGACCGAAAGCGGCCTGCGGCGTCTTGATCCACCGTACCGCGATCCCCGTGTGGCGGTCAGCGTACCGGTGAACCTTCGCTACGAAAGCATTCTCGATTTTCACGAGCTCCAGTCGGTCAACATCAGCCGTTCCGGGATGTTCTTGGCGTGCGCTGATCCGCGGCCGGTCGGCACCATCGTCGACTTCGAATTGGCTCTGGCCGACGGCCTGTCGTTGCTTCGCGGCAAGGGTGAGGTTGTGCGCGTGACCAGCACGCCCATCGCGGGTATGGGCGTGCGCTTTCGTGAGCTCGACGAGGAAGCCCGTCGATTCCTCGATCGCGTCGCTCAGGTGAACCAAGAGGAAGGACGATCGCCCGCGATTTCGCTCGACTTTGACAGCCCTTCCGCCAGCCTCACGGCTTCAGGCCCGACCAGCACTTTGCGCGGAGCCACCGCGGTGCAACCGGGACTGTCGGTCAACGGGCGCGACCTGCACGTCAAACTCACGCCAGCGACGGCCGGCTACTTCAGCAACAACCCTCTGCTCAACATCCGCTTGGGTGGGTTCGTGGTTCCCTGCGACGAGAACGTGCCCTTGGGCGCAGTCTTCGACGTGGTGATCGAGAGCTTCGAAGGTCACGCGCTGTTCACCGGTAAAGGCAAGGTCGTCGCCAAACAGGAACACCGACTCGGTATTCGCCTGGCTGACGTGGACAAGGCCTTGCTCGCGCGCCTACAAGCCGAAATCGCCCGGTTGACTCCATTCGGCCGGTAAGCCACTTCTCACTGTCGAACGGCGCTCGTGATCGGTAGACTACGTCCGTGACTGCGAAGCCCGCGAACCAAGAGACGCAACGAAACGAGAACATCGAAGCCGCACGTACCCGTCTGGCCGACACGGGACGCAACGATCCGTGCTTCTGCGGCTCCGGCAAGAAGTACAAGAAGTGCCACCTGGCCGACGACGAGGCGGTCACCCTGGCGCCACCCCAGGCGCCTGATCCTGACGAGATGCTCGCCGCAGGCTGGCGGTTTTTTGAACAGCGTAGGCCAGCGGCCGCAGAGAAGGAGTTCCGCGCCGCCCTTGCCCTGAAGCCCGAATGGCCCGACGCACTGGTCGCCATCGGCCTGGCGCGCCTGCGATCGGGTGACCAGGATGCTGCGCGCCAGGAGTTCAGCGAGGTGCTGCGCGTCTCGGAAAAGCTGGCTGGCGAGCTGCGCCAGTCGGGCGCCAAGGACGCGTTCTCCCGCAAGGAGGCGCAGGCGTACCTGCGCGCCAGCCACGCTCTGGGTTGCCTGGCCTTCGACCAGGAACGCTACCAGGATGCTCTAGTCGATCTGGAACGCGTATATGGAGTCGACCAGGGCGCGGTGGGCACCGAGGCCCGTCTCATCGCCGGCGCCGCTCTCCTCAAGCTCAAACGACCGGCGGACGCGGTGCAAGTCCTGGAAATGGCCAGCAAGTCAGAAGCCGGGGCAGGCCGCGCCTTGCTGAGCCTGGGCCTGGCCCAGTTCGCCGCCGGTGATCGACCTGCCGCGCAGGCCGCCATCCTTCGGGCCGTCGAAACCAATTCCCACTTTGGCGTGGCACTTCTGGGCCGCGTCCCCGTCCACGCCGCCAACCTGGCCGCGGCCACGCCTGGTAGCCGCGAGGAGGCGGTGGGCTACGCGCAGACCTTCGGCGATGCGTGGGACAAGGAGGCCAAGAGTTTCTTCAAAGAGGTTCTGGCCGGCCGGTCTGCGGACCCCAGCCCAGCCAGCGGCGCAGCCGGTGCGCCTGCGGAGTAGTGCACGTGTCCCCGAAAGAACCCGCTTCGCCAGTCCTGCAAGAACGGCGCGCCTCGCGCCGAAATCCCATCCAGGTACGGCTGGAGCTTGTGGACATGGTCAGCACTTTCGTAGGCCGCAGTGTGGACGTGAGCCGGGGCGGCCTCTTCGTGGCCTGCCCTGAGACGCGACGGGTGGGTACTCTGCTACGCGTGCGCGTTCTCGGCCCGCGCGGCGAGGCCGTGTTTGCGGTGGGCGTGGTCGTGCGCTGTTTTTCCGACTTGGAAGGCAGCCGCGACGGCACCTTGTCGCCGGGTATGGCCATCGCACTGACCTCGACCAGCGAGGCATGGGATCGCTTTTGGGAGGACGTGAGCACCACCGATGGCGAAGAAGACGAGGCCGGCGACGACGAGGATGAGGCGTGAGTCGTGCTGGGGCTCTGTTCCCGGTTTCGTCCGACAAGGCGAATGTTCTGCGCCTGCGTCTGGCCGCGCTTCACATCCAGGAAGAGGATCTGGACGAAAGCTTCGTCCGCTCCAGCGGCAAGGGCGGGCAGAACGTGAACAAGGTGGCGACCTGCGTGGTGTTAGTACACCGGCCGACCGGAACTTCGGTCAAGTGCCAGCAGGAACGTTCGCAGGGACTCAACCGCTACCTCGCGCGCAAGCTGCTGGCCGACCGGATCGAGGCCGCGCAGCTCGGCCGGCAAAGCCAGCAACAGCAGGAGAGCGAGCGCATCCGGCGGCAGAAGCGGCGGCGCTCGCGCCGGGCCAAGAACCGCATGTTGGCCGACAAGCGCGCCCAGGGCGCGAAGAAGGCCCTGCGGGGCGGGGTCGGCCGCGACGAGTAAGAATACACCACTATCTCTTCGAGTTACCGACGGCCGACGATCCGGGCGTCTGGCTCGCGGCGCCTGCGCCTCCGCTCCTCATTTACCTCAGTAAACTCCGGTGCGGTTCTCGGCGCGGCTTCGCCATACGCTCCGGCTGGTCGGCCGGCACCCGAAGGCGAATCTGATGCAGCAGAGGCAGACGCCGTCCTCAGACAAGCGCACCTAGGTCGGCGGATGCGCCATGCGAACCGCCGCATAGGCTGGCTGGCCAGGGCAATCCGGTGGGTTGAGCTTGCGCAATTCGATGCGTAGGGCAACCCCGCCAAAGTGCGCCGCGAGCGCATCGATTATTTCGCGAGCAAGGGCCTCCAGAAGATGGTGGGTCTTTCCAGTCCCGATTCCCACGATGATTTCGGCCACCTGCCGGTAGTCGATAGTGTCGGTCAAGCGATCGGTGGACTGGGCCGTCTCGAACGGCGCATCGATCTCAACGTCCACTTCGAACCGGCGCAGAGACTGGCGCTCCGCAGGAGTCGCGCCGTGGCGCGCCTCAAAGCTGATCTGAGACAATACAAGGGTTGGCATTCCTCAGGCCGGACCCTTGCCCGCCGCAGTTCCCGCGTTCAAGGCGCCTCGACCTCAGCTTCCTTGCGCATCTTGCGTTTGATGATCTGCCGCTTGACCGGACCCACCATGTCAATCAGCAAGCGACCAGCCAGATGATCGTGTTCGTGCTGCATGGCCCGCGCGAAAAGGCCGCTGCCCACGACGGTAAAGGGCTTGCCCTCGACATCGAACGCCTTGAACTCAGCGGTCATCGCCCGCTTCACCGGCACAAATATCCCCGGAAACGAAAGACACCCCTCGTCCCCGGTCTGCGCCTCCTCGGACAAACGGACAATCTCGGGGTTTATGAAAACCATGGGCGGATCGGTGGCCTGACGGCCTGCCACCTCCGGGTCGACGAGGAAGAGCCGCAGCGGAACGCCGATCTGGATGGCTGATAGTCCGGCGCCCTCGGCCAAGTACATGGTGTCCGTCATATCCGCCACCAAACGCTTCAGATCGTCATCAAAACTGCTGACGTCGTTCGACGTCTCGCGCAGGCGCTGGTCGGGAAAACGCAGGATAGGAAGAATGGACATCTCACTAGAAAGGATGACATTCGACGACGGAGCAAGCAAGACGCGGAAGCGCAGCGGGTATCGCCGAAAGGGCTGGCCTCCGTCGAAACTGCGACCGCGCGTTGACAACCCTGGATCCCATTCGTAGCTTTGCCACCCTGCCCACTTCACTTCCATGAAGCTCGTCCGATATGCCGAAGCCGATCTGCCAACGGTCCACGGACCGTTTCGCCTCTTCGTGTACCATGAGTCGGGGGACAGGAACGGGGCGAGCCCAGCCAACCCGAGTCAGGAGCACATGGCCATCGTGCGCGGCCCTATCCAGGGCAAGGGCCACGTTCTGACCCGCGTGCATTCCGAGTGTTGGACCTCGGAAGTCATGGGGTCGCTCAAATGCGACTGTCGGGAGCAGTTTCACGTGGCGTTGGAGAAGATCGCAGCCGAGGGCTCCGGCGTGCTGGTCTATCTCCGGCAGGAGGGCCGCGGCATCGGGCTGGGCAACAAGATTCGCGCCTATGCCTTGCAGGCAAGTGGCGCCGACACAGTGGAAGCCAACCTAGCGCTGGGTTTCGAAGCCGACGAACGCTCCTACGACATCGCCGGTGCCATTCTGCGGGACTTGGGCGTGCTTTCGGTGCGGCTCATGACCAACAACCCGCTTAAGGTCAAGGGACTGGAGGACGCGGGAGTCACGGTGGTGGATCGCGTCTCACACTGGGTCGGCGAGAACCAGCACAACGCCGGCTACCTGGCGGTCAAGCGCCACAAGATGGGCCACCATTCCGACGCCCGCGGACCGGGTGCATTCGACCCGATTGCTGTGCTTCGGGCCGTTCCCAAATGCGACAAGGGGTAGGGCCCGAAGAGGAGATCGCCATTCCTACCGTCGAAGAGGTTCAAGCGGTTCTGGCCCAAGTCAAAGACCCGGCGCTCGGCCGCAGCCTGCAGGCCGCAGGCATGGTGCGCGAGGTGGGCGTCGACGGCGGCAAGGTTCGCATCAACATCCAGTTGACCACCCCTGCCTGCCCTTCGCGCGACGCGATCGCGGGGTCCATTCGTGAGGCGGTGGGGCGCCTGGCCGGTGTGGCCGGGGTGGAGGTGGTCTTCTCGGCCGAGGTGGCGCGGCGGCTGGGCCCGCAGCGCGAGAGGCTGCCTGGGGTTCGCAACTTCGTCGCGATTGCGGCGGGCAAGGGTGGCGTGGGCAAGTCCACGGTGGCCACCAACCTGGCAGCGGCCCTGCACCAGCAAGGGGCCAGGGTTGGCCTGCTGGATGCCGACGTGTTCGGGCCTTCCATCCCGCAGATGATGGGCAACCCCGAGGTACCGCCAGACGTGGGCGTGGGCCAAAAGATCAAGCCTGCGGTCCACCATGGCATCCAGGTGGTATCGGTGGGCTTCTTCGTCGAGCGGGGCACCCCCATCATCTGGCGCGGGCCCATGGTGCATAAGCTGCTGCAGCAGTTTCTCGACGACGTCGAGTGGGGCGCGTTGGACTATCTGGTGGTCGATCTGCCGCCCGGCACGGGCGACACGCAGCTTTCACTCTCGCAGCTCATCCCCGTGACCGGCGCGGTCATGGTCACAACCCCGCAGGAGGTTTCCATCCTCGACGTCGAGAAGGCGATGGCCATGTGGAAGAAGGTGCAGGTTCCCGTGCTGGGCGTGATCGAGAACATGAGTTACTACCTCTGCCCGTCCTGCGGGCACCGCGACGAGATCTTTTCACGCGGAGGGGGCCGGCGGCTGGCCGAACGCGAAGGCGTGCGCTTTCTGGGCGAGGTGCCGCTTCTGACTGGGGTGCGCGACGGGGGAGATGCGGGCAAGCCCGTCGTGCTGGCCGAGCCGACTTCGCCGGTTGCCCAGCTCTTCACCAGCATTGCCCAGCAGGTGGCCTGTGCCCTGTCGGTGCTCAACCTTCCCGACCCCGGAACCGGCAAGCGCAGCAGCCGGCTCAGCGTCCTTCCGTGACGGCTGCGGTTCGGCCCGTCCGTGCCAGCCGCCCCACTGGACCTGGCGAGGGTGAGAGGGCATTCTTGCGCGAGTGAACGGCCCGGTCAGTTTGCACAAGCCCGTCTGGCTGTCGCTCGGCCTGTGCGCGGCGATCTTTGCCCCGCGCGCGTATCTGGCCGTACACGACCAGGGCATGATCTGGGCCGATGAGATCTTCCAGACCCTGGAACAAGGCCATCGCCTGGCCTTTGGCTATGGCCTTGTGCCGTGGGAATACCAGTTCGGGGCGCGCTCCTGGCTTCTGCCTGGGGTGATGGGCGGTTTCATGAGACTGCTCGCTGCGGTCGGGATCGACCATGGCTTGAGCCTGGTGATCGGCACCAAGTTGCTCTTCGCTTTGGGCGCGGCGGTCACCTTCTATCCCCTGCTGCGCCTGGCGCATGTCATGGGTGGCACGGCGGCCACCCTGCTGCTTGGAATCGGGGCCATCGCATTTCCAGCCAGCCTCCTCTACAGCAGCCGCGCTCTGGCCGAGGTGGCCTGCGCGCCCTTTGTCACCTGGTCGCTGTGGGCTCTGTGGCCATTCGGGCTCGCGTCGGCTGCATTCGCGGGCCGCATCGACCCGAAGAGTGGCGCGACGCATGCGACGCTCCGGCGGGTGGCTGGCGCCGGCTTCCTGCTCGGCTTGGCAACCGTGCTGCGCTACCAAAATGGTCTGCTACTGGCCGCGCTCGTGCTCACCGTGGCGGCCCGGTACAGCCTGCGGGGTGCGCTTGCGCTGGCGGTCGGCGGCCTCGCGGCGTTGCTCCTCGGTGGTCTGCTCGACTGGGTGACCTGGGGCAGGCCTTTCCAGTCGACCGTCATCCAGCTGCGCTTCAACTTGATCTGGAGCGGAGGAGAGCGGTGGGGCGTTTCGCCACCGAGCTTCTTCTTGCAGGCCATGTTGGCTACTAATGGCCTGGCTTTGCTGGTTCTGGTGCTTGGTTTTCTCGCCGGGCTTCCTCGTACTTGGCCTGTGGCTGTGCCGGCCCTGCTGTTTTTCGCGATTCACTCTGCAGTCTCTCACAAGGAGCTGCGGTTTCTCTATCCCGTTCTCCCGCTCTTTCTCATGGGCGCCTCGGTTGGACTGGCCGCGCTCATCGAGCGAACGCCCTGGCTTGGCAGGCGACCCCATGAAACGGCCGCGGTCGTGGCAGGTGCGCTCCTGCTTGCGTTTGGCCTGCATGCGCGCCAGGTGACCTTCGAAGACATTGGCCAGGGGGCCGAGGTGCCAGGCGAGGCTGGTCCCCCGACGCGTAGCGTGTGGCGTTGTCTTGACGAGCAGAACCGGCTTTTGGCCGAGGTCGCGTGGCAAGCCGATCTTTGTGGTCTCATGCTGCCCGATGCGAATGCATACTGGACAGGTGGGTACAGCTACTTGCACCGCCGCGTGCCCATCCTCTGGCCGGAGGACCCCAGCGTCGCTCGCACTCCTTTTTCGAACCCAAGACGAAACATTGAGAACTCCGTCCGGCGCCACATGCCCCTGGTGGCGCCGCAAGATTTCGACGCAGCCAACTACGCCTTGCTGAGCCCGGATCAAGAAATCGGCGACTCTCGCTACCAGCTCGTCGGCCACAGGGGCGGCTATGCGCTCTATCGTCGCGAAGGGATCTGCCAGGCTGCTCGGGCCCAGGTCCGCCGCTATGGACGGCTTCGCCCCATGGGAGTCACCGTCCCATGACCGGGCTGTTTCTCCGCCGCGCAGTCCGTGCGATCTCTGGATGGCGTCCGGGGGTGTACCTGTTCGTAGCGGTGACCTGTTTCTACTTCGCGAGCATGAGTCGCGAGGTGCCCTGGGGTGACGCGCGGCCGATCTACGACGTGGCCGAGTCCATGGTCAATCTCCAGGGAGTCTCGGTGCCCACACGCTGGCCCTCGGACGCGCCGCCGGGCCGCGGTGGCAGGTTCTATGCGGCCCAGCCCTGGGTCCCGTCGCTGGTGCACTTGCCGGGTGTGGCCCTGCACGGCGGGTTCTTGCACCTTCGGCAGGGCCGGGAGCTGGTGCACTTGTCGACGGTTTTCGCATGCCATGTGGCGGGCACCCTGCTGGGTGGGCTGGTGGCGTGGTTGTTCTTCCGCCTCTGCCTGCGCCACGGCGCCTCGCCGCCGCTGGCCGGTTTCGCGGCGATTCTGCTCGCGGCGGGAAGCATCGTCTGGGTCTACGCCCGCTCTCCCTTCAGCGAGATTACTCAGATCGCCTGTTTCACCGGATTCTTTCTCGAGCTTTCGCAGCTCCTGAAACGACTCGATCGGCGCACGGCCCTGGCCACGGGTCTGTGGGCCGGCCTGCTGCTCAACACGAAGTACGTCTACGCTCTGTCGTTCCCGGGCGCGTTGTTGCTGGTCGGGCTGGTGCACCGGAAGGCTCTGCGCTCCCTGGGCGAGGCGCTGGTCAGCGCAGGCTTGGGGTTTCTGCCGGGACTACTCATGGCCTTGCTCTACAACACTCTTCGCTTCGGCTCGGTCATGAACACCGGTTACCCCAAGGTGAGCGATGTGATGGTGGAGAACGTCCTGGTCAGCGTATGGGGTTTTCTGTTTTCGCCGGGCAAGAGCATCTTTCTCTACACGCCACCCCTGGTGCTCGCGGTCCTCGGCCTGCCTCGTTTCTGGCGCAGCCACCGCAGGAGCGTGCTGGCCATGCTCGCCACCATCGCACCGGTCGTCTTGTTCTACTGCCGCTTTCCCTCCTGGCCGGGTGACTGGGCTTGGGGACCGCGCTATGCCGTCTTCGCCGTTCCCGTGCTGCTGCTTCCTGCCATCGGCTTTCTCTCCGCCGCGCGCTGGCCCAAACGCTCCCTGGCGGCCGCGGTGCTAGTGGTCGGCCTCTGCGTGCAACTCCTGGGCAATGCCTTCTACTGGGACCACTTCATTCGCATCGGCCTCGACGTGCGCACCCGCTGGCTCGGTATCCCCAACCGCAGCGCATCCCTGACCGCGGACAAGGGTGGATTCTGCGAAGGCTGTTTCGAGGACACCTATCCCACGGTTTGGCTGGGTCCGTTCTCGCCTATCCTCGGTCATCTCTGGCTCACACGCCATGTGCCGTTCGGCGACGACTGGAAGCGTGCCTCCGAGGATGCGCCCTGGCGTCGCCACACGCGCCTCAACATCGACGCCAAGGCGACCTACGACCGCGCCCGCGTCGACCATTGGCTCTACGACACCAACCAGTACCGAACCAAGGGGTGGATCGTACTCTTGCTTCTCTTGGGCGCAGGAACCGGCGCCGGCGTCCTCTTCATCCGCCGCACGCGAGAGATTGGTCGAACTGGCTCGCGGTGAAGGCCAGCCCGGCGCCACGGAGAAGAGTTTCTCGCGTACGCCGCGGCGCGGGACCGCCACCGGTGACGATGCAATGGACATGAGGATGAAGCAACAGCAATTCCCTGGTCCAAGTGTGCAGCACGGCGGTGATGGCAAGCTGGACATCCTGTCCCAGCCAGTTCGGGTCGGCAGTCAGAATCAGGAGGGCGTCGGCGGCAGATTTGAACAGGAGGGCGATGATTGCGGCCCGGTTATTGCGGGCGTACGAGCCCCGTCTCCCCTTCGGTTGCTAGAAGCGCGCCTGCAACTGCGCGGTGAGGATGTCGTTGGCCACCGCGGGGCCCTGCTCCCAAAGGTATTCGTAGGACAGGGTGAACTTGATGTTGGCCGAGCCGTAGAAGAGCAACGCCAGGCCCAGCCGGCGCAGGCGATCCAGGTCGCGGTTCCCGATGGCTTTGAGCGGCTTGGCTGTGACAGGTTCATAGCAAACCGAATTGACCGTGCTGGAAAGCAGCGGATCGTATTGGTCGAAGCGGAACGCGGCACCCAGGTATGGGCCGATGTTCTGCACGACGGTGATCGTCCAACCCAGGCTGTCGCTGTCCCGGCAGGGATCGGCTTTGACAAGGTCATAGTCCAGGTTCTTCTTGCGCGCCCAGATCAGCTCGCCCTTGAGTGCGAAGCCACCGACCTTGGGCACGTCGAGGTAAACCTGCACGTCTGCGCCCAGGCGGAGCTGCTCGTAGTACAAGTAGCTGGCCGCAATCGCGGGACTGGTCATGGTCTGCTGGGTGCCGTCCGCGCTGACGAAAGTGGTCGTGATTTCGGGAACCGGCAAGACGTTCGTGTCGAGCGTGCGCCCCCACATGCCCGAGATGCCACCCACCAGCCAGCCCAAGTCCGCGCCCAGGCGACCCACCACGGTCTTGAATCCATTGGGATCGTAGCCGTTCTGCACGACGCCCTGGAAGTTCGACGGGTCCTTCTGGCCGAAGCTGGCGCCGTTCACCAGAGCGATCTTCAGAAGAAACATTTGGTAGCGGGCCTGCAGCCGCAGACCACGATCGCGGTCGCCCGGGAAAAGGCTCAAGACCACCTGGGAGCGTTCGGGCAGTTCGCGGTCCGCATCCGACTGCATGATCTCGTATCCGAACGGCACCTTGAACTGGCCGAGGGTCACACGAAGATGAAAGGGCGTCCAAGTGTCGACGAAGGTGGCCTCGGCATCCTTGAGCACCACGCCCTCGTTGCTGTTGCCGTCGATCTGCAAGAAGTACTCGGCATTCTTGCCCTCGTACTTGACCCCGAGATAGCCGTGGCGCACGTAGAAGCGATTCTCGTTCTTGTAGTTGGACCAGCCGTCCGCCGCATCCTGGTGATGCTCATATCGACCCTGGATGAAGCCGCTGAACTTCAACTTCTTGAAACCGTCCACGCTCGACTGTATGGCTTCTACGGTCGTCTCGGTTCCCGCCAGCTTGCTCTCGACCGCGCCCAACCGTTGGTCGAGCGCAGGGCCGGCTGGCGCGGCGGCCTCGGTCGCTGGCGTGGGAGCAGCCGGCGCAGCGACCTCGACCGACGGGACTGCCGCTGGGGGCGCCTCGCTGGACGCGGACGGCTGCCCGCTGCCCGCATCTTGTGCAACGACCGCCGGCGCATCCAGCAGCAACATCGCGAATAGAATCCTTTTGATTTGCCGCTTCGCGGTCGAATTCAATCTCCTTGGCTGCAGGCCAACTGCCCCATCGGACCGGCCCTCTGACAGTTCCCCGGACTTCCTGGCAAGCGGTGCGGCCTCAGACCGCGCCCTGCCCCAGCATTCGATCCGCTTTTCTTGGCCCATGCCGAAGAGTCATCGACAGATGTTGCGCCGACCTCAAGCGTTGCTCGCCTCGAACCAGTCGCGGCTGGTCGGTGCCGTTCAGGTCCGCACGTCTCTGACGCGCGATCAATATCGTGGCCGGTCAATGGGGGCCAACTGTTCTGGCCGCGACGTAGGATTTTCAAACCCGATTCTGCGGTGTCGTGCCCCTGTTGGTGCTGTAGCAATTTGCCAATCAGCACAGGAGGCGACATGCACCGACCCAACCGACTTTCGACGGTAGACCTCGCCGCTGGCCGAATTGGCCGGGCGTCCCTAGCGAGGGTTGCGAAAATGGGCCTGGCCTTGCTCTGCCTGGGGCGAGCCGGCTGCAGTTTGTAGACACCGCAACGCGCCAAAAGGACGACATTATGGAGGCTGCGATGCGAACCAGAACTCGGAAAGCGATGGAAGCTCTCATGCGAGCGGGCGTGGCCCTGCTCCTTGGCGGTGCCATGACTTTGCTCCAAGGCTGCAATTCGACCGGTGGGGGTGAAACCTCGACCGCGGGGGCGTCAGGTTCAGGCGGCGTTACCGGCGGGGCTGGGAGTGTGACCGGTGGCTCGCCTGGAGCCGGCGGCAATATCCCGGCCGGCGGCTCTACGACCGCAGGCGGCCGCACGACGACCGGCACCACGGCCGTGACAGGTGGTACGCCTAGCTCCGGGGGCGCAACCAGCCGCGGCGGCACACCCAGCTCGGGGGGCACACCCAGCTCGGGGGGCGCACCCAGCTCGGGGGGCACACCCAGCTCGGGGGGCGCACCCAGCTCGGGCGGCGCACCCAGCTCGGGCGGCGCACCCAGCTCGGGGGGCACACCCAGCTCGGGGGGCGCACCCAGCTCGGGCGGCGCACCCAGCTCGGGCGGCGTGACCACTACCGGCGGCGTCACGCCGACCGGTGGAACACCGCCCGCATCGGGTCCGCGGATCAAGACCGTCCTCAATGCCGGTTGGAAGTATAACAAGGGTGACGCGACCGGCGCGGAAGCGACCGCCTTCAGCGACACTACCTGGACCAGCATAAACCTGCCCCATGTATTTGACACCCCCTACTATTCACTCAAGAAGGGGGTGTTCTGGTACGTAGGAATCGGTTGGTACAGGAAGCATTTCAATGTCCCAGCAGACTGGCTCGCTTCTAAGAGAGTTGTTCTGGAATTCGAAGCGGCCTTTCAGGTCGCTGACGTATATGTAAATGGGAAGCTGATGGGAGAACACAAAGGTGGCTTCACCGGGTTCTATTTTGACATAACCAGCGCCGTTACCGCAGGCGACAATGTTATCGCCGTAAAGGTGAACAACTCTTGGAACGCACAAATTGCGCCGCGCGCCGGTGACTGGTTGTTCCTAGGGGGTATCCACAGGGATGTGTTCCTTGTCGTTACCGATCCGCTCCATGTGACGTGGTACGGCACGTTTGTTACCACGCCCCAGGCTTCAGCGTCTCAGGCAACGGTCAACGTCAAGACGGAAATAAAGAATGAAAACGCGGCGGCTGCGAACTGTAAGGTTACAACAACCATCGTCGACGCAAGCAATGCCGTGGTGGCGACCATGGAGAGCACTCAGTCGATCGATGCGGGGGCGGTGTACGAGTTTGACCAAACCAGTACGACCATCGCCAATCCGCATCTATGGGCGCCCGAGACGCCATATATGTATACGGTGAATACAACCGTGTCGAATGGAAGCGCCGTGGTGGACAATTACCAGAGTCCGCTTGGCATAAGGTCGATAGAGTGGACGGCTGAACAGGGTTTCTTCCTCAATGGAGCGCACTATTTGATCGTTGGCATAAATGCGCACGACGATCGTGCCGGCTGGGGCATTGCGCAGACCAATGCGGGCTTTCGCAGGGACGTGAAGCTTATGAAGGACGCCGGCTTCAATTTCATCAGAGAATGCCATGACCCCCATGACGTTTCCTGGGATGACGCGGCGGACCAGTTGGGGATGCTTGAATGGCCGGAGAATGATTTCTGGGGAGTAGGCGGCTATAGTGACAGCCAAGACGGCGGTTGGCGGCAAAGCTCCTATCCTACCGTCGCTGCAGACGAGCAACCGTTCCAAGACAATTTGAAGCAACAATTGACGGAGTTCATTCGCGAAAGAAGAAACCACCCAAGCATCATTGTGTGGAGCATGGGGAATGAAACGTTTGATGTGACAAGCGGAACGCCCATGACCAATTGCAAGGCATTCTACAAGGTTCTGGCGGCTCTCGCCGAGACTCTCGATCCCTCAAGGAAGTCCGCGGTGGGCGGCGCTCAACGAGACGGGTTCGATCAACTGGCCGATGTCGTCGGATACAACGGGGATGGGGCGACCATTGCGACCTATCAAGATCCTGGCAAGCCCAATTTGATAACCGAGTACTACGACCATAATGGCGTTGCGGCTTATCCATGGCGGGCAGGACAAGTCCGATGGGTCGGCTATGGCTACGGCTCGTTCCTGACTGACAACGGTGGGTTGGGCGGGGTGGTTGACTACTACAGACTTCCCGGTCCGGAATGGTATCAATACCGACAGGAGCATCTGGGAACTGCCTACACCTTGCCGACCGCCGGGACAGCGTCGAAGATCGTTTTGACCGCGGATAATCTCACCATTGGCAACGACGGCACCGATGATACCGAGCTTACTGCTCAAATAGTTTCCGCGGCCGGGACGGCAATCGATAGCACTGCCCCGATAACGCTGACCGTCACGTCAGGCGCCGGACTGTTCCCCACTGGTTCCTCAATGACATTTGACAATTCCAAGTGTCCGGACACAAGGTGCATCCGATACGGCATGGCAAAGATGACCATGAGGGCCTACACGGCGGGACCGATTACGGTGACCGCTGCCTCTCCGGGACTAACGAGTGCGAGCGTAACCATTAACTGTGTTGAAAGGAGCGGCCTACCGCCGGGCTATGGGGGCTAGTTGACAGATTGGGCGTACAGGGGCAAGTCTCGACGAGAGGAAGCAGGGGGAAATTCCGGTAGGTTTCTGCCTGCATCGAGCAAGAAGGCCTCGACGCTAGCTTGTGGTGAAGATCGTGAAGCCCAGTCGTTCGGCCAGTGCCCGCGGGGTCACCCCCTCGAAGTTCGCCAGATCGTCTCGGGCGCCGCTCTTGCACAGCAATCGGACGAGGTCGAAACGCCCACCCGCCGAAAAGACTGCGCGCCACAGGACCGAGCGGCCCTCGTCGTCGCGTGCGTTCGGGTCACCCCCCTTGGCCAGCAGAATGCGCGCGATGTCAGGCAAGTACTCCTGGGCTGCGAAGTGCAAGGGGGTCCAACCGTGTTCATCAGCGGCATTCACGTCCGCCCTGGCTTCCAGGAGAAGCCCGATCAGGCCCACGCTGTTGGCCAGCACCGCCTGATGCAAGGGCGCGCGGCGCTCGTCATCGCGCGCGTTCGGGTCGGCCCCTGCGGCCAGCAACTCACGTACGCGCACCAGATCGCACAGGAAAGCCGCTTCAACCATCTGCCGGTTCGCCTCAAGTTTTGCAGATGCCATGCGAGGTCGCTTTCGCTAGAGTCGTTGCAGGAACCTCGCCATGACCGTCTTCACGCCCACGCTGGCAAAGCGGACGGTTACCTTGAAATCGTCGCCCACAGACTGCCAGGCGCGCACCTCGCCCACCCCAAACTTCGCGTGTCTCAGCTTGGCTCCCACGCGCAGGCCTAGCTCGCCCTCCTCCCCGCGCGCCATGCCTTGGTCGTAGTGTCGGGTGATCGCACCTGGCGGGGCTGAGGGGGCTGCCGGGCCCCGCGCGCGCGCCGCCGGCTCGCCCCGGCTCCAGCGACCCTGCCAGGGGCCAGCTCCATCGGTCTTCTCGTCGTGATAGGCCGGCCGCGGCGCGATCACATGCTGGATGACCTCGGCGGGCAGATCGCCCAGAAAGCGACTGGGCACGCCGCCCAGTTGCTGGCCTGACAGCCGGCGCCAGCGTACGCGGCAGAGGTGAAGACGCTTCATGGCGCGGGTGAGCGCGACGTAGCAGAGGCGGCGCTCTTCCTCGGCGGCCGCATCGTCGTCGATGCTGCGCTGGTGGGGAAAGACGCCTTCCTCCAAGCCGACCACCAGCACCTCGGGAAACTCCAAGCCCTTGGCCGTATGCACGGTCATCAGCGCGACCGCGCCCTTCTCGGGATCGTAGCTGTCCACGTCGGACGCCAAAGTGATGCGTTCTAGGAAGCCAGCCAGGGTAGGCTCTTCGGCCTCGCGCTCGTACTCGCGCATCTGCGCCACCAGCTCCATCAGGTTCTCCAGGCGGCCCTCGGCCTCGACGGTGTTCTCCGCCGCGAGCTGATCGCGATAGCCTGAGTCTTCCAGGACTTTTTCCGCCAGGGCCGCAGGCGGCAGCGAATCCCTCGCCCCACGCAACGACTTCAGCAGTTCGCCAAAGGCGGCCACCTTGTGGCGCGGTCCTTGGCCCAAGACATCGGATTCGCGCGCGGCGATTTCCAGTGCCGCGTGCAGTCCGACCCCCCGGTCGCGCGCCAGGGCCGAGAGGCGATCCACGGTGCTGTTGCCGATTCCGCGTGCAGGCACATTGATGATGCGGGCCAGACCCACGGCATCGTCAGGATTCTGCAAGACGCGCAGGTACGCGACCAGATCCTTGATTTCGGCCCGGTCATAGAAGCGCGTGCCGCCCACCACCACATAGGGCAGGTGGTGGGTGCGCAGGGCTTCTTCCAGCACCCGCGACTGCCCGTTGGTTCGATAGAAGACGGCAAAATCCCGCGGCGCTGCTCCTTGGGCCAGTCCGGCCTGCACCGTGGTGGCGACGTACTCGGCTTCCTCGCGTTCCGTGTCGCCCTCGAAAACCACGACCGGATCCCCGGCGCTAGCGTCGGTGAAGAGCCGCTTGGGCCGCCGCTCGCGGTTGGGCGCGATCACGGCATTGGCCGCGCGCAGGATGTTTCCGGTCGAGCGGTAGTTCTGCTCCAGCTTGATAACCCCGGCCCCGGGATGGTCACGTTCAAAGTCGAGGATGTTGCGGATGTCGGCCCCCCGCCAGCCGTAGATGGACTGATCCTCGTCACCCACCACCGTGATGCTGCGTGTTCGCCGTGAGAGGAAACGCACCAGGCGGTACTGCACGCTGTTGGTATCCTGGAACTCGTCGACCAAGACATGATCGAACCGCTCGGCTAGTGCGGAAGCCACCGGGCTGTCGGCGCTGCCCAGACGCAAGGCCCAGAGAAGAAGACCGCCAAAGTCCACCGCGTTGGCTGCGGTCAGTCGCTCTTCGTAGGTGCAGTAGGCCTTGGCCACGACTTCGTCCAGGGGCCCGGACACCGTGAAGCTGGCCGACGTAGTCCCCTGGTTTTGCGCGCGATCGATGATGGCCACCACCTGCCGCACGGGGAACATCTTGTCAGAGATGTTCAGGTCGTGGAGCACGCGCGCCATCAGGCGGCGCTGATCATCCGCGTCGTAGATCACGAAATCCTTGCGAATGCCCACTGCCTCCCCGTACAGGCGCAGAAGTCGGGCGGACAGGCCATGGAACGTGCCCAGCCACATGCCCGGCAGGTTGCTCCCCGCCTGCCCGAGCAGACGCGCCACGCGTTCTTTCATCTCGCGCGCAGCCTTGTTGGTGAAGGTCACGGCCAGCACGCGGCGCGGGTCAATTCCTTCGGCCAGAAAGCGCGCCAGCCGCGATGTGATCACGCGGGTCTTGCCCGAACCCGCGCCGGCGATCACCAGCAGCGGCTGCGACGGATAGGTCACCGCCTCGGCCTGGGATGGATTGAGCCCACGGGTCAGGGCTTCCCCTAGGCGGTGTGAAAGCGAAGGGCTGCGTGGAGGTTCAGACATCTCGGGGGTTTCCACGACGTCGTTATACAGAATTGCGGGCGAGGGAACAGGGCAACCTTGCGTTCGCAGGGCGCCAATTCATGCGGGAAACCCGCCGCTGTGCGGAAGATTCCGTCGTTCGACCTTCTCCTTCTCCGGATGACCCGTGAACCCCGACTGACGGGTCATCGATGCCGGCCTCAGCCCACCGCTGGCGGGCTCGCACGTCGTTGCACCTCGCCTTTCATTTCGCTGTCTGCCCGGCCGCGTTGCCGGTCTTCTGCACCACTGTGGGTGCACCCCGGTCCAGCACTACCACGGTCTGCACCGACTGGATCTCATTGGTCTCGCGGGCGAAGACTTGCACCAGGTTACTGCCCGGCCAGAGCGGCACATCGGTCTCGAAAGCCAGATGCGTCTTGTTTCCCTTGTTGGGCAGGTAGAAGACCTTCTTGGGTGGCAGCTTGGAGTCGCGATTCCACACACGGATATACACGTCCTTGACTCCGCTGTCGTCTGAGGCCGTCGCCTTGAGGTGCACCGTGTTCCCTGGCACCAACGTGGGCGCGGTGACCGTCAGGATGGGCGGGGTCACGTGCCACGCGGGGACGAAGCTGCCGTGGACCGAACCGCCCGGCGCGACATCCGCCGCAGCCACGAATGCCGGCCGGCCGCTCTCAATCTCCACCCGGCAGAATCCACCGATGCGGCCGGTGCTCCTCCACACGGTTCCCTTCGGGGCGTGACCCACGACCAGCGCGTTGTCGGTGGGTGCTTCGCGCAAGGGTGCCTCCGGACGCGTGATGGTGACGGGCTGGTCCTCGGCCGCAGGGACGGCTCCGGCCGGCGCCAGCTTGACCTTGATCTTGTCGGTCACCGATTCGCCGAGCACGGTGTCGGCCACCACCAGTTCAAGCTGGTATTCGTTCCCGCGAAAGTCGGACCCGACCTCGTAGACGAAGGTGAACGTCCGGCTGGCTCCCGGTGCCAGCTCCTTGGTGTCGAAGCGACCAGCGCTGATCAGGATCCCTTCCTGTCCAGAACCGTTGCGCAGGATGGCCTCGGTTCGCAGAGCCGCGCCCTGCCCGATGTTCTTCACCTTCACCAACGTGCGCACGCGCTCGCCCCTCTGCACTTGGCCGTCGCGATTCCCGGCCACGTCGTCGATGGTCTGATAGCTGTACGCGAAGAGCGGGTGGGCCTTGCCCTCGATGTGGAGAGTCATCTCAGGGCTGTTCGCGCTAAGCGTTCCCTGTCCGGACATCTCGGCCCGGATCACATCGGTGCGGGTGAGGCTGCTCTTGGAAGCCTTCACGGTCAGCTCGTAGGTCTTGCTGCTACCTGGCGCGATCTTGCCAAAAACCATCTCATTCTCGTCGAAGAGCGGGTTGTCGCTCTTCAGCACCGCGCGCACCCGGTAGACTGTGCTGGTCCCCACGTTCTTTGCCGTGCCTCGGATCCTGATGGCGTTGCCCGCCTTCACCTGGGCCTCGCCGGTGGCCGCTGCCAGACTCACCTGAATCTCGCCCGGCCCTTGGTTGCCTGGGCCGGTACTCCAGTCCACTCCTAGTTTTTCCAGCGCGGCCGAGAGGCGCTTGTCCTCTTCGGCGCGAACCTTGTCGAAGAAGGCCTTGCTTGAATTCACCAGGTCCAGCCGCCGTGACGCGCGCGCCTGGGCGAGCAAGTCGCGGGCCAGCGTGATGGGAAAATCGATGCGATCCTCCTCGGGCTCTGCACTGTCGCTGTCGTCTTCGTCGGGCGAGTTGGTGTCGATCTCCTCCAGCTCCACCTTGCGTCGCAATTCAGCGGCTGACGGCAGATAGAGGTACGAGACGACCTCCTCGGGCTTCGTGCCCCTGCGCACGCTCGGGCTCACCAGGTGCCACTCATAGTCCGATTCCTGTCGCCGTCGCGTAGAACTTTGCAGGTTGATCCACGCCTCATCGTTCTTCTTTTCGACTCGCATACGCACAAGCTCCACATCGGGCGTGACGCCCACGCCCTGGATGGAGGTATCCCCTGGGGTCAGGTACTGCGCGGTCGTCAGCTTGAGCCCCAGCTTGTCGTCCTCCGGCTTGTTGCCGAAAGGCACGGGCGACGGGATGTCGAACAGCATTTGCACCGAGCCTTTGCCGAAGGTGGTCTCCCCGATGACAACCCCGCGGTCCAGGTTCTTGATGGCGCCGGCGACGATTTCGGAGGCACTGGCCGAGTTCTGGCTGACCAGAACCGCCAACGGGGCCTTGTTGTCGCCGTTGCGGGTGGCGTGCTCGTCCTTGCGCTGCGCCCCGCCCACGCCGACCATGGACACGATGACGCCCGACTCGATGAACGCATCGGCCACCTTTTGGGCCTGGTCGTAGAGCCCGCCGGGATTGCCCCGCAGGTCCATGATGATGCCCTTGACCTTCTCCCGCTCAAAAAAAGCCAGTGCCTTGGCCAGGTCGCTCTCGGTGTTGGCCGAGAAACTGATCACGCGGAAGTAACCGATCTTGGCAGCAGGCTGCCCGGGGCTCGCGGGCACGGTCAGCACGCGTGGTGGCGGGTCAATGGCGGGCGGATGGATAAAGTCGCGGATGATGGTGACCTTCTTCATCGCTGGCGCATTGGTCCGGTCGATGTAGACGTCCACCGGGGCGCCCGGATCGCCGCGTAGCCGGTCCACCGCCTCTTGCAGCGTCATGTTGATAGTGGACTCGTTGTTGATGCGAACGATGTGGTCTTTGGCCTTGAGCCCGGCGCGCATGGCCGGGGTGTCAGGCATGGGCTTCTTGACCAGGATGCGCCCCTTGCGATCCATTTCGATGACAATGCCCAGGCCCCCGAACTTGCCCTGGGTGGTGGTGCGCATGTCCTTGTAGCTGTCCACGTCGAGCAGGACCGAGTGCGGATCCAATGTGTAGAGCATGCCGTTGGTGGCGGTCATCTCGATCTCGACTAGGTGGCGGGCCGCATCCTTGGCCGCCACAGGCTGTAGCCGCGGTTGGATGAAACGAAAGATGTCCTGCAACGTGCTGCGCAGAGTCCACGGCGAGTCCACCCGCTCGACAGGAAACGTCTTCTGCTCACCATTGACCCGCACGGTGACCTGCCGGGGGTCCTGCTCAGGGAATCGGTCGACCAGGATTTCCGGCACGTCCCGCTGCAAGAAATCCAGCGCACCCACCAGCATGCGCCTGGGATCGAGCCGCGTCTTGTCGAAGTACTGATTGTTCACGTAGTAGAGCGCCTTGGTGAAGATCTGGGCCTGCGCGAGCTCGTAGGTCGACGCCCCCGCGCGGACCGCGGCGGACAGGGAGGCGTTGCTGACCAGTCTTAGGTCATCGCCGCGGTGTTCGATGGTGAGAAACAGGGAGAGGGTGCAGGCCCCCAGAAAGACAAATACCTTGCGTAGACGTCGCATGAATGACTCCGGTTGTGTCGGAGAAGACGAACTTGGATCGTCGAGGAGATCCATCTTACCGCCGAATCATAGCAAGACAGAACCGCGCCGTCGTGCGAGGATTCGCGAGGTGTCCCGTCCGTTGTGGCGCGCGGGCAGGACGCATGCGATGGAGAGGCTGTTGACCGAATCTCAATCTGGCACGCTCTATGTTGTGGCTTCGCCCATCGGCAACGCCCAGGATCTGTCGCCCCGGGCGCTGGAAACCCTGCGTACGGCCGATCTGGTACTGGCCGAAGATACCCGCTCGGCGCGCAAGCTGCTCGATGGGCACGGGATCGACCGTCGCACCCAGTCGTGTTTTGATGCCAACGAGGCGGCGCGTGCGGCGCAGGCAGCGGCCTTGCTGCGCTCGGGCGCGAGAATTGCGCTGCTCTCCGAGGCGGGAACTCCAACTGTATCTGATCCGGGCTACCGGGTCGTACGCGCGGCGATTGCGGCGGGCGCTCGGGTGGTGCCCGTGCCGGGGCCGTCGGCGGTGCTGGCTGCACTGGTGGGCTCCGGCCTGCCAACCGATCGCTTCCTCTTCGTGGGGTTTCCCCCGCGCAAGACCGGCGCCCGCCAGGGTCTGTTGGCTCAGCTTCGTTCACTTCCCGCCACCCTGGTCTTCTTCGAATCGCCCCATCGAATCGCGGCCACACTGGCCGACTTGGCCGCTGTTCTGGGCAAGGATCGGCCTGCCTGTCTGGCACGCGAGCTGACCAAGACGCACGAAGAGTTTCTGCGCGGCACGCTGGACGAGTTGGCGTCCCGGTACGTGAGCGAGCGACCTCTCGGTGAAGTGACCTTGGTGGTGGGCGGCGCCTCTGCGCAAGCACTGGACGGCGACGGGCCGTGCGATGAGGAGGTACGTGGGCGGGCGCGGGCTCTCTTGGCTTCGGGCCTGTCGGCGCGTGACGCTGCCGACGCCCTGGCCAGCGAAACCGGCCGGCCAAGGCGCGAGACCTACCGCCTGGTGCTGGACCTGCGTGCGCGTGAGTAGTGGGGTGCGTGGGCGGTAGCGTGAGCGACGAGCGCACAGCGGCCTGCGTGGGCTATGTTGGCAAAGGCCATGACTTCAATCGTCTGGTCCCGGACCCTTGGACTGACCTGCGGGGGCCGTTTCTAGTTTCTACTCGCGATCCCGCAGACCCAGCTCCTTCATCTTGGTCTGCAGGCTCTTCCTCGAGATCTGCAGCTTGCGCGCGGCCTGCGTCACGTTGCCTCCGGTCTCGTCCAGGGCGCGCTGGATCAGCTCGCGCTCGACGCGCTCGGTTTCGACGCGAACCGCCTCCTTGAGGGAGCCCACCTCCTCACCCACAGGTGGCGCGGCGGAAGGCGCCGGGCTCGCCACCGGAGGCACAGGCGCCGCTATCGCCGCAAGCTCGGGTTGCGACGACGAAAGGGGCACCCCTGCACGCTCGGCGGGCAAGTCCTCGAGCCGAATCTGCGGCCCTTCACAGAAGAGGATGGTTCGCTCGATAACATTCTCCAGCTCGCGAATGTTGCCGGGCCAGTTGTGTGCCACCAGCCGTTCCACCGCCGCGGGCTCAACACCCGTGATCTGTTTCTTCAGCCGGTCATTGAAGCGCGCAATGAAGTGGTCCACCAGCAAGGGGATGTCCTGACGCCGCTCGCGCAAAGCGGGCAGGTGGATGGGCACGACGTTAAGCCGGTAGTAGAGGTCATCGCGGAAGCTGCCGCTGGCGATCTCGGCCGCGAGATCCCGATTCGTGGCGGTCAGCAGGCGCACATCGACCTTGATGGTCTTGATCCCGCCCACGCGTTCGAACTCCGACTCCTGCAGGACACGCAACAACTTGACCTGCATCTCCACCGGAATCTCGCCGATCTCGTCGAGAAACAGCGTGCCGCCGTGGGCCAGCTCAAAACGGCCCGGCTTGGAGCCCACCGCGCCGGTGAACGCGCCCTTCTCGTAGCCGAAGAGTTCGGACTCCATCAGGGTTTTGGGAATGGCCGCGCAGTTGATCTTGATAAACGGCCCCGCACGCCGCGAAGAATTGTCGTGCAGGGCTCGCGCCACCAGCTCCTTTCCTGTACCCGACTCGCCCGTGATGAGAACCGTCGAAGGCGTGTCGGCCACCTTCTCGACGACCGCGTAGATCTGGCGAATCGCGGGCGATTCGCCCACCAGACGGAACCGCCCGTGGGTGGCCGTGTCCTCCGGCCGGGCATCGCGACCCGCGAGCATGTGTGTGCGCATCGCCTTGGCGACAATCTGGTGGATCTGCTCCTGGTCGAAAGGTTTTTCGAGGTAGTCGAAGGCGCCCAGCTTGACCGCCTCAACCGCGTTTTCTACTGACCCATGGGCGGTGATCATGACCACCGGCACATCGGGGTAGTCGACCGAAAGCTTGCGCAGGAGGCCCATGCCGTCGAGAACCGGCATCTTGAGGTCGGTGATGACCATGTTGATACCGCGGCCCATGTTGGCTAGCGCTTCGTTCCCGTTGGCCACTGTCACGACATCGTAGCCATCGCGCCGCAGGATCGCCTCAAGCACGCGGCGCATGTTGAGTTCGTCGTCTGCGATGAGAACGCGCTTGGCTTCAGTCTCGGTTCCGGCCACGGCCTGACGTTAGCTCATTTCAGCCCGGAGGGCACCGCTGGCGGTGGCGCAAGCGACGGCCTCGGCGGAATGACCGCAGGTGGCAACAGCGGGATCGGGCCAGAGCCGGGCAAGGGCGGCGGGCCCTTCTTCGATTCCGCGTAGGAGGCATAGGCATCGGCTTCCACTGGCAGAAGGACCGTGAACGTCGAGCCGGCGCCCGGCTGCGAACGCATCTCGATGGTCCCGCCGTGGTTCTCGATGATGCGCTGGCTTATGGGCAGGCCCAGCCCCGTGCCCCGTTCCTTGGTGGTGAAGAAAGGTATGAAGAGGTTGCGCTGATCACCCGGCGGGATGCCCACGCCGGTGTCACGGAAACGGATCTCCAAGAATGCCGCCGCGGCGCTACGGCGCGTGGATCGGCGCAAGCTGGTCGACACGTGCAGTTTTCCGCCCTGAGGCATGGCTTCAAGCGCGTTAAGCGTCAGATTGAGAAACACTTGCCGCAATTGCTGAGCATCGGCCCTCACTGGGGGCGGTCCTTCGATGAAGCTGGTGGAGATCTCCACGTTTGCGCTGCGTTCCTTGTCGATGAGGTGCAGCGTCTTGCGAACCACATCGTTGATG
>Ga0224520_1000052_pt1 | contig 39079 bp, 31 predicted proteins | sample CFST25metaG_2_FD_180684 | JGI IMG/M metagenome (GOLD analysis project Ga0224520, IMG submission 180684) | Peat soil microbial communities from Stordalen Mire, Sweden - C.F.S.T-25 | ecosystem: Environmental > Terrestrial > Soil > Wetlands > Peat | place: Sweden: Norrbotten County, Stordalen Mire... | reverse complement strand
ACCCGTCGCCAAGGTTCCGCCGCTGGCGGGGCTTCCGCCCGTGGCCAAAGCGCCGCCGGTTGCGGGGCTGCCGCCCGTGGACGGTGCCCCGCCGGTTGTGGGCGTGCCACCCGTTGTCTGCACGCCGCCTGTGGCTGTCGATCCCCCGACAGCGGTCGAGCCACCCAAACCGGGTGAGCCACCTGTGTTCGGTGGCGCCCCTCCTGACCCGGGCTGCGTTCCTCCGGGGGAGGTGTCTGTCGAGCAGGCCATCAGGCCGACAAAGACGAACAACGGGAGCAATGAACAGCGTGTGGTGGTAGTCATGATCTTCCTCAATATAAGAAGGGGACGCTTCCCCACATTGTGGGTCAAAGCATCCCATCTTTTGGCGACGTGGAAGTTCGAGGAAGCGGCGCGATGGCTGCAAGTTCTCGGACAGACACCGCCCGCATGCGCGGCCCAGCCCAAGCGACACGGCCAAAGCCCATTTCAGCGCGGAGCAAGCGATCGAGCGGGTCCCTAGATGGTTGGAATGTATGGAAAAAAAAAGAAGAACTCCGTAGATTCTTCTTGACTTGGTAGGGCGGAGCGCCCATACAATGGATGCGGCGCTGTGAAACGCATAACAGCGTTCTGAGATTCACAATCATGACAATCAAGCGGCCTCGCACGCGGCGGAAGTTGGGCAGGCGGACGGTTTCCGAGCTAGTCGTGGTTCGGCTGATCCTCTATCGGCGCATCCTACGCGACTTGGCCTTTTCAGGCACACGCTACGTATTCTCGCACCAGTTGGCGATATTGGCAGACGTGACGCCTGAACAGCTGCGGCGGGATCTCATGAACGTTCGCTACGAGGGCAGCCCGACCCGCGGATATGAAGTCGTGGCTCTGGAAGAACGCATCGGCGCGTTCTTGGATCCGCCGACAACGCAATCGGTGGCGCTGGTGGGTGTCGGTAACCTCGGGCGCGCCCTGTTTGCGTATTTCTTGGGCCGCCGACCGTTGCTCCAGATCGTCGCCGCCTTTGACATCGATCCGGCCAAGGTGGATCGCATGATCAACGGTTGCCCGTCGTATCACATCAGCGAGGCCCGGACGGTCATGCGCGACAAGGGAATCAACGTGGCCATGATCGCCGTGCCGGCCGCGGCCGCGCAAAGCGTGGCTGACATCCTGGTTGAAGCGGGGGTACGGAGTCTCCTCAACTTCGCCGACGTCCGCTTGCGCCTGCCGCCGGACGTGTACGTCGAGCACATCGACATCGGCGTTACGTTGGAAAAGGTGGCGTTCTTCGCGCGGCGGCCCGTGGCGGCGGCCAAGGACGTGGGTCCTGCATGAAGCCCACCGACCTCTCTCTGGTCAGCACGATTCGGGAGCGCTGTCGCGTCTGCTATACCTGCGTGCGTGAGTGCCCGGCCAAGGCCATCCGCATCGCGGGAGGCCAGGCCGAAGTCATCCCCTCGCGCTGCATCGGTTGCGGGTCGTGCGTGCTGGTGTGCAGTCAGGGAGCTAAACACGTGCTCAGTTCGGTCGAGGAGGTGTATGGGCTTCTTCAGAGCGGAGCGCGGGTGGCGGCATGTGTGGCGCCCAGCTTCCCGGCGGAGATCGGCGACCGGGACGTGCGACAAATGGTTGGCTCGCTGCGCAAGATGGGCTTCTCGCTGGTGTGCGAGGTGGCGTTCGGCGCTGACCTGGTGGCCCGTGCCTATCGCGACCTGCTCGCCCAGCGCCCGAACGACAGCTTCATCGCCACGGCTTGTCCGGCCATCGTCAACTTCGTGGAGCGCTATCACCCGGAACTAGTGCCCCGTCTGGCCCCCATCGCCTCACCCATGTTGGCCACGGCGCGGGCCTTGCGCGCGCGCTACGGCGCTGACACCAAGATTGTCTTCATCGGGCCCTGCATCGCCAAGAAGGGCGAGGCCGCCAGCCTGACGGGCCAGGACCGCGTCGATGCGGTCCTGACCTTCCGCGAGCTGCGCGACATGCTGGACTTCGCCGGGACCGGGGCAAGCGAGGTCACCTTGTCTGACTTCGACCCGCCTCGCGCGGGCTTGGGCGGTGTGTTTCCCTTGCCGCGGGGAAGTCTGCAAACCGCGGGCATCGATGAAGACCTGACCTGCAACAACGTGGTGGCGGCCGATGGACGCGCGGCGTTCCCTGAGGCTTTGCAGGAGTTTTCTGCCGGTGAGTTCAACGCCCACCTGCTTGAGTTGCTCTGTTGCCGCGGAGGCTGCGTGATGGGCGCGGGGATGAGCGTCGAGCTGCCGCCCTTTGCCCGGCGTGCCCACATAAGCCGTCATGTGCAAAGCCAGCGCGCCAGCTTCGATCGTCCGGCGTGGTCGGCCGAGATGGACGAGTTGCGCGACCTGTCCATGGCCCGCAGCTTCCAGACCGCCAGCCAGAGCATGCCCACCCCGTCTGCCGACGAGATCCGCGCCATCATGATCGAGATGGGAAAATTCGGTCCGGACGACGAGTTGAATTGTGGGGCCTGTGGCTACGACACCTGTCGCGCTCACGCGGTGGCCATCTTGCGCGGCCTGGCCGAAGACGAGATGTGCTTGCCCTACACCATCGAGCGGCTGAAGAAGACGGTGCAGAAGCTGGACTTGTCCAACACGAAACTGGCCAGCACGCAACAGGCCTTGGTCCAGGCGGAGAAGTTGGCCAGCATGGGGCAGTTGGCGGCCGGCATTGCGCATGAGGTGAACAATCCTCTCGGCGTCGTCCTGCTCTACGCCCACCTCCTGCTCGAATCCTGTGCCGAGGACTCACCTCAATCGAAGGATTTGTCGATGGTCGTCGAGCAGGCCGATCGCTGCAAGAAGATCGTGTCTGGACTGCTCAATTTTGCCCGCCAGAACAAGGTCGTCTTGCTGCCAACGAAGATTGCGGACTTGGTAGAGAGCTCGCTGCGCAGCGTGGTGGCGCCCGCTGGCATCGAGGTCGTGGTGGAACACCAAGATCCTGCGGCGTTGGCCGACCTCGACGCGGATCAGATTAGGCAGGTCCTCACCAATCTGCTGACCAACGCCATGGCGGCCATGCCTGCAGGGGGCCGGCTCACCGTGCGCACGGCCTTTAGCGATGAACAGGTTCTGTTTGCGGTCGGAGATACAGGGGTAGGAATCCCCAAAGAGAACATAAAGCGTGTCTTTGAGCCGTTCTTCACCACCAAGCAAATGGGGCGTGGCACCGGGCTGGGCTTGGCGGTGAGCTATGGCATCGTCAAAATGCACCGGGGCAACATCAGGCTCAAATCGAACGCCGATGCGGCGGCCGGTCCGACGGGTACGACCTTCACCGTGACGCTGCCGCGTTTTGAACGGCGCGAGGAATCCATGAGTTTTCTGGCGCCGGAGGGTAACGGCCTGAAGGACGCTCGATGACGGCCCCCTTTCGAGCGAGTCAATCGACCCCCCGCGTTCCGTCCGGGACGCCTTTCCTTGGGGAAGAAGTGCGGAGTATCCCCTGCCCATGAATGCAGCACTGAAGCAGAACGTGATAACGGAGAACTTGGAGGCTGTCCCCATGGACACGTTGCGCGTGTTGGTCATAGACGACGAACTCGGAATGCGGGTCGGGGCATCGCGTGTGCTGGACGGGTTTCGTGTGGCCTTGCCAGACGCAGACGGACACGTGTGCATGGAAGTGGCGCATGCGGAGAGCGGCGAGGAGGGGTTGGAGCAGATGGAGACGGGCAAGTTCGACATCGTCTTGCTCGACCACAAGCTACCCGGAATGTCCGGCCTCGATGTGCTGGAACGGCTCAATCAGAGACACGACGACGCGCTGGTCATCATGATCACGGCGTACGCGTCGTTGGATGTCGCGGTCAGCGCCACCAAGCGAGGGGCTTTCGATTTCCTGGCCAAGCCATTCACCCCGGAGGAGCTGCGCGATGCGGTTCGCAAGGCGGCCCGGCACCATATCTTGCGCTGGCAGGCACGCAAGTTGGCGCAAGAGAAACGCCAGGTTCGCTTTCAGTTTTTGTCCGTGCTGGTGCACGAGCTCAAGGCGCCTCTCGTGGCAGTGGAAGGCTACTTGCGGCTCCTGCAGGAAGGCGCGGCGACGGATCCGGAGACGGCGGCCCGTGCGGTGGACCGCAGCCTGGTGCGCCTGGACGGCATGCGCAAGCTCATCGTCGATCTGCTCGACCTCACGCGCATCGAGTCCGGGCAGAAGGCACGCGAATTTGCCCTGGTCGACGTGGCCGAGGTGGCGCGCGCGGCGATCGAAACTGCGCTGCCGGCTGCGCGGGAACGCGCCATCACGATCGAACTGCACGCCCCCGCGCCGGTGGTGATGCAGGCGGATCGGGGCGAGATCGAGATCATGCTTAACAACCTGGTATCCAATGCAGTGAAGTACAACCGCGACGGTGGCCGGGTCGACGTGACCGCATCGGAGGGGCCCGCGGGCTTGACCGTGGCGGTGAAGGACACGGGCATCGGCATGACCAAGGAAGAGACCGCCAAGCTCTTCGGCGAGTTTGTGCGCATCAAGAACGCCAAGACCCGCAACATCATGGGCAGCGGGTTGGGGCTGTCGATCTTGCGCAAGCTGGCCACCCTGTATGGGGGCGATGTCACGGTGGCGAGCCAGCCGGATGTCGGCACGACCTTCACGGTGCACCTGCCGGCGGTCGCGCCGGGGAATGACGTGGCGTAATCGGAGTACAAATGCACGACACCCTGGGATTCATAGACGAAAGCGAAATCGTTCGCGTGTTGACAGCACCGGTGAGCAAGGACGCAGGACACGTCCGCGCCGTGCTGGCCAAGGCCCGCGGCTTGGCCGGGCTGGGCATGGAAGACGTGGCCACCCTGGCGGCCGTGAGCGATCCCGAACTGCTGGGTGAAATCTTCCAGACCGCGCGCGCGGTGAAAGATCAGATCTACGGGCCGCGGCTGGTGCTGTTTGCACCGCTCTACGTGTCCAATCTGTGCGCCAACGATTGCACCTACTGCGCCTTTCGTGCGCGCAACAAGCAGGTCAAGCGACGGGCGCTGTCGCAGGACGAGATTCGCCGCGAGGTCGAGATCCTGGTCGACCAGGGCCACAAGCGCGTCTTGCTGGTGGCGGGCGAGTCGTATCCGCACCAGGGCTTCCAGTACGTGCTCGATTCCATTGCGACCATCTACAGTGTCAAACGGGGCAGGGGCGAAATCCGCCGGGTGAATGCCAATGTCGCGCCCTTGACCGTCGATGAATTTCGCGCGCTCAAGGGCGCCGGGATCGGCACCTATCAGCTGTTCCAAGAAACCTACCACCACGCGACCTACCAAAGCGTTCACCTAGCAGGCAAGAAGAAGGACTACGACTGGCGCGTCTGTGCCATGGACCGCGCCATGGAGGCCGGGATCGACGACGTGGGCATCGGCATTTTGTTTGGCCTGGCCGATTGGCGCTTCGAGATTCTGGCCCTCATGCAACACATTCGGCACCTGGAGGCGCGTTTCGGCGTCGGTCCTCATACCATCAGCGTGCCCCGCCTAGAGCCGGCCATCGGATCTGACATCGCCGGAAACCCGCCGCACGCGGTGTCTGACATCGACTTTCGCAAGATCGTCGCGACTCTCCGTCTGGCGGTGCCCTACACCGGCATCATCATGTCCACGCGCGAGACGCCAAACATTCGGCGCGAAACGTTTGCCTTGGGGGTATCGCAGATCTCCGCGGGCAGCCGCACCAATCCGGGCGGCTACGCCGACGCCGAGGCCAACCCGGCGGAATCGAGCCAGTTCCAGCTCGGCGATCATCGCGCGCTCGACGAGGTGGTGCGCGACGTGGCGTCGATGGGCTACGTGCCGTCGTTCTGCACCGGCTGCTACCGGCTGGGACGCACGGGCCAGGATTTCATGGACCTGGCCAAACCGGGGGCGATCAAGCTGCACTGCGATCCGAACGCGCTGTCGACCTTCACCGAATACCTGGAGGACTACGCCGGCCCGGAAACGCGCAAAGTCGGTGAAGCCCTGGTGGGCAGCACATTGGCCGACATGGATGCGCGCCAGAAGGAAATCTCCGAGGCCCTGGTGCGTAAGGTGAAGGGCGGAAAACGCGATGTCTTTGTGTGAGGCGAACCTACTCACATGACCGAGACACGGCGCGAGCGAGACCTGCTGGGAGAGAGGGAGGTTCCCGGGGGGGCGCTCTATGGCGTGCACACGGTGCGGGCGCTGGAGAATTTCCCTTTGGCGGGACGGCCCGTGCATCGGGCCCTGGTGCGCGCCTTCGGCGCGGTGAAAGGGGCGTGCGCGCTCACGAATCAGAGGCTGGGTGTTTGGACAGCAGATCCGACCAAAGGCGAAGCCATCGTGCGCGCGTGTGCCGAAATGGCCGGGGGGCAACTCGACCAGCACGTGGTGGTGGATGCCCTGCAGGGTGGCGCGGGCACCAGCACCAACATGAACGTCAACGAGGTGCTGGCCAACCGCGCGCTGCAGATCCTGGGCGAACCGTTGGGGTCGTACCAGCGCGTGTCGCCACTCGACGACATCAATCGGCACCAGTCGACCAATGACACATTCCCGACCGCGATGCGGGTGGCGGGTTTGGGGCTACTGGCCTCGCTGGAAAAGGAGGTGGTGGCCCTACAGGAGGCGTTTCAGCAGAAAGAGAAGGCTTTCGCCCATGTCGTGAAAGTCGGCCGCACCGAGATGCAGGATGCCGTTCTCATCACGCTGGGCCGCGAGATGGGCGCCTACGCCGAGGCGCTGGCACGGGACCGATGGCGGATCTACAAGTGCACGGAACGTTTGCGCGTGGTGAATCTTGGGGGTACGGCCATCGGCACCGGCCTGGGCGCGCCGCGCGCCTTCATATTTCAGGTGGTGGACACGCTCTCGCAGTTGACGGGGCTCGGTGTGGCGCGCGCGGAGAACCTGGTCGACGCGACGCAGAACGCGGATGTGTTCGCCGAGGTCTCGGGGATCCTCAGAGCTTGCGCAGTGAATCTGCTCAAAATCTCGTCTGACCTGCGTCTGCTTTCGTCTGGCCCTGAGGCGGGGCTGGGCGAGATCAGGCTGCCCGCCCGCCAGGCGGGCTCGTCCATCATGCCGGGTAAGGTGAATCCCGTCATCGCCGAGGCCACCAGCCAGGCAGCCCTGTTGGTCATGGCTCACGACGCCGCCATCGCGCAGGCGTGCGCGGCAGGCAGCCTGGAACTGAACCCGTTCTTGCCTCTCATCGCCCATTGTCTGCTCGACAGCTTGGACCTGCTTTCCGGTGCAGTCCGGATCTTGGGCCGGTATTGCGTTGACGGTCTGGCCGCCAATGAAGAACGTTGTCGTGCGCATGTGAACGCCTCGACCGCTGTGGTCACAGCGCTGGTGGCGCGCCTGGGCTATGAGGCCGCCTGCACCATCGCGAACGCGGCGAGCGAGCGCCGATGTTCCATTCGCGACGTGGTCTTGGCCGACGGCATTCTGACCGAAGCAGAGTTCGTCGAATTGACCACGCCCGAGGCCGTGTGCCGTCTGGGCTCGCCCGACAGGGGAGGGCGGCCATGACCGCCATGCCTGAGTCGAAGCTCACCACGCCCAAGGGCATGCGGTTGCATATCGGGATCTTTGGCCGGCGCAACGTGGGCAAGTCCAGCCTGCTCAACGCGATGGTGCGCCAGCAAGTGTCGCTGGTGTCGGAGGTCGCGGGAACCACGACCGACCCGGTCGAGAAGCCCATGGAGCTTCTCCCGTTGGGTCCCGTGCTGTTCATCGACACGGCTGGCATCGACGATGAAGGCGCTTTGGGTGATCTCCGGGTGAAGCGCACGACCGAGGTGTTCGATCGTACCGACCTGGGCCTGATTGTGGCCGCGGGCGAATGGGGGTCCTTCGAGGAGGCCTTGGTGCGCGAGATGCAAGCGCGCCAGGTGCCTCTGGCCGTGGCGTTCAACAAGATCGATGTCGCTCCGACCTCCTCAACCCAGCTTGCGATTCTGCGCGAGCGCGGACTGTACACGGTCGAGACCAGCGCCGTCACGGGCGCGGGCCTGCTTGACCTACGGGAGGCGCTGCTCAGTCAAGCGCCGGCTGATTTTCTCGACAGCCGGCCCATCGTCGCCGATCTGGTCGGCCCGGGCGAGCTGGCCGTGCTGGTGGTCCCCATCGACAAAGAAGCGCCCAAGGGACGCTTGATCCTGCCGCAGGTGCAGGTTCTGCGCGATTTGCTGGACCACGATGCGTTCGGCTTGGTAGTGAAAGAGCGCGAGCTACGCGCTGCGCTCGACGGTTTGCGCGCGCCACCCCGGCTGGTCATCACCGACTCACAGGCCTTCTTGAAGGTGGCGGCGGACACGCCGGCCACAGTACCCCTCACCAGCTTCTCGATCCTTTTCGCGCGCCTCAAGGGCGATTTGGTCGCCCAGGTGGAGGGGGCCTTGGCCATCGAACAACTCCGCCCCGGCGATTCGGTGCTGGTCGCCGAAGCCTGCGCGCATCACCCGATTGGAGAAGACATCGGCCGGGTGAAGATTCCGCGCTGGCTCACCCAGTACGTGGGTGGCCGTCTCGACTTTCACACTGTGCAGGGACACGACTTCCCGGAGGATCTGTCTCCCTATCGGCTCATCGTCCATTGCGGCTCGTGCACCCTCAACCGGCGTGAACTCCTGAGCCGCATCCTGCGGGCGCGCGCGGCCGGCGTGCCCTTCACCAATTACGGACTCTGCATCGCCTACAGCCTGGGGATCCTTGCGCGCGCCCTGGCGCCCTTCCCGGCCGCGCAGGACCTGCTTTCCCATCATGACCAGACTCGACGAAATACTGGCCAAGGCTAGGCCCGACCCGGATGACCTGGCCGCCTTACTCGGCGCGGACGCGCGGGCTGAGCAGTGCCGTTTGCAGGCCGCAGCCTACGCGGTCAAGGTCCGCACGGTCGGCGCGGTGGTTTACTTTCGTGGCCTCTTCGAGCTGTCCAACCTGTGCAGCAAAGACTGCCTGTATTGTGGCATTCGGCGCAGCAATCGGAAGGTTGATCGGTACCTCATCCCGATCGACGAGATCTTGGCCGGTGCGCGCTGGGCCTATGAGCAAGGGTATGGCTCGGTGGTCCTGCAGTCGGGCGAGCGCAGCGATCCGGTCTTCGTGGACCTGATCACAGAACTGGTGACGAAGATTCGCGCGCTCTCCCAGGGTCAATTGGCCATCACGCTGTCAGTGGGCGAACAATCAGAGGCGACCTATCGCACATGGTTCCAGGCCGGCGCCGAGCGCTACCTGCTGCGCATCGAAACCAGCGACCCCGCGCTCTACCGTCGGCTTCACCCGGCGGACCACAGTTGGGAGCGCCGGCGCGATTGTCTGCGCCTGCTCCACGGCATCGGCTACCAGCTCGGCTCGGGCGCGATGATTGGCTTGCCCGGCCAGAGCGTCGAGCAGCTCGCCCAGGACGTCCTGTTTTTCGAGCAAGAGAAAGTCGTCATGATCGGCATGGGGCCGTTCATTCCGCACGCCGACACGCCGATGCGCGAGTCGATTCGCAACTTCGCTTGGAAACGACACGCGCAATTGGCTCTCGCCTTGCGCATGATCGCGGTCACGCGCCTGTACCTTCCGGACGTGAACATCGCGGCCGCGACCGCGTTACAGACCCTGGCGCCCGATGGCCGGGAACAGGGGTTGATGGCGGGAGCGAACGTCATCATGCCCAACCTGACCGACCCGAAATACCGGAGCGCCTACCAGCTCTACGATGGCAAGCCGTGCTTGGACGAATCGGCTACCCAGTGCCGAGGCTGTCTGCAAGCGCGCATCGCGAGCCTAGGAGAAACCATAGGCTTCGGCCAGCGCGGGGATTCCCGGCGCTTCGTTGAGCGCAAGAAGGCGGCTGCGACCAATGGGGCGACTTCGGCTGGTCAGCCGCCGGCCGATGAGAACACAGGTGAGGGACCCGCGATGCGTCGCGTAAGTGGATATAATACCAAGTTATTTTAACTAGATACGAACCAACGCCTGGAGTGAAAGGCTTCGACCGTCGATATGGTTCAGCCACAGGAATTCGTATGTGGATTTACGGAAAGCTTTCTTGACGAAAAGCCACCTAGGATGATACGGTAGTCGTGAAATATTTCACAGCGTGAGAATAGTAACAAGAAGGATCTGGTGAAATGCCAACAGTCACACAGGACATCCAGCCCATCCTGAAGAGATACCCGAATGCCCGCCGCGACTCGCTGATCACGATCTTGCAGGAAGTTCAGGACGCGCAAGGGTACGTGTCAAAGGAGTCGGTCATCGCGATTGGCCAGCACTTGCGACTGCCCGCCAGCAAGGTGTTCGGGGTTGCGACCTTCTACAACCAGTTCCGTTTCCACCCCACGGGCAAGTTCCACGTTCAAGTGTGCCGAGGCACCGCCTGTCACGTGAAGGGATCCCTGTCCCTGCTCGATACGGTGAAGAAGGAGCTGAAGATCCTCCCCGGGCAAACTTCCCGGGATCGGGTGTTCAGTCTGGAGGTCGTCGCTTGTCTGGGCGCCTGCGGCCTGTCCCCCGTGATGTGCCTGAACGGTGAGTTTTTTGCTCGTATGACGCCGACTCGGGCTCGCAAGCTCCTCGACGGCTGTCGCAAGGAAGCGGTGCAGTCATGACCAGTATGCCCAAGTCCCTTTTCGCCCCCCTGGACGTGTCGACCACGGCCGACCCGATTGTTCTGGAATACCTGCAAGCGGGCGGCGTGGCGAAGAACAGCGAGCAGGAAGCCACTCTGGCCAAGCTTCGTCGCGACGTGGTCAGCAAGCCTGTCATCTTCCTTGGCGCAGGAACCTGTGGCATGGGCGCGGGCGCTGCCAAGGTTGGCAAGGCGGTCCGCCAGTACCTGGAAGCCAAGCACAAGGACGTCGAGTTTGTTGAGGTTGGCTGCATCGGTATGTGTGCCTTTGAGCCAATGCTGGACGTGCAGATGCCGGGCAAGCGCCGCCTGTCGTTCATGCAGGTCTCGCCCGACAACGTCGCTGAAATCCTCGACGGTGTGTTCGCCGGCAAGGTTCCGACCGCGAACCTGGTGGGCCAATTCCGTGGCGGCCCGGCCGATCCCTGGGCCGACCTACCGTATCTGGACGAGCACCGCTTTTTCAAGCCGCAGCTGCGCTGGGTCCTGGAGTTCTCGGGCATCGTCGATCCCGGCAGCATCGAGGAATACATTGCGCGCGGCGGATACAAGATGTTCCTGGAAACCATTCGCAGCAAGACCCGCGAGGCGGTGTGCGACATCGTCGAGAAGAGTGGGCTGCGTGGCCGTGGCGGCGGCGGTTTCCCTACCGGCCGCAAGTGGAAGATGGCGCTGGCCCAGGCGAGCGATCAGAAGTACCTCATCTGCAATGCCGACGAGGGCGATCCAGGTGCCTTCATGGACCGTGCGCTGATCGAGAGCGATCCGCACAAGTTGCTGGAAGGCATGATGATCGGTGCCTACGCCATCGGCGCCAAAGACGCCTACGTCTACATTCGGGCGGAATACCCACTGGCCGTGCAGCGTCTGCGCGAGGCCATCGCGCGCGCCAAGGCCTACGGATTGATTGGCGACCACATCATGGGCAGCGGGTTCAACCTGCAATTCCATATCAAGATGGGCGCGGGCGCGTTCGTTTGCGGCGAAGAGACCGCTCTCATGCACAGTGTCGAAGGTCGGCGCGGCATGCCGCGACCGCGGCCTCCGTATCCCGTGCAAAGTGGGCTTTTCGGCAAGCCCACGGTCATCAACAACGTCGAGACCTTGGCCAACATCCCGGTGGTCATGCGCAAGGGCGCCGAGGGCTACGCCGCCGTCGGTACCGCTACCAGCAAGGGCACCAAGATCTTCGCGCTTAGCGGAAAAGTCCAGCGCGCGGGTTTGGTCGAGGTGGCCATGGGGACTTCGCTGCGCACCGTAATATTCGATGTGGGCAGCGGGCCGCCCGCGGGCAAGAAGTTCAAGGCGGTCCAGATCGGTGGTCCGTCGGGCGGGTGCATTCCGCCGCAGCTGCTCGACACGCCCATCGACTACGAAACCCTGAAGGGCGCGGGCGCCATCATGGGGTCGGGCGGCTTGGTGGTGCTGGACGAGACCACCTGTATGGTGGACTTCGCCAAGTTTTTCATGGAGTTCATCCAGTCCGAAAGCTGCGGCAAGTGCATCCCTTGTCGCGAGGGCACGCGTCGCATGCTCGAGATTCTCGACGCCATCACCCGGCCCCGGCGCAAGGAAGAGAACATCGATGCGCTGGTTCGTTTCCAGGGCATCATGCGGCTGAGCGAGCTGGCGGAAACCATCAAGGCCACCAGCCTGTGCGGCCTGGGGCAGACCGCGCCCAACCCGGTGCTCTCGACCCTGCGTTGGTTCCGCGAGGAATACGAAGCGCATATCTTCGAGCGCAGCTGCCCGGCCGGTGCATGCAAGGATCTGGTCGGCGCGCCCTGCCAGAACACCTGCCCGGTGGGCACGGAGGCCTGGCGCTACGTGGCGCATATTGCGCGCGGCGAGTACGCGGAAGCCTATCGGGTGATCCGCAGCGCCAACCCATTCCCCTCGGCCTGTGCTCGGGTGTGCGACCACCCCTGCGAACTGATGTGCCGCGCGGGTGCCACTGGTGGCGAGCCGATCGCGGTGCGCACCCTGAAGCGCTTCATCGTGGATCGCGTGGCCCCTGACACTTACAAGGAACTGATCAAGGTCGCCGGTGCGAATGCTCCCAAGATCGCGGTCATCGGTGCGGGTCCGTCGGGGCTGACCGCGGCCCATTACCTGGGCGCCATGGGCAACCGGGTGACCGTATTCGAGCGCGAATCCAAGCCCGGCGGCATGTTGGTCTCGGCCATTCCCGAGTACCGCCTGCCCCGCGAGACTTTGCAAAAGGAGATCGACTCCCTGCTCAACGTCAACGTCGAGCTCAAGCTCAATCAAACCTTGGGCAAGGACTTCACCATCGACTCGCTCATGGACAAGGACGGCTACAAGGCGGTGTATGTCGCCACTGGCGCGCACGAGAGCAAGAAGCTCGGGGTGCCCGGTGACGATGCCGACGGGGTGCTTCCCAGCATCACCTTCCTCAAGGCCTACAACCTGGCAGGCAAGCATCTGGCCAAGGGTCGGGTGGGAATTGTCGGCGGTGGCAATTCCGCCATTGACGCTGCCCGCGTCGCCTTCCGCCAGAAGGGTGTGACCGGCGTGACTGTGTTCTACCGCCGCACACGGGCCGAAATGCCGGCCTACGGCGAGGAGATCGAGGCAGCGCTGGCCGAGGGCATCGTGCTGCAGCCCCTGGTGGCTCCGCTGGAGGTCGTGGTCAAGGACGGCAAGCTGTGCGGTGTGAAGTTCATCAACAACGAGCTAGGCGCGCCCGACGATTCGGGCCGCCAGCAACCGGTGCCGATTCCGGGTACGGAACACGTGGTGGAATTGGACACGCTCATCGTGGCCATCAGCGAGCAGCCCGAGGCAGGCGGGCTTGCGGATCTGCAGACCACACGCTGGGGAACCGTGAGGGTGAACCCCGAATCGTTCGTCACCAATCGTCCCGGCGTGTTCGCCGGGGGCGACGTGACCTCTGGCCCAGCCACCGTGATCAAAGCGATCGCCGCGGGGAAAAGTGCGGCGGTCATGGTGCAGAATTTCGTCAGCGGCAAGCTGCTCAAGCAGTTGCCCCGGGTGAAGTTGCCGTCCTTCTACGTCGAGCCGGTGCAAGTGGCCGGGGAGGAAGAACAAGGGGACAGCATGGCAGAGCGGGTCAAGCAACCCCACCTGCCGGTCGCCGAGCGCCTTGGGAATTTCGCCGAGGTTGAACTCTGCATCTCGGAAGAGGCGGCCCAATGTGAGGCGCGGCGCTGTTTGCGCTGTGATCTCGATTTCACGAGGCCTTTGCACTGAAACCTGAGTCATCGCGAGGAATACACGATGTTTACGATCCAAGTTGACGACAAGCCCGTCGAGACCAACGGGGGCGAGACCATTCTTGCCGTGTGCAGGCGCGAAGGCGTCCATGTGCCGACCCTGTGTCACATGGAAGGTCTTCCGCCCAGTGGCGCCTGCCGCCTGTGCATGGTGGAACTGGACGGGCCGTCCCTCCTGGTGCCGTCCTGTTCTTTCCCGGTCGCCAAGGACATGAAGATCAAGACCCGGTCGCCCAAAGTGCTGGCGGCCCGGCGGACGATTGTGGAATTGCTGCTGTCCAATCACCCTGATGATTGCCTGTATTGCAGCCGCAACCAACGCTGTGACCTGCAGTCCCTGGCTGCTGAGTTCGGCGTGCGCCAGCGGCACTACATCGGCAAGAAGAACAACCGCGACATGGACGTATCGTCGCCCTCCATCGTGCGCGATCCGGACAAGTGCGTGCTGTGTGGCCGCTGCGTGCGGGTGTGCGAGGAAATCCAGGGCGTGTCCGCCATCGACTTCATCCATCGGGGTCCCAAGGCGGTGGTGGGTACGGCGTTCGAAACCGGCCTCAACGTGTCGTCGTGTATCAACTGCGGTCAGTGCATTCTGGCTTGCCCGACGGCAGCCCTGACCGAGCACAGCTACATCAATGAGGTGGTCGCGGCCTTGTCCGATCCCAACAAGTTCGTGGTGGTGCAACACGCGCCGGCGGTGTCGGTGACCATCGCGGAAGAATTCGGCATCAAGCCGGGCAAGGACGCCGACGGCCAGATGGTCGCGGCGTTGCGCAAGTTGGGGTTCAAGCGCGTGTTCGATACCTCGTTTACCGCCGATCTGACCATCATGGAGGAGGGATCGGAGCTGGTGAAGCGCATCCAGAATGGCGGCACCCTGCCCATGCTAACCAGTTGCTCGCCCGGGTGGATCAAGTACGTCGAACAATTCTACCCAGACTTCATTCCCAACCTGTCCACCTGCAAGAGTCCGCAGCAGATGATGGGCGCGGTGATCAAGACCTTCTTCGCCCAGCGTGAAGGCATCGACCCGGCGAAGATCGTCAGCGTGTCCGTCATGCCGTGCACGGCGAAGAAGTTCGAGTGCGCGCGCGAAGAGATGGGACGCGACTACATCCCGGACGTGGACTACGTCCTGACTACGCGCGAATTGGGCCAGCTGATCCGCATGTTCGGCATCGACCTGATGGACGTCGAACCCGATCGTGCCGACACGCCGTTTGGCATGCGCTCGACCGCGGGCAAGATCTTCGGCGCCACCGGCGGCGTCATGGAAGCCGCCATCCGCAGCGCCTATTTCCTGCTGACCGGCAAGGAACTGCGCGAACTGCGCGTGCAAGAAGTGCGCGGCCTGGATGGCATCAAAGAGGCCAAGGTCAAGATCGGCGACCTCGAGGTGGGCGTGGCCGTGGCCAGCAGCCTGAAGAATGCGGCGCAGTTACTGGAATCAGTGCGGGCGGGCCGCAAAGACATCCACTTCATCGAGGTTATGACCTGCCCCGGTGGGTGCATCGCCGGCGGTGGTCAGCCGCTTCATGGGGACCAAAATGCGATCAAGGCGCGCATGCAGGCGCTCTATCAGATCGACCGCGACGAGACCCTACGGGTCAGCCACAAGAACGAAGATGTGGCGCGTCTCTACAAGGAGTTCCTGGGCGCTCCGTTGGGCGAAATGAGCCACAAACTCCTGCACACGCACTATCACAAGCGAGACGTGTTGGTCTGAATCGAGTCCACTCGAAGTCTGGAAGGAAACAACAATGGCGAACCCAAAGAAGATACTCGTGGTGGACGACGATCCGGACATCGTGGAGCAGGTGACCCTGATCCTGAAACAGGATGGTCACGACGTGCATGCGGCGGGGACGGAGGCTGAGGCCGAGGAGATCCTCTTGTCGATCAAGCCTGACCTGGCCATCCTCGACCTCATGATGGAGGACAAGGATTCCGGGTTCGTGCTCTGCCATCGCATCAAGCGGCTTTACCCGGATACTCCCGTCATGATGGTTACCGCAGTCAAGGCGGCGACCGGCTTGTCGTTTGCGGCGGATTCGGCGCAGCAGCAGTCGTGGCTGAAGGCCGACCTCTTGATGGACAAGCCCATCCGGGCCGAGCGGCTGCGCAGCGACGTCAACCGGCTGCTGAACCGCGCGACGACATAGGCGATCCCGCAGCCGTGCTCGGGGTGGAAGTAGGTGGGATTGGCATTCCCGCCAAGCCAGAACTTTGCGGACGTCCCGTAGTTGGGCAGGGTGGGCAAGCAGGACGTCGAGTCCTTCGACAGGACGGCAAAGACCGTTCGAATCGTGGTGATTTGGGTGAAGTGAAACCCGGTGTAGACGCCGCTGAAGCGCAGCGTGGGCTGGCCATTGGCGGTGGCAAGGGTTGGCGTCGCCTGGCCGAATGCATCGTGGATGGCGTGGTTGGCCTTGCCGCTCAGATCGGTCCACTGGGTGATCTGGCCGTCGGTCGCCGTCATCGGTCCGTCGGCCTTGACCCAGAGCTCAAGTCCATCGGTCGGAATCGTGCCGTCCTGCGCGCGCGCCGGAACAACGCCCGCTGAGAAAACCACCAATCCCAGACCGACGCCGTGGAGCGCACCTTTCATGACGATAGTGTAAAGGGAGCCTAGGCCCCGTTCAAGCCTGGCCCTGCTCGACCGCTTGTGCGCCATGCTCACGCGCCTGGCCCACATGGGCGACCGACCCGTCTTCGGGGCGAGCGCAGATCGGCCAGCGTGAGCGTGAGCGGTAGCGGTAGCGCGACCAGCGGAGCGCGGCTTGCGTGGGCGACTCGCGTGAGCGTGCGCGGCCCGCGACACGCGGAGCGCGCACGCCCTCGCTCCACGCTTTCCGCCTGCCGCGCACCCCACACGAACGCGCTCACGCTCACGCCCTCGCGACCCGCGGCCCGCTAGCCGCCTCCCGGCCTGCCCAGCGGCGCCGAATTTCCCGACAAACGGTAGCTACTTCCGTTCGCCCGCATCTTCCTCCATGATGGGGCTTCCCTCTCCCTTTGCGGGGGCGCGATCCCATGAAAGTCGAGCAAATCACCGTCTTCCTCGAGAATCAGTCGGGCCGATTGGCCGACGTAGCCAGCATTCTTGCGGCCGCGGGTGTGAACATCCGCGCCCTGTCGTTGGCTGATTCTGCCGATTTCGGCATCCTCCGCCTCATCGTCAATGACGCAGAGAAAGCCAGCCAGGTGCTGAAGGCTCAGGGCTTCACCGTGGCCAAGACCGAAGTCGTGGGCGTCGAGGTGCCTGACCGGCCGGGCGGCCTGGCCGAGATTCTCAACGCGATGAAGGCCAACCGGGTCAACGTCGAGTACATGTACGCCTTCGTGCACAAATCCGCCGTCAACGCGACCATCATCTTCCGCTTCGACGATCTGGAGAAGGGCATCGCTTGCCTGCAGCAGGCCGGCATCAAGATTCTGCAGGGCGAAGACATCTACTCGATTTGACCGTCAACTGATCAGCAGGGAGCCAACCGCATGAAGGCACTGGGAATCACGGCAACATTCATTTTCACGACCATCTTGGGCGCAGGCGCGCCGCAGGCCAAGGGACCCACGATCAAGATCGGCGCCATCTTCAGCACGACGGGGCCGGCGGCCAACCTGGGTGGTCCCGAAGCCCGGACCCTGGAGATGCTGGTCCAGGAAGCCAACCAGAAGGGCGGGATCGGCGGCTACCAAATCGACCTGGTACTCAAGGATTCAGGCAGCAGCCCCGAGAAGGCGATTTCGTTGGCCAAGCGGCTCATCGAGGAGGACAAGGTCTTCGCCATCATCGGTCCTTCCACCAGCGGAGAGACTTTGAAGATCAAGAGCATCGCCGAGGAGGGCAAGACCATCCTGCTTTCCTGCGCGGCCGCCGAGGCCATCGTGAATCCCGTGGCCAGCTTCGTATTCAAGGTGGCGCCCAGCGACAGCCACGCGGCTCGCCGCATCTTCGAGCAGATGAAGAAGATGGGGATTTCCAAGATCGGGTTGCTCTCCAGCAACACCGGCTTCGGCAAAGCTGGCAAGGAACAGGTCGAAAAGCTGGCGCCCGGCTTCGGCATCCAGGTCGTGGCCAACGAGGTGTACGACAAGGACGCCACCGACTTGACCGCTGTCGTGACCAAGCTGAAGGCGGCCGGTGTGCAGGCCTTCATCAACTGGTCCATTGAGCCAGCGCAAGCCATCGTCATCAAGAACGCGCGCCAGGTCGGCCTTTCGATACCCATCTTCCAGAGCCACGGCTTCGGCAACATCCAGTACGCCAAGGCCGCCGGGCCGGCCGCTGAGGGCGTGATCTTCCCTGCCAGTCGCCTGCTGGTGGCCGACACCCTGCCTGCCGACGACAAGCAGAGGTCGGTGCTGCTCAAGTACAAACAGAGCTACGAGTCGCACTACAAGGAGGATGCCAGCACCTTTGGCGGCCACGCCCACGATGCCCTCCTGCTGCTGGGCAAGGCGGTGGACAAGGCCGGCACCCTCGACAAGGAGAAGGTGCGCGCGGCATTGGAGAACCTGCAGGGCGTGGTGGGCACGGCCGGGATCTTCAACTTCTCCGCGCGCGACCATGGCGGTCTGGGCATGGACGCCTTTGAGATGCAGACCGTGAAGAACGGCAAGTTCGTCGTCTTCAGCGACACGGCCGCCAAGAAGTAGTGACGGCCGGCCCGGCTCGGCCGGTTAGAGGCGCATGAGTCTCGATCTCTTCTTTCAGTACCTGGTGGCCGGCATCACCTACGGCACGATCTACGCGATCGTCGCCATCGGGTTCAACATCATCTACAACACCACCGGCATCATCAACTTCGCCCAGGGCGAATTCGTCATGCTGGGCGGGATGATCGGGGTGACCCTGCACGCGCTCGTACCCATGCCCGTCGCCATCGCGGGCGCCGTCGTCGTCACCATGCTGGTGGGGGCCCTGATTGAGATGCTGTTCATTCGCTGGCTGCGCCGGCCTTCGGTGCTACGCCTGATCATCATCACCATCGGACTGTCCATCGGCATTCGCGAGTTGGCGCTGCTTCTCTGGGGCGAGGGCGTGCGCGCGTTGCCGTATTTCACCGGCACAGCGGTGACCTCGCTGTCCATTGGCGACGTTCACATCTCGCCCCAGGTACTCTGGGTGCTCGGCATCTCGGCCGTGATGGTGGCGGCTCTCAACTTCTTCTTTGCCCGCACCCTCCTCGGCCGGCAGATGCGCGCCTGCGCCTGCAACCGGGAAGCCGCCCAGCTCTGCGGGATCAGCGCCAAGAACATGGTGACCCTGTCCTTCGTGCTGAGTGCGGGCATCGGCGCCCTGGCCGGCTGTGTGATCTCGCCGATCACGTACGTCCAATACGACAGCGGCACCAGCCTGGCCTTGAAGGGATTCACCGTGGCCATCCTAGGTGGCTTGGGCAACAGCATGGCCGCCATCGCTGCGGGCCTGTTGCTCGGGAGCCTGGAGTCGTTCTCCATCTGGGTCATGCCCGCCGCCTACAAAGACGTCATCGCTATCAGTATTCTTTTGCTGATTCTCTTTGTACGGCCAACCGGTCTGTTCGGAAACGCCGAGGCCGCGCGCCTGAAGGACTACTGATGGCCCGTCGGCGCAACCTGCCCATTGTCGTCTTGGCCTTGGCGGTGATCGCGGTGCAATTGGCCAGCGCGGCCGCGGGCAAGCCCCAATATCTTACCCAGCTCACCATGGCCGGGTACTACTCCCTGGTCATCGTGGGGTTGACCTTGCTGATGGGCTACACCGGCCAGATCTCGCTGGGCCACGCCGGGTTCTTCGCCATCGGCGGCTACACCTCGGGCCTTCTGACCACGTACAACCTGCATCCCAGAGGCGGTGGAGGCTTGGTATCCCTGCTGCAGGCGACCGGGCTCCTGGTTGCCGGCCAGGATCTATACGGCGGCGACCTCTTGGTGGTGCGTCCGTGGGCGGCCTGCCTGATCGCGATGCTGGTGGCCATCGGCATCGCCTACCTGGTGGGCAAGCCAGTCTTGAAACTGAGAGGCCACTATCTGGCCATGGCGACGCTGGGCTTCGGCACCATCGTGTACAAGGTCGTACTGGGCAGCAGCCTGGTGGGCGCGGCCGACGGGATCTCCGACATTCCCGCCTTCCCGCTCTTCGGGGGGGTGGTGGTAACGGGAAAATCCGCGCTGCGCGTGCACAACTACTACTTGGCCTGGGGTCTGGTATTGGGCGCGATGGCGTTGCTGACCAATCTTGTCCATTCGCGCGTGGGCCGCGCCTTGCGCGCGATTCACGGCGCCGAGGATGCGGCCAACGCCATGGGGGTGGACACCGCCCGCTACAAGCTGAACATGTTTGTGCTGAGCGCCGCCCTGGCGGCCCTGGGTGGCGTGTTCCTCACCCACTACAACGGTGGCATCGGCCCTTCCGAGGCCTCCATCATGAAATCCGTGCGCTATGTAGCCATCGTCGCGGTCGGCGGCATGGCCAATCTGTGGGGCGCCCTGATCATGGGCGTGCTGCTCAATTTTCTCTCCTTGCGCGGCTCCTTCGGATCCTACGACGACGCGGTGTTCGGTCTGATTCTGTTGGCCATCATGCTCTTCGCGCCTGACGGGCTGCTGCGCGTGGAACTGGTGCGGCGTGTGCCGGGCTTGCGCTGCGTGTTCGGGCAGGAGCGGGCACCATGAGCCTGCTGGAGGTCAAGGATCTGTGCAAGCGTTTCGGCGGCTTGCAGGCCGTGGGCAACGTCAGTTTCACGGTCGCTGCCGGCAGCATCAAGGCGCTCATCGGGCCCAACGGCGCCGGCAAGACGACCCTCTTCAATTTGATCTTCGGCGCACTGCTGCCCGACTCGGGCCAGGTGTGGTTCGACGGCCAGCAGACCGATGGTTGGCAGCCGCATCAGGTGGTTGCCGCGGGCATGGCGCGCACCTTCCAGCACATCCGTCTGTTTCCCAAGATGAGCGCCTGGGAGAACATCGCGGTCGGGCGCCATGTGCACAGCCGGGCCGGGTTTCTGGCCAGCATGCTCGGCCTGCCCTGGACGCGACGGGAGCAACGAGCCGTGCGCGAGAAAGCGCTGGACATCATGCGCTTTCTTGGCGTGGAAGATCGGGCCGATGTCGAGGCCACCAGCCTGGCCTATGGCCAGCAGCGCATCATCGAGCTGGGCCGGGCGCTCGCTTGCGAGCCCACGCTGCTCCTGCTCGACGAGCCGGCCGCCGGGCTCAACATGCGCGAGACCAGCGAGATGGCCAAGCTGATTGCGCGCATTCGCGACACCGGGGTCACCGTGCTGCTGGTCGAACACGACATGACCCTGGTGATGAACATCTCGGACGAAGTGTTGGTACTCAGCTACGGCGAGAAGATCGCCGACGACAAGCCGCTCGCCATCCAGAAACATCCCGAGGTGATCAAGGTCTACCTGGGGGAGGACGATGCTTAGGATCCGCAGCCTGGAAGCCGGCTACGGGAACCTCAAGGTCCTGCGCCGGGTGTCAATCCACGTTTCACCCGGCGAGATCGTGACAATCATCGGTGCCAATGGCGCGGGCAAGACCACCCTGCTGCAGACCATTGCGGGCCTGCTGCGCGCCCAGGCCGGCGAGATCCTGTTCGACAAGCAGGACATCGGCCGCCACGCTGCCGAGGCGATCGCTTTCCTCGGCTGCGCTCTCGTGCCCGAGGGCCGCCAACTCTTTGCACCCATGACCGTGCACGAGAACCTGCAGCTCGGCGCCTACGTGCAGATTCGTCGCGGCCGTGCGCATGAGGTGGAAAGCGACTTCGGCCGCGTCTTCGACCTTTTTCCGCGCCTGAAAGAGCGCGCCTCGCAATTGGCCGGGACGCTCTCGGGCGGCGAGCAGCAGATGCTGGCCATCGGGCGCGCGCTCATGGCCCGGCCCAAGTTGATCATGATGGATGAACCATCGATGGGGCTGGCGCCTCTCGTCGTGAAGGACATCTTCGGTATCATTCGCCGTCTGGGCAGCGAGGGCCACACGGTGCTGCTGGTCGAGCAGAATGCCAAGGCAGCCCTGCGCATCGCCAACCGCGGCTACGTGCTGGAGAACGGGCGCATCCTGCTGGAAGAGAACGCGGAAGAGCTGCTGGCCAACCGGGACGTGCAGCGCGCCTATTTGGGGCGCGACTTGGATTCAGAAACCGAACTCGATGGCATGAGGAGATGACCATGGTCTGGGAGCCTGAAAAGGAATGCATGCAAAGGGACGAGCTGCGCCAGTTGCAGCTCGAACAACTACAGGCGGTCTTAGCGCGGGTCTACATGCACGTGCCGTTCTATCGGAAGCAGTTCGACGCGCGCAAAGTCGACCCGGATGATTTCCGCAGCCTCGACGATCTGCGCCGGTTGCCGTTCACCAGCAAGGCCGACCTACAGGAGAACTATCCCTATGGTCTGTTCGCCGTGCCCCTGCGCGAGGTGGTGCGCATCCACGCCTCGGCGTGCATGTCCACCGTGGTGGGGTACACCCGCAACGACATCAAGACCTGGTCGAATCTGGTCGCGCGCGCGCTTTGCGCCGGGGGTGTGAGCAAGGACGACGTGGTGCAGATCGCCTACGGCTACGACCTATCGACTGGCGGCTTCGGCATCCACTATGGCGCCGAACGCATTGGGGCCTCGGTCATTCCCACCTCGACGGGCAACACCGCTCGCCAGATCAAGATCATGCGCGATTTCAAGACCACCGCGCTGGTCTGCACGCCCAGCTACGCTCTGCTCATCGCGGACACCATCCACAGGCAAGGCATAAGCCCGGGTGTCTTGTCGCTGAAGTACGGCCTATTCGGCGGCGAGCCGTGGTCCGAGTCCATGCGCCAGGAGATTCAGGACAAGCTACACATTGTGGCCACTGACAACTACGGCGTATCCGAGGTGATGGGGCCGGGCGTGGCCAGCGAGTGCATGGAGCGCAAGGGCCTGCACATCAATGAGGACCACTTCTTGGTCGAAGTGGTCGACCCGCAGACTCTCGACCCCTTGCCTCTCGGCCAGACCGGCGAGCTGATCATCACGACCTTGACCAAGGAGGCCTTCCCGGTGATCCGTTTCCGCACGCGCGATCTGACCAGCCTGCTGGCCGAGCCATGCCCTTGCGGCCGCAAGACCATGCGCATGGCGCGCGTGCGCGGCCGCAGCGACGACGTGCTGATCATTCGCGGGACCAAGGTGTCTCCCTCGCAGATCGCTGCGCTTCTGGGCGAGATCGAGGGTCAAGTGCCCGCGCACCAGGTGATGGTGGAACGGCCGGGTGCGCTGGACGAGGTGACCGTGCTGATCGCGCCCAGCGAATCAGGCGCCTTTGACGAGCTTCGCAAACAGCACGAGCGCCTGGCCGCCATCGAGCGCCGGCTGTCGTCCGAGCTGGGACTATCGATCAACGTGAAGCTTGTGGAACGCAAGTCAGTCGAATCCGGCCCGCGCGTGCTGGACAAACGAAAGGCCTGAACCCGCAGGGCGGCGGATCCAGGCCTTGTCGTCCGCAAGGACGGCGCTACTTCTTGTCCTCGAACATCTTGGCGACGTAGGTGACGATAATGAAGAGGTTGTGGGACATGTCGGTCACGTCGCTCGAGTTGAGGCGATCCACATCGACCTCGAGCATGTACATGGGGGTGACGGTTAGGGCAGGCGTGACTTTGTAGTCAATTCCCAGGTACACGCGGTTCTGGCGGAACCCGTCTTTCCAGTAGCCGAGGACATTGTAACCCGCGCCTGCGGCAGCCTTGCCGGCGTCATTGATGGCGGAGAGCTTCTTGGTGTCGCTGTCTTCGATGATTCCGAAGAACACCTCGTCGGCGAGCAAGACGCCGAGACGATCAGTCAGGGCGTAGCGCACCTGGGCAAGTTCGCGCAGGACCGTGCCCCAGCCGTAGCGTTCATCATTGACGCTAAGGCCGGCATTGGTGGCAGGGTTGGTGTTGTTGTAGATGTCCGCGTAGAACGTGTTGTGGAAAATCACCCGGTCATAGAAAGACCAGCGGCCGAGGCGGTATTCCGCGGCGGGAATGATTTCCAAGTTGTGCGAGAAGTTGTAGGTCGAAGCGCAGTAGACGCCCGCAAGCGGGTTGTTCGAGCACACCAGCGGCGCGTACGGAGTCTTCTCTTGCATGCGTCCCCTCTGCGGGTAGCCCATGTAGTAGTACCAGATGGATCCCTTCAGGGTGAGGTTACCCATCCTGTATGTGTAGTTCGGGCCGATGAAGAATTCGAGGAACTGCACGCCCGCCAGGTCCTCACGCGAGCGCGCGAACTCAGTGCGCACGCCGGGCATCACGGTGAAGCTCCACTCGGGCGTGAATGCCAGCGTGAGATTCTGATCGTACCAGACCCGGCCCTCCTGCCTGGCAGGCTGATCTGCACGCGCGACTCCGCTCAGTGCGACCAAGGAAAAAATACTGATGGCAACAACTGACAAGCGTTTCATGTGTTCTCCCTTGTAGAATGCTGCAGCATACGGACTTCGTTGTTATCACGAGCCTCGAGAAAGCGGAAGCCAGGGAGTAGAGAGGGTCAAAACGTGCCGTCGCCGGGTCCTCGTGACGCGATATCACAGAATGGCGCCAGCAGCTTGTTCCAATAGCGCTGTCCGCCGGTTTGTCGACGGATAGCGCGGTGCGAGACGATTTTTTTGCCAGGTGCAGGCCCCGCCTCTAGCATCGGAATATGTTGCTCGAGCGTCGACATGCCGAACGGGATCGTCGCCATGACGGCCGTGTCCCGGCCGTGTTCGCAGTTCGCAACCTGATCGGTTCGCGCCTCCAGCTGGGCCAGGCCGAGGACATCGCGCCCTCCGGGATCACGCTGCGGCGTCCGCGCGACGTGCCGGTGTTGCCGCAGACACCTCTGACTCTCCTCTTCGATCTGCCCGGTGCCGGCATCCGTATCAGCGTCGGCGGCCTGGTGATCACGGATCGGCGTTCCGGGCCTTTCCGCCGAACCGGCGTGCAGTTCATTGAACTTTCATCGGAGAGCGCCGCGCGGCTAGCCGAATTCTGCGCCCGCGAGGGTTCGAGCCCGAGGGGGATGCCTATGAATCCTCGATGAGAATCTCGCGTCGCCGCGCACCTGGCCGGTGACCAGGCTGCGCGATCAGTCGGGCCACGCCCCAGGCCGAGACGAAGTCACCTTCGCGGCCCAGCCCGGGTAGGTTCTCGGCGTTCACGAGATAGATGTTGCTGATCCCTGTGGCAAGGGGTGCGCCCCCAATGCCCAGCACGCGAGGCAGATCGCAACTCAGCGCGGGCGCCATCGGCGTGGGCGGCACTGGGTCGAGCGTGGCCGGCTTCTCCCCCATCGTTTCGAGGCCCAGCTCGGGCGCCAGCCCATCGTGCGGCGAGGCCATTACCCAGAGGTGCCGATCGCTAAAGGGGAGCAATCGTAAAATCTCCTCGCGCACGCGGGCACGGACCACTGCCAGGTATCCCAGGCTCTCGGCGGCGCCGGCCGGAACCAGGCATTCGACCCAGACCGGGATGCGGTTGGGCTGGCGGGGCGGGGCAGGGCCAACCGTGATGCGGATGGCGTTGTCCTCCAGGATCGGTTTGGACGGATCGCGCACGGACAGAACCCGCGCGCCCATGCCTTCGGGCAGTGCCTCGGGGCGCAGCAGCAGGCACAGGGTGTATCGGAAACAGGCAGGCCGGATGGCCGCCGCGGTTTCGCGCAAGCGCCGGGGGGCCGCATCCCCGCACAGGGAGAGCAGCGACGCCGCAGAGCCAGACCAGATGAGCCGGCCGAGCCCGATGGTTTCGCCGCGCGGCCGCGCGCGCAGAGCCGTCACATTCCCGCGCTTCCAGACCAAATCCTGCGGTATCAACCGCTCGCGCACCTCGCCGGAGAAAGCCTCGATCTTGTCAGTGAACAGAGCGCGCAGTTCAGCGCCGCCGCCAAGCCGAAAGACCCCGCGCCGGGCCCCATCGAAGGCGCGGGCCTGGGTCATGGCGCTGACGTCCCCCGGGGAAAAACCGCTCGACAGGGCGGCCAACGCGGCCAGTCCCGCGCGCATGGGATGATACGGTGGCAGCGCGGCCAGCCAGTCGGCATCGAGAGGGGGAAGCTGACTCTGGATCCGGCCCACGTCGCGTCTTTCCCAGAAACCCTCGGGGGGCAGGGTGATGTCGGAGCCCAGAAGAGGATCCAGCACCGCGCTGCTGTTGCGCAGACGCGCCAGGGTCTCCTCCAGCGCGGTCCACTCGGAGGGGAATTCGCGGCGCAGATCGGCCGAGATGGCCTCGGGATCGCTGCCAAAGCCGATGCGGTGCTCGGGGAAGATGATCTGAAGCCCGGGCTGCAGGGCCGGTGCGCGTCGCCGAATCACCTGCGCGTAGCCCAGCTCGCGCATCACACGCGCCACCGGTTCGGCATCAGGGGGCGGCAGAAGGCCAGGCTCGCGTGCCAGGGTGTACGGGCCAGCCTGGAAGGTGGCCGGCTGGCGGTCGTGCCCGCACAAGAGGACACGCTGCCCGCGGCGGCTAAGCAAGGCCGCCGCGATCAGCCCGGCGAGGTCCGGGCCGCACACCACGGCGTCGAAGTAGTTGGTGTCCACGGCAGGGGAGAGTCTACAGCCCGCGGCCCGCAGTCAATAGGAAGTCGTTCTCGTGAAAGCAGCAATCCTGCGGCAGCCGAAGACCTAGATCTTCCCACCCGTGAGCGAAATGCTGCTCCGGGGGGTGCGGCTCTCATTCGCGGCGCTTACCCGGATGCCGGCGCGATCGACTATCGGGCAGCGGGTTTCGCAGATGCCGCAGCCTGTGCAGTAGTCCAGGTCGACAAACGGCATCTTCAGGGTCTTCTGCGCGCTGTCGCGGGCGGTGACGGTCTCCATCTTGAAATAGATGGCCTTGGGCGAGGTGGGGCAGACTTCTTCGCACACGATGCATTCGGTCTGGTAGCCCCAGGGCAAGCAGCGGCCCTTGTCGAAGAAAGCCGAGCCGATGCGAACAGGCGGACGGGCCGGCATCTCGCCGACCTTTTGGGCGACCGTCAGCTTTTCGATTGCACCGGTGGGACAGACCTGGCCGCACAGGGTGCAGCTCGCCTCGCAGTAGCCGATGCGTGGGATCAAGATGGGCGACCAGAAGCCCTCCAGGCCGGCTTCGTTCAGCGCAGGTTGCAGGCCGCCGGTGGGGCAGACCTTCATGCACGCGCCGCACTTGAGGCACTTCCCCAGGAAGCCATCTTCTTCCAGCGAGCCAGGGGGCCGGATGCGCGCCGGGTTGGGCCGTGGCTCCACACCGTCGGAGGCGCGCATGAGGGGAACCGCGACCACACCCGCGACACCCGCACCCAGCCACTTGCGGCGCACCAGATCGATCTTGGTGGTGGAAAACCGCAGCGGGGGCAGAAATCGGTAGGAAAGCCCGCCGCGCGGGCAACCCTCGATGCAATTCAGGCACACCATGCACTCGGTGGCGCGCACCGTGCCCTGCGGATCGGCCGCACCCTGGCAATCGGCTCCGCAGAACTTGCAGCCCTTGCAGATTTCCTGTCGTCTGGTGATGCGGAACAGGGAGAACCTCGACAGCAGCCCAAGCAGCGCGCCCAGGGGGCAGAGAACCCGGCAATAGAACCGCGGGTACACGAAGTTGAGCGCCAGCGCTCCGAAGAACACCAGGGTTATCAGGGTCCCCCACTGGAAGTGCCGCTCGCCCTGATACATGCCGAAGGCAAGGTTGCCAAGCGCGGGCATGACCGACGTGGCCAGACCGCGCCAGGTTGAGGCGATGGGATCGAGCAGGCCGATCTGCGTGCTGCCCGCCGCAGCAAGGCCGAGCATGACCGCCAGCACCAGGTACTTGATCTTGTGCGAGGGCCGCGGGGCATTCTGTCTTGCCCGGTCAGGTGGGCGCCGCTTGCGCGCCAGGAACCCCAGCGCGTGGTGCAGAACGCCCATGGGGCACATCCACGAGCAGAAGAAGCGGCCCAGGATCAACGTGGGTACGATGAGAACCAGAGACCACAGCAGCGCGCCATACAACGTGTGCGAGGCCAGCGCCGTGGTGACCGCAACCAGTGGGTCGAACTCCAGCAGCCACTGCACGTCGTAGCCGCGGATCAGGCCCGCGGTGGTGACCAGGAGGAGGAACAGAAAGAATCCCAGGAAGACGATCTGGTAGGCGCGACGCAACCAACGAAACATGGTCAGCCCCCCAGCTCGACGGTTTTGAGGTTGTGCCACTGGGGTGTGCCCAGGCCGGCCTTCATACCCTCAACGATGAAGCCGACATCGTTGGGATTCAGGCCCAGCAGGGTGGCGCCAAAGGCATCGAGAGCGACCTCGTCGGTCCCGGCCGCGACCGTGTCCAGTTGTTTCACGTCGGCCAGGCTGCCGCCGGTGGGGCCGTTGGCCAAGAGGATGCGCGTGGCATCCAGAATGGTCAGGGTGGGCTTCACCATGGCCGCCAGATCGATGATGGAAAGGTGGATGTTTTGGTGCAGCTTCACCCGCTGGCCGCCCAGTACGCCGTACCAGTTCTTGAGCGCCATGGAGGCAAGGGAAAGCCCGTGTTGTTTGACGATGGGAATGTTGATCACGCGGTCTGCTTCGATGAAGGGGAAGAGTACATCGCCCGTCCGCAATAGCTTGCCGGATACATTGACCTCGCGGAAAGCCGAGGCATCGGGCCGCACCACGGTGGCGCCGGCTGCCTTGGCCGCCTTTTCGATGCCCGAGCGCGCGAAGCACTGCTCGGGGGTGTTCACCGAAGCGTCGGTCATCCACACCTTGCCCGCGCCCGCCGCGACCACCAGGCGCACGACCTCGGCCACTACGTCGGGATTGGTATTGGCGGCCTGTTCAGGCAGGCGATTCCAGCCAATGTTGGGCTTGACGACCACACGCTCGCCGTGCCGAACAAAGCGGCCCATCCCTCCCAGCGCTTCAATAGCCTTGCGCACGTTGGTCGCCGGATCCGACCCGCGCACGATGGCCATATCGGTGGCCCCGGCTGGCTTGTCGGCGCGATGATCCTTGATGGTGGGCAAGGCGCGGGTGTTCTTGTGACTGCCGCGGTCGCGGAGCGCGAACCCCAGGGCCACGGAGCCCACGGCCATGGCCGTGGTCACGCCCACGCGCAGGGCCCCGCGCCGGTCCATGCCGGAGTAGTCTGGCGGGGGCGCGGTGTGATTGCCCTGCACGGGTCCGCACTCGTACGGGTTGGGCCGTCCGTCGGTGGTCATTTCATCTTCCCCTTTAGCGCCTTGGCCAGCCCAGGCAGGGCGGCCTCGGCCTTGGCGTCGAATGCGGTCATCTTTACGTAGTAGCGGCCCGCGTGGAACACGAAGGACATGGGACCGGAGATCGCGTCGGGAAAGTCGGCCACAGGCTTGGCCGTGGCTGATTTCTCTGCATCGAAGATCGACTGGGCATTGGCCGGCTCGGTCATGTCGTAGACCGCGCAGTCCATGTCGCTGCCATCAGCAGAAGCCATGTCCGCGGCGGCAAGCTTGCGGTAGTGGCGCTGGATGAAGATGGGCGCCGCACCGTCGATGTAGTCGAAGAGACCTTTTTCGTCGTAGAGGGCCACCTTGTCCTTGACCTTGGCGCCGCCCAGGTCGCCCTGGAAGAGCGCCAGCAAGGTCTTGTCAGCCTCCGCGCCCGATGATGGTTTGCCTGCAGGGACAGCGGCCTGGGCAGGGGCGCGGTGCCCGTCCCGGATCATCAATCCAATGAACGCCGGCGGGATGAGGGCCAGCACGACAAAGAGGAAGATTCGCACTGAACCGAAGCCTACGGCGAGCGCGGGGCGTCAATCAAGCGCGGCCGCGTCGATCAGTCTCTTCTTGCACGGCTGGCCAAGGCCGAGAATAATTCAGCGGGCCTCTGAAGAAGGCCATCATACGTTACGCCCCGCCTACAGGAGGAAACCACATGACTCGTCTAAGGTGTTTCAGTGTCTGCGCGTGCCTCGCCCTTTCGCTCGCAGCCATAACTTGCGGCAGCAGCAACAGCGGAAGTGGCACGCCCACAACCGGGTGGGACCAGGCGCGCATTGGCAACACCGGAACCAACTATGAAATCAACGCGCAGAAGGGGGCGTATTTCTTTGCCATCCAGATTACTCCGGAGGACACGACGGCGCACTCGACTCTGGTCACGCTCGTCCAAACCGAAGTCGCCAAGGTCAATTCCAATCCGTCAGCCACCCCCCTTGCTCTGATCCCAGCTCTCAGTGAGATTCCGGGTTCGGGCTGGTCGCTCGATACCACCACCGACTATCAGCTCCCCACCGGGGTGGACTCGGCCAGCGGCACCGTCGCACAGGTCCAAGCCAAGGCCACCGACCTGGTTGACGGGGGGGCCGATCCCTTCTTCACATCCAGCTACTCGGCTACGGGCATGGCCTGGGAGGACCTCACAGACGGCAATTACTATATGAAGGTCAAGATATGGAACATGGGGTCAGCGGCCGCTGCCAAGGAACTCTACACCGGTCTTCTCTCTGATTCCTACTTCAGCCAGGACAACAACTCTTGGGTCACGTGCACGGCAACCGCCTGTCCGACTCCGTAGTGCGCGAATTGAAGTGCTGATGGGCGTGCTCCTCCGGCGAGCACGCTCACGGCAGCCAAAGGGGATGCGTCCGGACTTCCCGCTAGACCTGAACCAGCGAGTAGCTCCTGGTGCCAAGTTTGAGTTCCGCGGCGTTGTCGAGCCAAACGGTCTTGGTGGGGTCGTCGGAGTCGACGGCGGACTTGCCCGCCGAGGCGCGAAGCTGGCTGATCAGGGCCAGGATGTAGCTGTCGAGAGCGACAGGGTCCTGTGCCAGCAGAATTCGCCCGGGGGCGCTGTCATGGATCGCCGCTGGTTCGTTACCAGTGACAACTCCGAGAAGCGCGTCGCAGATGAGCAAAGAGATTGAGTTGCGGATGGCCCCCAGGGCGTAGAGCTTGGGCAGGTCGGTCTTGAAGTTGGGTGTGTGGTACTGGGCCGGATTGTCAATCATGCCGTAGATGTTCTTCATGCACCCTGTGATGCCGGTAATATTATGGACCTTGAATACCGGGCAGTTGATGGTGAGATCGGTCTTGTCGGTCAGGATGCGCGACAGGCGCGGGAAGGTGGCTGTCACCCCGGTCGGTGGTACGCCTATCGGGGCGACGCAGACCGGGTCGCCGTAGCCATTCCCAGCCGTGAGAGCGGCATCGTCCAGGGTTTCGCCGTCGCCGGGGGCCCTGACCAAGGTACCGGCGAGCTGCGCGCCGGCCAGATCATCGGCGGTGTATTTGCCGGCGCCTGCAAGCTCTTTATAGGTGCGGTCCCACACGACAATCGTGGTGGGATCGACCCCCAGCTTGTCACGCAAGCTGGCGATGATGGCGCGCACCACGGCTGGGGATGTGGGCGTGTTGCCGAGGCAGTTGACCTTGAGCCCGATGCGCTGGCCAGGCTTGTAGTTTGGCAGCAGAACCGTCCAAGGGTTGTCCGTGCCGCCGTCCTGCGAAGTCTGCAGGGTGTCGGCCGCCGCGGAACCGCCAGTTTGTGCCGACGCCCCTGCATTGAACGTCTTGACCTGACTGGCCAAAGCCGTCAGTCCAGTGTCGAGCATGGTAGCCACCACGTCTGGCTGGATAACAGCTGTCGCTCCGGTCACCACACTCTCGTCGCGGTGGACCTCGACCACCGCGGGGGTGATCGCCCGGGAGTCGCCCGCAGTGGTGGTCGTGCCAGCGTCTGACGACTTGCACGCGGATGGCCAGCGCCCGCCCACGCTGGGAAAGCAACCGGCCAGCCCGGCAACTGAGGCGGCGGCCGCCGCTTTCGCGGCATCGGCCAGGATTTCCCTGCGGGTTCTGCCTTCGCTACTTGACATGCGACTTCTCCCAAGCAAGAACGCTCAAAGAATAGCATGGCCAATGCGGGTGTTCTGGTAGAATCTCTCTCGGTCGGTGGAGGGCGGCGGCAACACCGCGGTGGCGCGGTCCCACTCTGAGGAAAAACACATGACAGCCATTTCCCGACGCACCTTCGTGGGCGGCTCCCTGGCCGCCGTAGCCGCTTTCCGTTACGGGCGCGCTTTTGCCGCGGGTGAGCCCGACATCGTGGACGTACAGGGCACCGATCCTAGCAAGATGGTCGCGGCCGTGTTTGCGGCATTGGGCGGTATCGGCAAATTCGTCAAGAAGGGCGACTTCGTGGTCCTCAAGCCCAACGCGGCCTTTGCCAATCCGGCGGAATGGGGCAGCACCACGCACCCGCAGACCGTGCTGGCGGTGGCCAAGGCGTGCCTGGAGGCCAAGGCCAAGGGGGTCTTGATCCTGGAGTTCCCGCAGGCCAAGGGTGAGATGTGCCTCAAGCGGTGTGGCCTGCTCGAAGCCATGGCCGCCCTTCCAGCCGCCAAGATCAAGCTGCTGGGGAGCGCCGGTGACTTCCAGAAGACCGAGGTCAAAGGCGGTGTCTCCCTGAAGACCACAGATGTGGCCAAGAGCCTGCTGTCGGCCGACGTGTTCATCAGCTTGCCGGCGGCCAAGGCGCACTACCAGTCGGGTGTGTCGTTTGGGCTGAAGAACAACATGGGGCTGGTTTTTGACCGGCAGATCTTTCATACCGCGTTGGACTTGCACCAGGCCATTGCCGATCTCGGCCTGGTCGTCAAGCCGAACCTCACCATCATCGACGGCACGCGCGCTCTGCTCAGCAACGGCCCCGCAGGACCGGGCGATACCGCGACGCCCGGGCGCATGGTGGCCGGCCGCCATAGCGCCTCAGTCGATTCCTACGGCCTGACCCTGGCCAAGTTCAACAGCAAGAACATGACACCGGCCGATGTCAGACATATCGAGCTCGCTGGGAAGGCGGGCTTGGGCGAAGTCGATATTGCGAAGCTGAAGGTCAAGAAGGTCTCTGCCTAGCTGGCAAGGTCCATGATGAGACGCGCGGCTGGGGCCGCAGCCTTGCTGGCCTGTGCCTACGCAAATTCTGCGTGGGCTCGCACCCCGCCCCTGGCCGTGGATCCGGTCGAGGGCATGTGGATCGGCGGTGGCGAGGCCTTCATCTACCAGACGCAGGGCCGCTGGAGCGTGTTTCCGGCCGGCGCAAACGTCAACAAGATGACAGTGGATGCCCAGATCGTGTGGGTCGCCACCGACGACGGCGTCATTCGCTTCGATTCGCGCAGTCTACGCTCCACCCGCATCACCATGGACGACGGCCTGCCCAGCCAGGTGGTGACCGCGGTGGCATTCGACGATCAGTTCGTGTGGTTTGCGACCAACAAGGGGGTCGCGCGTTACCGCAAGTTGGACCGCACTATCAGGGTGTATACGGAAAAGGACGGGTTGCCATCGAAGGTGGTGAACGATGCCTTGACCGTGGGCCGCCAGGTGTGGTTCGCCACGCGCGAAGGCATCGCCTACTACAGCCCCGACGTGGACGGCTTGCGCGGCTTCGGCCCGGCCGACGGGCTTGCCGGCGGGGACGTGGCTGAGCTGTATCAGGTGGCCGACGACCTGTGGTGTCGCACCGACGTCGGCCTGTCGCGTTTTCGCATCCTGCCGCGCGTGTTCAACAACTTCTCCCTGGCCCTGATGAAGGCCCAGCAGGTTCGGGTCTTCACCATTGACGGGACCACGGTGTGGGTCGGGACCGACAACGGGCTGTATACCCTGGACACATCCGATGATTCGTTGTTGCTGTTCCCGCAGCAGAGTGCGCTCAAGAGCCGCAACATTACCGGCGTCGAGGTGGACCCCAGCTATGTGTACATCACGACCGACCAAGAGATCGCCCAGTTCAATCGCCTGACCCGATCCATCCGGTTCTTTACCATTACCGACAACCTGACCCGACAAGAAGGCGCCATCGGCACGGTCCTCAACGGGAACCTGTGGACGGTGATGTTTGCCGACGGCCCCGCGCAGGTCTTCAGCGTGAGCGTCGATCATTTCGTGGAACGCAAGCTCGCACTCACCGGGAGCGGCGAGAGCAAAACCACGGGCCACGCTTTCGGCAGGATCAACGCGCAGACGCCCTACGACTACAGAAGCCGTCAATTCGATCCCCAACGATACGACACAGGGGACGGCAATCTTTCCATTGGCCACAGCTTCTCAGAGGATCGCAACCTGAGCGCCTCGGCGCGCCTGGACTACGGCACACTGGAGGCGCACGGGATTCGCACCCTGCAATACAAGGGGGAGTACTTGGGTGCACAGAACGACGTGCTTCGCGATGTGCGCGTCGAAGACCAGCTCAAGTACCAGACGGTCGAAGAGGGTCTTGAGCGGCCCCTGCTGTTGCAAGGCGCATATGCGCGTGTGGCCACGCCGGGCGCGGAACCCAAGGCCAGCCTGGCCACCACCGGAGGGTTCCGGCGCGGGGAGCTGGTGCGCGACTTTATCACCGGGCCGCGCCAAACCACGTACACGCTGTCGAAGAAGTATATCGTCCCCGCGTCAGAGCGTGTCTACGTCGATGGGATGCAGCTCACCAACGGAACTGACTACACCATTGTCTACACAGCCGGTCAGTTGTCCTTCCTCAATCCGGAGAGCATAGACGACCTGAGCGTTATTTGGGTCGAATACGAGGCCGATCTCATGCCTGTGAAGGGCTTGGGCAGCCTGTCCCTGCTCGACATGTTGCCGGCTGATAACGAGGTTGGCACCTGGGTGCAAACGGGTGGTGTCCAACTGATCACCGACCAGACGGGGCTCTACAATAAGATTGATGGCGGTGCGCCCAAGTACATTGATCGCGGCTGGGTCAGCAGCGTGTATGTCAACTACAGCCAGGGTGCCCGCGTTATCCAGGTGGCCATCCACGACATGGGCAACGTTACGGGAAGCGAGGCCATCTACAATGCCTATCTGCCGGCTGCGCGCCTGGCCATCCCCGGCCTCGCCAACGCGGTGGTGGACCTGAGTCTGAGCGGCGCCTATGCCGCCTACGCCTATCTCGACCGCTTTTACATCGAGCTGAACATCACCGAAAAGGACGACGCTTCACTCACCTCGATTGAGCTGTTCTCCACCGAGATCATCAACCGCAAGACCCAGGCCGGATCAAACCTGGGCGACGCGTTCAAACAGTGGATGGTGGCGGCGCGGGCGGCCGCCTCGCCGGTGCACGGGATGGAGGTCGGGGCGCGGGTGGTGGACATGCAAAATATCGGTGGCCAGCGACAGCAGGTGATGGACCCGCTTACGGGACAACCCGTATCCGATCCCTTGACGGGGTTGCCCATCCAGAGAGTGACGCCGGCGCGTCGGCTCTTGACCGGGGTGGGCGATGCTCGCTATCAGCGGGCCGTGGGCGAGGGCGGATTGCTGACCGGATATGGGGAATTCGCAGGCTCGGATCGGCAGGATCCCGGCGGTCCCAACGGCTGGGCGGGCATGGGTTTTCTGCGCCTGTCCCATCCCATGCTGGAAGGCACGCTGTCGGGCCGCAAGGAGTCGCAAGGGTTCACGGCGCTGGGCAACGACAGCACGCGCTTCGGAAAGTTGGACGACGAGCTGCGCCTGAGCGCGACCGGTTATCCGGTAGCCTGGCTGCCAACCACGGTCTTCTTCGACCGCCAGCGATCCTGGGTGGACGATGCCGGCGGTAACCTCACCGGCAACGTGGGGGTGATCCAACACGCTTTGGCGCGCGTTCAGCTCAACCGGAAGGGGCTGCCCATGACCAGCCTGCAGGTGGGCAGCGCGATCCTGGAAAATCCAAACTTCACTACCAACCGTCTGCAAGCGGTGGGCCAGACCGACTATGACCTGGCGCAGATTCTCAGTTTTACCCGCATCAAACGCTTTAACGTGCGCGCGCTGTACAGTGTTTCGCAGGCGGAGACCGATCCGACGGGGCAACACTCCTACGTGGACCGGGTCCAGCTTTCGCGCCTAGAAGGAAAGCTGTCGCCCACCAATACGGAATCGATCTACGCCCTGTTTCGTTCGCGTTTGCTTGAGCGCGACGCCAAGCAAGGCGCAGGCTTCGACCGCAGCCTCCTGCACTGGGAGCTCTACTCGGGCGCGAGGAGCACGATCATACCCGGCATCGTGCCCGCGGTGAACTACACCGCCATCTACGACGACAACCGACTCTCCACCCAGAGCACGAGCGCGGCGACTGGAACGACGAGCGGGACTCCCGTGTTGGCGCCAGCGGCGCTGGGCACCGGCATGAGTCCGAGTGTTTCCGCGCTGACCCCGGTTGGGCCGGGCGCCCAGGTCACCCTGTTACCACCTACGCGCACGATCCAGGCCACCATTGGAGGTTCGTTGGGGATCTTCCCGGGGCAATGGTCGAAGCTGCTGGCCCCTGCGGCCATCCAGCCCACCGTGTCCATCGCCGACAACGAGACGTCAGTCGACCAACTCAAAACGCAATACAATCGGGTCTATCGTTTTGATAACCGGGCGGTGTGGGCCAGTGGGGCCAAGTTGGATGTGGAGCTGTACCAGCTGCATCAGGTCTCCGTGACCGCGCAAGACCACCACGAGAACGCGGCGCAGACCCTGCTGCAGAATCGCTTCGTGTACCGACCGCGCTTCTACTCTCCCATCACCTTGCGCCTGAACTACCAGGACACGCGTTCGCTCAACGATCCCAGCCTCGGGGGGCCGCTGGGTTCTTGGGCCGATCAGACCCTCTACCAAGCCATCCTGCAGTGGCTGATGCGCTGGAACCGCGTGCTGACCACACTCTCGACCTTCACTTACGCCATCACGGATACCTCGGATTTTCTAAACAAGGACCCCGTCAATCTTAATACGACAGTGTATAACAACAGGCAGTACCAGGCCGGCCCGGAGGAGGAGTTCCGCTTCTACCCGCTCCAAGAGGCGGCAGCGCTCTATCTCTATCAACGCGATGGGGTGTTTCGCTGGTTCGGGCATGGGATCGGCTCGTATGACGCTATTAGTTACTACCTCGCCGCCGGCACGATCTGGCGCGTGGGCGATAAGATCTACCTCGACGGTGGTGTCGAATACGACCACCAAGCCTGCCTGATGAGCGGACCGGCTTGTAGCCCGGTCTCGCGCATCGTGCCGCGGATGTATCTGACGGTGAACTTGTAAACAATCCTGGCGGGCGGCCTTGCGAGGAGTTGGCAAGGGTGTAGAAACCCTTTGCTGACGCGAAACCTGGGGGAGCCATACGGAGCCGTGCCCCCGACTGTGTTGCTGGATGAAAGGAGACACCGATGAAAGTACTCGTGCTGTTCTACTCGACCTACGGACATGTCTACCGGCTGGCGCAGGCCATGGTGGAGGGGGCCCGAGAGGTTGCGGGCAGCGAGGTCGTGCTCAAGCGGGTGCCCGAGACCTTGTCGCCGGACGTGATCAAGGCCATGGGCGCGACCGACGCGCAGAAGGCCTTTGCCAACGTGCCGGTGGCCGTGGTGGACGACCTGGCTGCCGCCGATGCCATCATTTTCGGGACACCGACGCGCTTCGGAAACATGGCGGGTCAGATGCGTCAGTTCCTCGACGCCACGGGTAGCCTGTGGGCACAAGGCAAGCTGGTTGGGAAGGTGGGGAGCGTGTTCACCAGCTCGGCCACCCAGCATGGCGGCCAGGAGTCGACCATCCTGAGTTTCCACACCACCTTGCTCCACCACGGCATGCTGATCGTCGGATTGCCCTACGCTTTCGCGGGCCAGATGCGCCTGGACGAGATCACCGGTGGATCACCCTACGGGACGTCGACCATCGCAGGTGGCAAGGGTGAGCGCATGGCCAGCGAGAACGAGCTGGCGGCCGCGCGATTCCAGGGCCGGCACGTGGCCCAGATCGCCAAGAAACTGTTCGGGTAGCTAGCTTATCTTCTGATACCGGGCGGCCGGCAAGCCGCAGATGGGACACTTCTCGGGCGGTTTGCCGATTTCCAGGTGGCCGCAGACCGGACAGAGGTAGATGTCCATCGCATCCAGATCCTTGCCCGCACGCAGAGCGGCCAGGGCTTCCTGGTAAAGGTCGGCGTGTACGCGCTCGGCCTGGTTGGCGTATTCCAGCATGGTCTTACCTTTGTGGTTCTCGCTCCTGGCCTGTTCCACCATGGGCGGGTACATCTCCGTGTACTCGTAGGTCTCGCCGGCGATGGCTGCTAGCAGATTCTCGACGGTCGAGCCCACGCCGCCCATGTTCTGGAGATGCGAGAGCGCGTGGATGGTCTCGGCCTCGGCCGCGGCGCGGAAGAGCCTAGCGACCTGGGGAAAGCCATCCCGCTCTGCCCGCCGCGCAAAGGCGAGGTACTTTCGATTGGCCTGGCTCTCGCCCGCAAATGCGGTCTTGAGATTCTCGATGGTTGCTGGCAAGGGGAACTCCTTTGGCAGGGTGGGTCGGTTGTGAAAGTTGGTCGATGCTGAAGGATAGGCGGTAGGGCAAGGCGCGCAAGTCCCAGAGCAAGCGTTGGGCTAGCGCGTTTCGCGCAGACGGCGCTGCAGCTCGACCGGATCGCGCGCATTGGCCACCGCGATTTCGCGACCAATGCGTCCCGCGCGCACCAGGTCGAGCAAAGACGCGTCCAGGGCCACCATCCCATCATCGCGGCCGGTCTGGATTTGGGTGGCCAACTGGTGGGTCTTGCCCTCTCGGATGAGCGCCCCGACCGCGTAGTTGACCATGAGGATCTCGAGCGCAGGATAGCGTGTGCCGGGCTGAACGCCTTCGAGCAGCCGCTGGGTGACCACGGCTCGCAGCGAGCCGGCAACTTGCAGTCGGATCTGCGCCTGCTGGTGTTCGGGAAAGATGTCCACGATGCGGTCGATGGCCATGGATGCGCTGCCGCTGTGGAGGGTGGACAGCACCAGGTGCCCGGTCTCGGCTGCAGTCAACGCCAGGGCAACGGTTTCCCGATCGCGCATCTCACCCACCAGGATGAGGTCGGGACATTCGCGCAAGGCCGCGCGCAGACCGGTGGCGAAGCTTTCCACATGGGTGCCGACCTCGCGCTGATGAATCAGGCAGCGCCGTGGCTGGTACACGAACTCGATGGGATCTTCCAGGGTGATGACGTGGCGGGCTTGGTTTCGGTTCACCAGTTCCACGACGGCGGCGAGAGTGGTCGACTTGCCCGAGCCCGTGGTGCCCACGACCAGCACCATTCCGCCAAGCAGCTCCCCCAGGGCGCCGACGCTCTCAGGCAGGTTCAGCTCGGCGAGCGTGGGGGCGCGGCGATTCACCGGCCGCAGCGCCAGGGCCAGACCGTGCGCCTGCCTGAACACGTTGACCCTGAGTCGCTGCGGCCCTTCTGCGTCGACCGCAGGTGCCTCCCAGGCCAAATCC
>Ga0224520_1000049_pt1 | contig 39476 bp, 39 predicted proteins | sample CFST25metaG_2_FD_180684 | JGI IMG/M metagenome (GOLD analysis project Ga0224520, IMG submission 180684) | Peat soil microbial communities from Stordalen Mire, Sweden - C.F.S.T-25 | ecosystem: Environmental > Terrestrial > Soil > Wetlands > Peat | place: Sweden: Norrbotten County, Stordalen Mire... | reverse complement strand
GTCCACCGCCGCATCGGGCACGACGATGGGGCCAACGTCGCCCGCGACCGGAAGCTTGTCGACAGCCGCATCGGGCGTGACGACCGGGCCAACGTCGCCCGCGACCGGGAGCTTGTCGACCGCCGCATCGAGCACGACGACAGGCGCGTCCGGGGGTATGGGGGAAGTAAGGTCAGGGCTCGCATCGGCCTTGGGGGCGTTCAGGACGTCGGTTGCAGCAGAAGAGCCGTCCGGCAACACAATTTTTTTGCCACTGCTGCCACCGCAGCCCACGATCAAGAACGGAGCGCTCAAGAGCACGAGGGAAAGAGAACGTTGAGCTAGCCTAGTCATTTTGTTCCTTTCTGTCCTTCGGATGGACACCGAAACACGCCACCAGGCGGGCATTGTACATGGTCCGGAATTATTTGGTCCAGAATTGTTCGCGAGCATGAGTCGCGAGGAGCGGTCGGGCCCATCCAGGGACGCTCCGTCACGTTGACGTGCGAACGACGGCAAAGGTTCCGGGTCGCAGAATCCACGCCAACAGCCCGATGGCCACCACCGCCAGGCCCGTGGCCAGGCCCCACCACAGGCCGGCCAGCGACTGGCCGTGACGCAAGCCCCAGAGCCAGCCCAGGGGCAGGGCCAAGAGGTAGTAGCCGGCGAAATTGGCCACGGCAGCCGGACGCGTGCGGCCCAGACCACGCAGGATTCCGCTCGCCACCACCTGCGTTCCATCGAGCATCTGAAACCCCGCCGCGATGGGCAGGATGGAAGCTGCTGCTGCCGTCACCTGGGGGTCGGCGCCGTATAGGGCGGGCAGGTGCCAGCGCAGGAAGTAGAACGTAAGCGCAAAGAGGCTCATCACGCCAGCGCCTGAGGCAAGGGCGACAAGAGCGCTCCGGCGGGCCGCGCGCAGCTCGCCCGCTCCCACCAGGTTGCCCACGCGCACGCTGGCCGCCATTGAGATGCCGAGCGGGAACATGAAGCTGAACGAGGCCAAATTGAGCACGATGGTATGCGCCCCGAGAGGCACCGTGCCAAGGCGGCCTGCCAGCAGTGTTGCCAACTGAAAGGCCCACACCTCGAGGCCGAACTGCAGCCCGATGGGCAAACCGAGGCGCAGAATGTGTCCCATGGGTGCCGGAGCCAGGACCTCACGGCCCCAGGGAATCCACGCGGCCCGGTGCAGGCCCCACGCAAAGGTCACTACGAGCAGCAGACCCGCCATCAGGAAGCGCGTAATCCCACCGCCCAGCCCAGCGCCCAGCACGCCCAGCGCCGGCAATCCCGCGCCCCCGAAAACCAGCCACCAGGTCACAACCAGATTGATCAGATTCACGACAGCCGTGACCCAAAAGGCCGGCGCCACCAGCCCGCGGCCGGCCAGGTACTGCCGGTTAACCGTGAAGAGCAGCAGCCCGAACGCCGCGGGCGCCTGCACCGCTACGAAGCGGGCCCCGTCTGCCACCAGCTTCGGGTCCTGTCCGGCCAGCCGGAGCACCGGCGCAGTGAACAGCCACGCGACTGCTAGAAGAGCGCCGAGCAGCAGCGAGAGCACAAGGCCGCGTTGAAAGGTCAGCGCCACGCCTCGTGTGTCCCCCGCGCCGTAGCCCTGGCTGATGATGGGGTCGGCACCCAGCACCACGCCCATGGCCGCAAGCCCGGTGCCGTGCGTCCAGGCGTTGCCCAGCGAAACCGCCGCCAGCACGCCCGTGCCGGCGCGGCCGGCGATGACTACCTCGACCACACCCAGGGTCATCATGCCCACCTGCGCGGCAACAAACGGCGCTGCCAGCCCGCCCAGAGTGCGGATCTCACGGGCAAGAGAAGGGACAGCGGGCGGATTCACTGCGGAGGAGAGAGAGGGATTCGAACCCTCGGTACCTTGCGGTACACATGATTTCCAATCATGCACCTTCGGCCACTCGGTCATCTCTCCGGGGGAGCGGCATATATTCGTTTTTCAGAGGAGAGAGTGGGAGTCGAACCCACGGTACCTTTCGGTACACCTGATTTCGAATCAGGCGCCTTCGACCACTCGGCCATCTCTCCGGCAATAATTTCAGCTAGTTGCGAGGCGTCCGGCGGCCTCGTTTTCGTCATCATGCCCCTATTGTGCCCGATCACTCCTTTCTCTGCCTGCTGACCGCTCCCGTTTCAATCGGTTCCGCCAGGTACCAGCACGGCCGTGAGGTCCACGAACACTGCTGCGTAGTCTGCCCGCCCGAGGCATCGGGAGACAGGTGCGCGTAGCGTTCGGCGACCTGAACTGTGCTGTGGCCAAGAATGTCACGGAGCTTCTCGATTGGGCGACCGTCCCTCACCCAGTGGGAGGCGAATGTATGCCGCGCCGACTGATACCAGGTCAAGCCCGGAAACCCCAACTCTTGCCGGGCGGCGTGCAGCGCGTCTCGCAGCCGATGCGGCTTGACGAAGTCCCCATGCCGTGGCTCCGCGCCTCGAGCCGAGTTACGATGGCCGCATGCTCGTTGGCGGACCTGGCCGGGAACCAAGCCCCCGTGGTGCGTGCGCCCCGTGGTGCGTGCCAGAGACTTCTTGAGCCCCCGTGGTGCGTGCCATCGATAAAGCGGCCCGCCGGGTCAAGTGGAATTTGCTTCGTGTGGTCTTTCCCTTATTGGCCTCCGGGTCCGGGTAGTCGGGACGGGGTTTGGGTTGGCGCGGCGGATATCGGATAGGAAGAAGAGGTCACCTCAGCCATCGATCCGTGCTCTCGGTCGGGGACCATAGCCCCGGGCACATGAAAAGGTCCGAACGGGGGTGCTACCAGAGACCCGACGCTGGGCAGCCGGCTAGGCCGGTGCTGGTCAAGGCACCACACGCACTCACCCGTGCGGATGACGCTCAAAATCGTCTCCGAAATCGTCGCGGTTGAAAGGGCGAAGCTGGGCATAGGTACTGGAATTCAGTCGACGTGGCTCATGCGGCCTTTGCAGCGGATTGGGTAACGGGCAGCCTGGCCTCGAAGGGCGTTCGCCGAGGCCAGATGGCCCATAGGATGGTGGCCAGCTTTCTCGCGATGGCGCTCTTGGCTTTCTTGCGCCCGATACGTGTGGACAGAGCTACTGCCCAGCGTTTGAGCGCGGTGTCCCTCTTGGTCCGCATGAGCGCGGTCGCGCAGATATGGAGCAAAGAGCGCAGCTGGCAGTTCCCATGCTTGGTGATGCCGCCCTTGATCGAGGTCTGGCCCGACTCGTACAGCGACGGAACCAGTCCCAGGTAGGCGGCAACGAGACGGCTCGACTTGAAGCGCCCAGGGTCACGGATCACATGCACGAATGCAGCGGCGCACAGCGGACCAACACCGGGAACGGTGCGAAGCAGATTGATCTCGGGATCGTTCTCGGCGATCTGTTCGATCTTCTCGTCGCATTCGTCGATGAGCTTCGACAGTTCCTCAATCCCGCGTAGCAGGTGTTCGACGATAGGCACCATGGCGCGTGGCATTCTCGGGATGGCGTCACGAATCACCTTACTGAATCCGCCGATCCACCTGGTCGGCAAATCAACGCCTTCTCCATCGAGGATGCTCTGCACGCTGTTGGTCATCAGGGTGCGTGAGCGTACCAGCGTGTCGCGCGACGTGAAGGGTAACCGGGCCATGCGTTGTTCCAGCGTCGGGATGTCGACCGCGGCCAGCAGGCCCGTCTGGCACAGCTCGGCCAGAATGCGAGCGTCCAACTTGTCGTGCTTGATCCTTGCCGCGCCGATGGCCTTGGTTCGTCCGGGATCGACGACGACGACCTCGTGGCCGAGTTCCTTCAACCTGTCTGCCATCCAGAAGGCCTCGCAGCTCGCCTCGACGACGATCTTCAATCGTTCACGATTCGCGAACACCTTCCGGATCGCGCCCACGTTGTTTGCGAATTTGCCAGCGGTCACGGTCTTCCGTTCTCCGTCGACGATGTGAAAGTAGCTGGACTTCTTACCAAGATCGATTCCACAGTAGTTCATGGCCGGTCACCTCGTGATGGTTTGAATCAGCGACTATATGTCGCTTGAGGGGCCGGCCGCTTTACCCCATCAGAGACTTCTTGAGCGCGCGGCGTGCGCGCGCGGCGTCCCGTCCAAAGCCGGGAGCCGCTCAGTCGAGCGCGCTCGCGACGACCGATGCCCTATCCCGTTGTCACTGGCGCGCTCGGCTGAGCGGCTCCCATTGACGGGTCATGTGGGACACACCCGACTTTTTGAGCCCCCGTGGTGCGTGCGCCCCCGGGTGCGTGCCCCCCGGGTGCGTGCCCCCCGGGTGCGTGCCAGAGACTTCTTGAGCGTGCGTGGTGCGCGTGGTGCGTGCCAGAGACTTCTTGAGCACTGAGCGCGTGCCTGAGCGCGCGTGCCTGAGCGCGAGCGCGCGTGCCTGAGACTTCTTGAGCAACTGTTTCTTTCCCTTGCCGAAGACCAGGCATGGCCAGACCGCTCCGTTTCGTGCCGGCGAATGCCCTCGTCGAAGTCACCACCCGGACCTTGCAGGGCAGGCTGCTGCTTAAGCCGTCGCCCGAGCTGACCGACATCATCCTCGGCGTCATTGGCAAGGCCCAGAACCTGTACCGGATGTCCATCCACGCCTTTGTCGTCGTGTCCACCCACGCTCATTTCCTGTGCTCCCCGTCCAGCGCCGACCAGCTCGCCAGGTTCATGCAGTTCGTGAACGCCAACATCGCCAAGGAAGTCGGGCGCCTCCACCAGTGGCCCGAGCGCGTCTGGTCCCGACGCTACCGCTGTATCCCCATTGTCGACGAGCAGGCCGCGCACGCTCGTCTGCGGTACTTGCTCGGCCACGGGGCAAAAGAGGATTTGGTTTCCACCCCGGGAGCCCGGCCGGGCCCCAACTGCATTGCTGCCCTTACGCGCGGCGAGATTCTGCGCGGCACATGGTTCGACCGCAGCGCCGAATACAGCGCCCGGCAGCGCGGCGACAATGTTCTGCCGTCGCAGTTCGCGACCAGCTTCGATATCACACTGACCCCGCTGCCGTGCCTCGCCCACTTGAATCCCGATCAGCGCCAGGCCCACCTTCGTCGCGTAGTCGCGGAGATCGAGGTCGCGGCACACGCCGCCAACCAGGCCCAGGGTCGAGCACCTATGGGCGTGGCCGCGATCCTCGCCCAGCACCCGCACCACCGCCCTGCCGGCCCCGACCGCAGCCCCGCGCCTTTGGTGCACGCCCGCGACAAGCAGAAGGGGGACGAGTATCGCGCAGCCTACCGCGCCTTCGCCGCCGACTTCCGCAAAGGCGTCGCCGGTCTGATTGCACACGCCAAAGAGATCACCAGGTTGTTTCCAGACTGGGCGTTTCCGCCAGCGCTGCCTTTCAAGACGCCCGCGGCAGCGGTGTCAGCCCCAGCGGCGGCCTGACCGCGCCAGCAGCAAGATCTCGGACCGCGGCTATAGCGAAAGCCCTGTCCGCGTTCTGCGAGCTGCTCGGCATCGAGCGCCCAGAACCCGTGATCAAGGCCGCAAGAATCAGGTTCAGCGCGTCCGGTGTGGCCCACACGCTACGCTTCGCCCCTCAGCTTCCTGCCCTCCGCCGCCGAATCACGCGGACGGCTGCATTTTACGATTCCTCTGGCACAGATTTCCGGAGCCGCCGAATCACGCAGACGGCTGCATTCTACGATTCCTCTGGCACAGATTTCCGGCACAGATTCCGGGCGCGACCCACCCGCCGACCCACACGCGGGCGCAAATCCTGTGGCCAGATTCCGCGGGCACAGGTAAGGTGAGACACATGACAGTGTCAAGGAGACAGGGTGCTATTCTCTTCGTCGGCCTCAACCCAGAAGCGCCTCGCGAAGCGCAGGAGCTGCGCCGGTCTGGGAGCCCAGTCGTATTCATCGGCAACGCGAGATCTGCGGATCATGTCCAAATCGGTCATGAGTCCTTTAATCTGGCGACAGCCAAAGGACGCACTGACTTGCTTGCAAAGCTGAAGCTTTCGGAATCCCAACGGCGCGTCGTCGGCGCTACCCTCGCCAGTGGCGGCAACAACAGCCGAGACGAACTGGGACAGCTGGCACTCATGTGGGCACGGGCCGAGCGCGGACACGTCTTGCCGAATCGTATGGTGATCTCGGCCCACCACGCCGGAACCCGCGAGTTCTGGGGTCACCACAACGGCATCATCAGCTTCAACGAAATCAAGAGTTTGGCTTCAGCTTTTCCGCACGCAGCTGCCGCCATTCAGCACCTGCACTTTTCTGCGTGCTACAGCGCTCTCAATATGATGATTTGGCCCAGCGCATTTCCGAGCCTGATGACGATGTGGGCGTACAGCGGATCCGCCCCTGGGAGCGCCAGTGGCGCCGGCGTGCACCTACGCATTTGGGAGCGCGCAACACGCGGTGACGGTATCCGACTCCATCGCACCCGAGCCAAGAACACCCGCAAGGGCGCAAACGTGACAGTCTGGTCGCGGGCGTACGGCGTCGAGGAAGAAGTGGTTGAGCCCATCGAGGCGATCCGTGCGCGCGAGGTGGCCAATCAGCGCATCTTCCAAGAATTCTTTGACGGCGACCAACTCGTCACCGATACAGATTTCGGGCCTCTGCGAGACTACTACAATGACGTGCAAGCGCTGCTCCAGCACATGGATCTTACAGAGGCAGAACGCCCTGCGCTCGAGAAGAAACGCGACACGGCCATTCGACTGATCTTCTACCACAAGGAAGTCCGCGGCAGATTCCAACAGACCTACCGAGACGACATCACAGCGGGATTCGCCGCCCTCAAGCTTGATGTCCCGAACTTCGCTGTCTTCGATCGGAAGCAGGGGCTCGCGGCGATCCGGGAATACCAGGCAAAAGCTGGCAACAACCCGCCCGCAGCGGCCAGGCGCTGTCTCCAGCTCCTCACGGACGGACTCCGTGATCTGAAGGCGCAAGTCATCCCGGCAAACTGGATCTGAAGATGGGACGGTCGCGATCAGGGAGTGCCCGGCTAGCTGCTTGCATGGTCTTGGCCACGATTCAAACCCAGGCCGTCGCCGGCCACAGTCAAGAATCTCGATCGCGGGGATGCGAACAATGGCTGGCGCGCACGCTCAAGTCCGCTGAATCATTCCCAACGCTGCGCCAGCGGGACGTGATCGTCCTTGCCGTCGCCCACTCCTGCGCCGGCGTCCCTGAAGTACTGCAAACAGCCGCCGCCAGTTATGGGAAGGCTCGGTCTGACAAGACCAAGGCGCAGGTGTTAGTGAACGGTGCCGCCGCTGTCCTGAAAGAAAACTGCTCCGTGGCTGACCCACTTGCGACTGCAAAGACGCTCGTGGCCGCCTGTCCGCTGCCAGGTCCCGGGGAAAAGGCCCATCCCACCGTGCTTGGACTCATGCGAGCCGCAGACTACGTGTTCTTGAACGCTCTCATGACGAGCTTGATCGCTTCCAACGAGTACAATCCCACCGCATACCGCGTCATGCTCGACTTCATCGTTTCATCGGCGCAACTGGGCGAGAAGCACGAGACCAAGGCGCGCAGGTAGCTGCTATCCACCGGTTCGCTCTTCTGGAGTCCTATCAGCCTTCTCAGCCTCATGGTCGTAGTGAGCCGGTGCTCTCGGCCCAGGCCGAAAGCTAGTTCCCAGGAGAAACCGTGATGTCCTCGGCGCTGCAGGAGGGCGTGGTCAAGCTGGGACGCATCTTACGATTCCTCTGGCACAGATTTCCGGGCGGAACTACGCGGAGGGCTGCATCTTACGATTCCTCTGGCACAGATTTCCGGCATTTTACGATTCCTCTGGCACAGACTTCGCACAGATTTCCGGATAGAGTCTCCATCTTTCACCTTGAGGCGTCTTCTTGGCCGTGTTATCGAAATCCAATGGACTGGGAGCTGACATCATAGAGGTGCGTTACGGCTGGAGCGACCAGGCCGCGTCTTCCGGTTTTTGGAAGGCTTTGGGCGAGGAGGCGAGAACGCAGAACCTGGTCTGGGGCGGCGACTGGGCGGGTTTCCACGACTGGGCTCATGTTCAGCTTGTCGAGAATTCACAGCTAGGCAGGGTCAAAGAGGAAAGCGGTCTGTGATTCACTCCGTTTTGCTGGGGGCGTTCTTGATCGCCGCCAGTCCCGAGATAAGAACTGAGAGGGTCTGGCTGGTGATCGTCGCAAGCGACCCGACACCAGCTGGAATCGCACACAAAGGGAAAGCCCTAGGTGGTGCGATCGCGGGTGGGCTGAACGCGTTCTCCATTCAGACTCGCGACTGCGGAGACAAGAAGAACGTATTCGGCTGGGCCACCGAACCCTCCCCTTGTGCCGAACACGCCCAAGAACAGCTAGCGACGGTGCGCGCCACTGTGAAAGATGCGTATGTCAAACGTTGTGACGTCAGGCCACAGACCCTGCTGGCACTTCGTTTCCCAGTCTTGGATCCGTCGATCGCGAACGTCCCCGAGAGCGCAGTGAACTGGGGAGATGAGGATCGAATCTCGTCAGCGCTCCCTCTGCCCGACGGGCGGACGCTTGTCGTGGTGCGGTATTTCGCCAACATCCCCAACGATCCTCTTGAGGGTAGGCGAGAGAGGGTGATCCTGGCCGAAAGTCCGGATCGGAGGAAGGTCTTGGAAGATGACTGCCCAAGCGCCGGTGCGGCAGTTGTGCGGGGGCGACCATTGGCCCTCCAATGTGCGCGCGAGCAGGCCGGAGACCAACTGTTGCACAGCGTTTTGATTTTCGACTCTGAAAGAAGGAAGCTTGCAGAAGTTCCACATTGCCGCAAACCTCGCTGGATCGGTGATTGGCTCGTCACCTGCGAGGAAGAGTCCGTGGGGCCCGACGGGCAGTTGCAGCTCCGCACGAAGCGTGTGGAGGTCGCGCCGGCGACGAAGCCAAATGGAAAGGCGATCAAAGGGCAAGCCCTGCCTGACACGTCCAAGTGATTGGAGACGATCACGTCGAAGCGCGCGGTGACGATCGTGGGGAACGCGGCCCCGAGATGCTTCAACTGCTTGGATCCCGATCCGATATCGAGAGAGGCGATCGCGGTCAGCGCGATCGTCTCCACTCTCCGATGTATTTGCTCTATTGTGATGTCCCAGGCACTCCCTGGCGCTCGAAGGCCAGTTCCGCTGCAAGGCTCTCGTGGTCGCGGTTGATGGTGGCCACCGCCAGGCATCTTCCCGCGGCAAGGTACTCGATGCGGGCGTCGAGACGATCAAGATCTCCGTCGATGCGTACCTCGTCCCAGCGCTCGGCGTGGCCCACGTACCTCAGCGCAACGTCGTAGTGTTGGCTCCAGAAGAAGGGAACAATCGAAAGGCGCCTCTTCCGACCGAGCATGTTCTGGGCTGCCAGCGCCCCCTGCCGCTGTGCCACTACCCAGTGCTCGATTCGGATGCGTTCACCTGACACGGGATCGGGGAATCGCGCGACGTCGCCGGCCGCAAAGATCCCGGGCGCGCTGGTTTCGAGCTGGGCGTCAACCAGAATTCCACGGTCCACCTGAAGCCCCGCTTGCTCCGCCAAATCGGTGGCCGGCCGCACGCCTATCCCCACCACGACCAAGTCCGCCGGGAGATCTTCGCCGGTGCTCAACGTTACAGTTCGGTGACCGATGGCCGCCGGGCGGCTACCAAAACGGAACGCAACCCCATGTTGTTCGTGCTGGCGTCGCAGGAAATCGGCCACGGCCGGACCAAAGAGGCGCTCCATGGGACGAGCCTCGGGCGTCACCACAGTCACCCGGATCCCTCGCGCGCGAAGCGCGGCCGCGGCTTCCAAGCCGATGAAACTGGCACCCACCACGACGGCATCACGTGCGACACGCGCGGCCTCTTGGATCCTCTTGCTGTCGGCCCACGTTCGCAAAGCAAACACGAAGGGACGGTCGACACCAGGCACGTCCAGGTTGATGGGCTGCGCTCCGGTTGCCAGAAGAAGTGCTCCAAAAGGCAGCGAGCGGCCATCGCCCAATTCCACAAGGTGCGACGCGACGTGGACCTTTGCCACGGGACTGCCGACGAGGAGGGTGATGTCCAGGTTCTTGTAGTGGTCGGCCGGCCGAAGCGGAATCCACTCCTCCGGCGCTGTGCCGGCCAGATAGTCCTTGGAAAGATTGGGGCGATCGTACGGCTCCGAACGATCGGCGCTGACCAGGGTTACCGGCCCCGCATAGCCCTCCTGGCGTAGAGTCTCCGCGGCGGCGTGGCCAGCGGCTCCACCGCCCACGATCACGACCGAGGCTGGGCCGTCCGCGTGCGTCTGCCGCGGCGCCGCTGCCGGTCGTTGCGCTCGTACGTAGACTTTTCCCTCGACCTGCTCGACGTTCCAGCAAGTAAGGGGGCTCAAGGCCGGTGAGCGCTCAACCTCGCCCGTGGCGAGAGCGAAGCGGGCGTGGTGCAAAGGACAGCAGATCTGCCCGTTGGCCACGATGCCTTGGGCGAGTGCACCGCCGTAGTGCGTGCATGAGGCGCCAACGGCATACACCCGACCATTGTCGCGTACCAGCACGACGGGATCGCCCGCCACGTCGCCGAGAAGCGGCTTCCCTTCACCCAAGTCAGCGCCCGGAATGCCGAGCGATAGATCGGGCGCGGTCTTGTCATCGGGCGCACGCATGAAGACACCCCCCGCCTCGGGGCATGCAAGCGACGAACCAAAACGACATGGGCAGCCCCAGCGCCGCGAAAGTGACGGTAGTCACGTCTGCCGCAAGTTCTTGCCAAATGCAGATAGACACCTCCCAATCCTTCTGCCAGCATGGACCCATCTTTAGGCCAGTGTAGCGAGGTGACACATGACCAGGAAGTGTCTGTCCTTGGCCCTTCTCTTCAGCGTTTGTCTTGTAGGAGTGGCCCGCGCCGACGTGCCTCCCCCTGAGGTGACGGCTTGTCACGCCAACGCCGGTGGCATTCTGCCCATTGGCAGCCCGTGCATCAACAACGGTCTGGGCACTTGTCAGAACACGACCTGTACGAGGACGGGAATTGCGAACTGGGATCGTGATGCTAGTGCGACCCCTCCCACGAACACCTATGCCTGTGTGGCCTGTGTTCCGGTTAGCATCGGGACGGATTTGGGCGGTGATGGCTGCGGTTGCGCGGTCGGCGGCCGCCTTGTGCGCACGGTCGGCCCCTGGTTGGCGGCAGGTTTGTTCGGCGCGGCCATGATGCTGGCGCGGCGCAAGCCCCGCCGCTAGTGGGATTTCTCCGCGAGAATCCGACGAGATGGGTGCCTGGCTACAGGCCTTTCTCTTCACCCAGATCGTCGAGGTTCCCATCTACATGCGGTCCATGCGCTGCTCTGCGTGGGCGGCGTTCGGCGCGAGCGCCATCACCCACCCGATCGTGTGGTTTGGGTTCTTCCATCCTGCGTTTCCCGGCAGCTACGCGGCCAAGATAGTCGCAGCCGAGCTGTTCGCCTGGTTGGCTGAAGCTGCATATTTTCGCTTTGCCTTCAAACGCAAGCGCGCGTGGTTGTGGTCGTTATGCGCCAATGGCGCCAGCTTCAGCCTCGGGATGCTCTCGCGCCGCTTGTTCGGCGTTCCGTAGCAGTCTAATCCCTGGCCAAACCGTGGCGTGTGAGTCGGCGCAAAGCGAGAGTGAGAACCACGGCCGAAAGAGCGATGAGCAGCACGAATGCCCAGCGGCCGAAGAGCTGCTTTCCCGCTGGAAAGAAGGTCGGGAACGCGCCCGCAATCAACGCCAGGCTGGGGAGGCCGAAGGCGGCCGCTGGCCAGCGGGGCATGAGCGCATATATGGCAACCAGAGTGACCGCCATTGTGCTTTGGAAAAGCAGCACCCCAGGCAGCGCCAGAACAAGCGAGCCGCCTGAAAAGGCGATGAGCGGCAGGGACAACAAGAGCGCCCCAATGCTCGCGCGCAGCCAACCCAGGCGGTCAGCCACCATGCCACCCACGAGCTTTCCCAGGAAGGCAGCCACCGGCAACCCGATCGCGACCGCCAATCCCCCGGGGCACTGGAAGCAGGCTCCGAACCCAACAAAGGAGCGGACCGCGACTGACACGAGCAAAAGCATCAAGAGGATCAGTAGGACTGCTGGCTGTGTTCCTGCCTGGCTCGACGTGCCCTCTCCCGCGACAGCCGGCTTGTCGAGCGTGATAAGCGCGACAACGGCAAAGGCCAGCGCGATGTAGATGGGGAAGGTCGAGCCCCGGCCCGTGCGTCCCATCCACAAGCCGAGGCCAAGACCCAGCGCTCCCGGCGCCACGAACACGCCGGCCGGTGCGGCCCGCCCACCGGCAGAACGCAGAACCAACCCGCCGGCTCCCAAGTGAAAGAGGGCATTGCCCACACCCGCCGCGATCATGGTGGCCAGAGGGGGGATCGGCCCTGGGGCCAATACCGCGGCGGCCATGGCCGCGCCGACGATCATCGAGAGTCGCGCCAGGCGCAGCCGATCAACCACCAGGCCCAGGGGAAACTGCAGACCAAACGCGAGCAGGTCGTAGCTGGCCACTGTCCAGAAGGCACCCAGGTCTCCAACGTTCGAGCCGCGCGACGCGCGCACCACAGCCGCCACACAAGCGGCATCCACCAGCGCGTGGATGACCCCGTAGATCGCGGGACGAAAACGCGATTCCGCAGACAAGGGCTGAAGCTTCATCGGCCTACCCGCGCCGGCCGCGGACCTGGCCAAGGCGCAATTCGGCCACCGCAACGCCCTCCCGGCTGCGCACCGCCACGTTGAGCTGATCCTCGTCCGATGATGGTGTCCAGATCACGTGGCGGTCCGTGCCCGTCACATCGCCCTCACTCTGCCAGCGAATGGTGATCGGCTCGTCCGCGCCAGCTAGGCACACGTGCACGACGCTGCCCATCCACTCGCCCTCCACACGAATTTCAGGCGGCAGGCACAGGGGCAGGTCGCGTGCACGCGGGGACCGGCGGGGTGTCGTGTCGGCCCAGGAGGCCCCACCCTCAGCGGCGGCAGGCGAGAGCTCGCCGCGCGCTGAAGAGAGTGCTCCGCCAGCAGGAGGCGGCGGATCGGAGACCGGCGAAAAAGCGTCTTTGCTTGCGCCAGCATCGCGTGGGCCGCTGTCGTACGGAAGCATGTCCGCAATCATGTAGTCCGGCCTGGCATCGGGCCGGCCAGCATCCGGTGGGGGCGGATCCACCATCATGAAGTCCGGGCGGGCGTCGAGCCGCCCGGCGTCCGGTGGGAGCCCATCGTAGTAGATCGTTGTATCGGGCCGGCCGGCGTCAGGCGGCAACGGGTCGTTGACGATAGATTCCGGGGCGGCATCGCGCCGGGCAGCGTCGGGCGGCAGCATGTCCGCAATCATGTAGTCTGGCCCGGTGTCGGCCCGGCTAGCGTCGGGCGGAAGCATATCCGCAATCATGTAGTCCGGCCTGGCGTCAGGCCGGCCAGCGTCCGGTGGCGGGACCGGATCGACGACCATCGAGTCTCGGCCTTGGTCGGGCCGGCCAGCGTCAGGCGGTAGTGGGTCGTTGACGAGGTAGTCCGGGGTGGCGTCGTTTCGGCCGCCGTCGGGCGGAAGACCCAGGGCACTGCCGTTGCAGCCGTTGCAGCCAGGAGCCCAGAGGGCCAGCCAGCCAGCAAAGGCCGCTCCCTGCGCCGCGCGGACAATCTGCCCGGCCGGCCGCCGCGGGGCACCCTCGCGCCGGCGTCCGGTGGCCGCGAAGGCGCGCAGGTCGGACATCAGGGCATCGAGGGCCGCGTGCCAGATGCGGTCCGAGGCTGCCACGCGCAGACCGAGCCGAGCGGTCTCGCGCGCGACACGGTCATCGTCGTGCGGATCCAACTGGGCGGCCAGGTCCAGCGCTTGTTCGAGAAGCTCAGCGGTGTCGAGCGAGATGTTCTTGGTCAGGTCGTGGGCGCGCTCGCGCAGCCGTTCCTTGCGGATGTCGCCGACCCGGTAGAACCAGTCGAGAACGCCGCAGGAGTAGTTGAGCCCCATATAGCGATTGGCCACGCCGTCGTTGGCGAAATTGCGTTCGCGGAACGCCGCTGAAGAAATGCGGAACAGAAGCTCGGCGCGGTCGTCGGCCAGCCGGTAGTCCCAGCCCAGGAAGCTGCCCGACAGCTTTCCCGCCTGTGCCAGCTTGTGGTGCAGCGGCGTTCCCAAGTAGGGCTCGGCCCGGCAGAAATTCACCGGGATCTCCGCGTGGCGGCGCATGAAAGCGATGTTCTCGGCCACATCGCAGAGGCTGGTTTCAGGCTCGAAGAGCAGCAGGTTGTAGCAAGGGACAATGCCTGCCTCACTGCAAGCGTCGAGGGCCTGTCCCATGGAGGCGACCGCAACCCGCCGATTCAGGTGATCGGCCCCGCGCTGCGAGGCATTCTCCACGCCGACGTACAGGCGAATCACGCCCAGCTCGGCCAAGCCGCGCGCGAGATCGGGCGTGAGCGTATCGGGCCGGCACTTGCCTACGAAGGCCGCCCTCTCCACTCCCGCGTCATCGAGATAGCGTTTGATTGCCTCGACGCGCGCCAGGCTGTCGGCTGGGCGGGGCAGAAGGAAGTTCTCGTCGTGGAAGCAGAAGATCGCGCTGCCACCCACAGCTCGGCCCAGCACGGCCATCTCGGCCGCAACGTCCTGCGGTGAACGCAGCCGCAATAGCTTGCCGTGCGCGCCGTGGGCGCGGGCGTCGCGCAGGACCGTGGTGATCGAGCAGAAGCTGCAAGACGCCCAGCAGCCGCGGCTACCGCTGACCGGAACAAAAGGGATGCGCATGTGGCGCGTGTGCGGCCGATAGCGCTGGGCAATGGGCAAGGTATCAAGGTCCTGCGGCAGGCAGCGCGGCGCGGTCCGCACCACAGCGCCACCTGCGTTGCGGAATGCGATGCCCGCCACGTCAGTCAGGCTCCGTTCGGCCGCAAGCGCCGCCAACAGATCAATGATCGTGTCCTCTCCATCGTAGAGGACGACGCTGTCCACTCCGTAGCGACCGGCCAAAACGCTGGCGTAGCCCATGGTGGCGAAGTGGCCCCCGGCCGTGATGTGTCCGCGGAATCCGCTTTTGCGCAGGGCCGTTGCCAGACTGAGGAAGTCCAATCCGCGGTGCTGAAATTGGGCCGCCAGGCCGACCACCTCCGGGCCGCTCGACGCGATCCGGCCGGCCAGGTCCAAAATCTGGGCGCTCTCATTGAAGCCCAGCACCTCCACCCGGTGACCGGCGCCTGTCGCGGCTGCCGCAATCATACCCATACCCAGGTTCTCTTCGACGTCAGCGCCAACCAAGGTAAGCCGCATTGGGGACCTCCGATTTCTAGTTCAGGGGGAACGTTCTCGTGACCACGCCCCGAGCCTTGATGTTAGCACCTCCCCCCTGAAGATCGGTGTGCGCTCCGTCACACGATCGCAACAGCCAACCTGATCCCGATCCGGATTCCTGGTCAATTAACCCGGGAGCAGGCGATCATCTTGCGGCCGAAGGTAGACAGCGGCAGGAACGCCAGCTCCTCATCGCGCACCCAGCGCGCGTCGGGGTGGTTGACTCGCCCGCGGGCGCCGGCGCGAAACACCGACGCCGTAGCATCGCGGTGGGTGAAAATGTGGCGGACGGCGCCGACTGGCGTGGGCGATCCCTCCACGCGCAAGCCGAGACCGGCGAGCGCCCGTCGCGCCGCTCGGGCTGCCGCCTCGCCCGCACGCATTTCGAGCAGCGGCAGCACCCAGGTTCCGGCCAGCAAGGTCCCGGCCGGCCGACACACCAGCAGCAGCCGGCCCCGGCGTTCCACCGCCACACAGGCCAGGTGTATTCGGCGCTTCGCCGGCCGCAGCGCCCGCACCGGAATGCTGTCCGTCGCTCCCTCGGCTCGCGCTCGACAGGAACGAGCCACCGGGCATTCCGCGCAGAGCGGCTCGCGTGGCAGGCAGCAAAGCGCACCCAACTCCATCATGGCCTGCGCGAAATCCCCAGGCCTCCGTCCGGGCACCAGCGGTTGTCCCTGCAGGCGCAGCCCCGCGCGCACCGCTGGACGGTCGATGGGTTTGCGCTCGCCCAAGATCCGTGCCAGCACGCGGGCCACATTGCCGTCGACTGGGAGCGTGCGCCGCGAGAATACGATGGCTGCCACCGCTGCGGCCGTGTACGCGCCCACCCCGGGCAGTTGCCGCAGTTCTTCTTCGTTTGACGGCAGCGTTCCACCCAGCTCGTGGACCACAAGCCGTGCCGCGCGGTGCAGATGGCGCGCCCGGCTGTAGTACCCAAGCCCGGACCAGAGCACCAGCACCTCTTCCTCGCGGGCAGCCGCCAGGGCCTGCACGGTTGGAAAGCGTGCTAGGAAGCGTTCGAAGTACGGCACCACCGTGGCCACACCGGTCTGCTGCAGCATCAGCTCGGAGACCAGCGTGCGATAGGCGTCGGGCTTTCGGCGCCAGGGCAAGTCTCGCTTCTTTCGACCGTACCAGGCGAGCAAAGCGCGCGCCAAGGCTGGGCCGGTGTGGCCATCAGCCTCGGCTGTGAATTGCAGATTCTCCTTCCAGACTAGCTTGGCTTGCACGGTTTCTAACCGTCGAGAACGTGCATGCACCCGAGTCCGAGAGCGGATACCTCCAGCCCCTGTCGTCCCAGTTTACGTCGTTGCATATGAGGAACCATAGCGCGCGCCGCAATCTCGGCCATGCAGCCGGTGCGTCAACTAGCCCCATACTCAGGATTCCCTTCGTGCTAGGGCATGGCGAGTTCAAGTTCGAGCCAGTCCCGCCTGACGACGCAAGGCCAGCCACCGCTCCGAATCCGTTGCCGCCTCTTCAGGCTTTGACCGCAGCGGCACTTGGACTTAAGCTACAGATTCTAGGCTGGCAAAAACCGGCAAGGGGGTCGCATGCAGGAGAACGCTATCCGCAGGGACGACATGGGCTCAGTCGAGTGTCTGGAGGCACTGCGGAATCAACACAAGGACCTGGAAGCCAAGCTGGCGGCCCTGGACCGCCACCTGTCCCTGACCGCCCAGGAACAGGCTGAGCGCGCTCGGCTGAAGAAGGAGAAGCTGGCGGTCAAGGATCGCATCCAGCTCTTGCTCCCCCGACCACCCGCCGCGTAGCCGGCTCCTACCATCAGCAGGGTAGCTCGACGACAAAACGGGCGCCGCCCAAAGGCGCCGGCGCCTCGCCCGCGGACACGTCACCACCGTGGTCGATCACGATCTTGCGTACAATGGCTAGGCCTAGGCCGGTGCCGCCCGGTCGGAAGGTGACGTAGGGATCGAACACTCGCTGCCGATCTGCCTCGGGAACACCGGGGCCGTTGTCATCGACCAAGACTGCGGCGCGCTCGCGGTCCGGCCGCTGCTCGACGCGAATGACCACCTGGGGCTCGCGGCCAGCCGCCCTGGCAGCTTGCAGCGCGTTCTCAACCAGGTTGGCGATCACGCGACGGAAGAGCATCTTGTCACAGGGCGCAGATACCGATCCGCCGGCTTGCACCGTGACGAAGGACTGCCATTCGGGCTGCAGACGCACGATCTCTTCGACCAGCGGCACCAGATCGAGCGGCGCGGGTTCCACCTTGGGCAGCTTGGCAAAGGCAGAGAAATCCTCGACCAGACGGCGCAGACCGGTGATCTCCTCGCGCAAGATCTCGGTAGCCGTGTCCAGCAGGCGCCGGTACGCGGGATCGTCGCCGGAGTATTTGGAGGCGATCTCCTGCACCGCGAGCTGGATGGGCGTAAGCGGGTTCTTGATCTCATGCGCCAGGCGACGCGCTACCTCTTGCCAGGCCGACACCTTCTGCAGGTATTCGAGGCGCGAGCGTGCCTGTGCCAGCTCGGCCACCATGCGATCAAAGGCGCGTCCCAGCTGGTCGAGCTCGTCCCTGCCCTTGGGGGCCACCCGCACCGACAGGTCACCCGCCCCCACCGCCCGTGCCGCCGTGTGCAGGCGCGCCACCCGCCTGGTCACCCTCCGTGCGACCAGCCAGCCCCCGAGGGGCGCCACCGCCAGGATGGCCAGAACCAAGAGCAGGTACTGGCGCAAGAAGCGCGGGACCAGGAGGCCAAAGACGCGATCGATCTGCTGTTCCTTTTCAATGGCTGCCCGCAGAGCCAAGAATTCCTCGTACATCTGCGCCGGGATTCCGAACACCAGCTCCAGCGCGCGGGACGTCTCGCCCTCGGCCGCCGGCAGGGCGACCAGGATGGGGGGCGCCTCGCGCGAGCGGCTCAGCGTCTCGGCTGGCGCCTCCCAGGTATCGACCACCTCGGTGCCGAGGAGGAGCTGCGCGCGCAGCAGGCCTTCGGTGCCCGCCAGATCGGCCATGCGCGCCGGCTCTTGCGCGGCGATCTCATGCGCCCGACGGCGAAACTCGTCTTTGCGATCGGCGAAATAGGAGCGAAACACATCAGCGGCACGCGCCGAAGATCCCGCCATCTGGGCGTCGTGTTCGAGCGAGAAGTCGGCGAACCTTTGCACCATGAAATAAAGAGCGTAGGCCGACAAGGCCACGGCCAGCATGGCCACGGCCAGCATGGCACCCAGGACTTTCCACTCAAAACGCCCCGGCAGTCTCATCGGGTTGGCTCCACCCACGACTGAGAAACCAAGCGAAGCTGGCGCTCACTCTCATCAATGCGCGGGTTGACGAAGATGCTGACAAAGGACCCGAAGAAGCTATCCCCCGAGCCCATGCGACCGCGGGCCGAGGGCCGCGCCAGCCAGCGCCGCACATCGGCGAGAAGCTCTTGCGAGATTGGATTGAGATCAGCGCGCACGTTCAGTCGGTAGGCCACGCCGGGCTCGAGACGGTCGAGACTGACGACCGGAAAAGCGACGAGCGCGGTGGCGAGATCGATGGCCTCGCTTGCGGTCGATGCCTCGCGCGTCTCGACTTTTCCGCCGGCCTCGAATCGGCGCACGCGGAACTTTTCGTCCCAAAGGTCGTACACGATCTCGGTGTGGCGTATGGTTTGGGCCACCGGCTCCGGGCTGTCCGGGCGGACGACCGCCACGCGCACCAGCACGCGGCTGGTGAAACCCGACAGCAGGCGTTGCGCATCCTGCGCCCTCAGCAGATCCTGCAGCCCCAGACTGACGAACAGGCGCCCGTCGCGCCGGTCGATGCCGATCTTGCGTTCTTCGGGTTCCTGCGCGAAGACAGGCATGGCCTGCGTGGCTGCAACAGCCAGGGTGGTGAGCGCCGCCAGACGTGCCGGGAACCACATCACAAGGGAAGCCGGCCGAGAGCGTTGGCCACCGAGAGGGTGAAAATGCCGATGTACGTGTCCAGGCGCAGGCCCAGATCGGCCGTGAGATCGGCCGGGAGACGCTGGCCCAGGCTGGCGCCTCCCCGACGCAGATCATCGGGATTGCTCAGGGCAAAGACGCCCAGGGCCGCGAAGGCGTCGCCGCGGTAGAAGAGGCCGTGGCGCCGCCACAGGGGCACCGCGTACTCCGCGAGCAGGCGGCCGGCCAGCTTGTCATAGCGATGGTCGGCCACGCCCGTGCCGAGGAAGTTGCGCGAGGGCTGGGTCGAGAAGTTGATGCCAAAAGCGCGCGGGGGAAGAAGTAGATTGAGGTCGCCGACGAAGAAACGATCGAAATACGGCGCGTCTCCCACCAGGCCGCCCAGCAGGCCGTGTACCCCGATGACATGTCCTACGGGCAAGGGGAAGTAGAGCGAGCCTTGCGCCGTTGCTTTGACGAAAGTGTACTGTGAGGCGCAAGCGGGTGTGGCCGCTTCTACCGACACGACCAGGTGCCGGCCTGCACGAGGTAGGACCGGATCGGAGCGGGAATCCAGGTCGAGCGTCAGGGCAATCGAGCCCAGCCGGCTTGATCCTTGGCGCACCAGAAATGCGATCGGTTGGCTCTCGCCCTGGCCCAGGTCGCGGACGCGCAAAGTCGGCAGCTCGGCGCGAACCGTCTCGAAACGCCCTTCACCCCAAAGGTAGGCCGTGCGCGACAGAACTGTGCCAACGCCCACCACGCCACCGGCGCGCCTGACGTTCACCGCCACGAACTCGGCGGGATCGGGCTCGGCCGCGGGGCCGCGCACGCGGAAGAACTCGCTGCCCCGGGAGAAGAGCGCGCTTCCCGAAAGCAGCAAGCCGTGCAGGCGCGGCGGGCCGGCCATGCGCAAGGAGAAGGCCAGGGCTGGCTCCGCGCCGTCGACCTTGGGACGGGTCGAGCTGACGAAGCCAGCGCCCAGGGACAGCCCGCGGCCGAGCAGATTGCGCTCGCTCACGTCCAACCCGCCCCACAAGGTTGTGGCTTGGCTGGTGCCGAGGTGGATGGCGTTGAGGATGATGGTACCGCGTTCCTCGACTTCGATGATCAGCACCGCCCCCCCTCGGCGCTCGCCCTTGATCATGGACAAGCGTGCGTCGAGGAAGTAGCCCAGCGCCAGCAGGCGCAGGCGCGCCCGCTCGACCCGCGTATCGTCGGCGGTCACCGTGTCGCCGGGGGAAAGAGCGACCTCGCGCAAGATGAGGTCCGTGCGGGTCTTGCGGTTGCCGCGCACCTCGATGCGTTCAATCGTGTAGCGCAGCCCGAATCCGTCGGACCAGGCGGCCGGGGGCTCGATCTTGTCAGCCGGGAGCTTTGCCTGCGCCAGCGAGGGCAGGAGGACAAGCAACGCCAGAAGCGAGGGGAAGCACATGGAAGAGGGACCAGCTTTCCCCTAACGGTCGACCGTCACAGCGTCGGAGTCAACTGGTACCAGAAACAGCCGTAGCTAGTTAACGCTGACCCGTGGTGCAATCGCTTCATCCGCAACCAGGGCATTGAGGCGACTCTTCACCTCCTCGGACGGACTGAGCACGGACATCCGTTCGAGCACGAAGCGCAGCCGGCGCTGGTCGCCGCGCACTTCGTAGATGGCGCGCAGGTTGTTGAGCATGCGTACCAGGATCTGTCGCTGTGCGGCCGGCGCCAAACAACGCTCGTCGATGTCGCTTGGATCCCCGGTGGCGGATTCGTAGAGCGCGCGCAATTCGGGCCACCTCACCATGCGACCATCAAACGGGTCCACCACCGCTAGGCTGCCGTCGCGTCGCCGCGCGCCCACGAGAAAATGGCCAGGGAACGAGATACCGAAAGTTTCCACATGCGCGCGCCGGCACACGGCCATGAGCACGATGGCCAGAGAGATGGGATTGCCGGTGCGACGGTCGATGACTTCGTTGAGGAAGCTGTTGCGGGGATCGTAGTAGTCGGCCACGTTGCCCTGGAATCCCAACTCGCCGTAGAGAAGCCGCAGGATGGGGAGCACGCGGTCAGCCGCTGCAGGCCCACAGCGACGATCGGCTTCCAGGCGGATGCGCGCCAACTCACCCATCACGTCGAGCTTGGCGATGAACCCCGGGATATCTAGACCCGGGTATTCTGGCTCGCAAAGCAGGAGGGCCGCGCTCTCGAGATCCAGGCCACGATCGGGCAGGCGCAGCAGATACGCAAACAGCAGCAAATCCGTCGGCGCGCTCATTCGCAAGCTCAAGCCTAGCAGACCCCACCCCGGCAGCATGCGCTTTCTCGCTACACCGGGCCGACGTGTGTGGGTAACGCTTACCCGACGGGGTTACTAGGGATTTCCTGCGAGGCGGGCCCGAAGGTCCGCGATGCGGGCGTTGGCGACCGCCAGCTCTGCCTCCAGGCTGGGAACACGGGCCGCGGCAAGCGTTGCCGCGTCATGCTGAGTCTCGAGGAAGACCAGGCGCTCGTACACTTCCTCGGGGTCGGGGGCCTCGGCGCGTAATTCCGCCAGCCTGGCCGCTGCTTCCTCGGCCACCTTGTTCTGTGCCTCCAGCTCGGCCAGACGACCCATCTTTGCATCCGCGACTCGGAGCAGCGCTTCCAGGTCCCGGGCCCGCGCCTCTGCTGCTTCGGCCGTCCTCAGGCGAGCCTGCAGCTCGTTCATCTCCGCGGCTGCTGTCTCGGCGATCGCGAGTTTTGCCTCGAGCAGGGTCGCGCGGGCCGAGGCGGCCTCCGCGGCTTGCAGCCTGGTTTCCATCTCCGACAAGCGCGCGACGCTTGCCTGCAACTCGACCTCCATCTCCTCTGCACGCGCGGAGGCGTGCTTGCGGGCGCGTTCGGTGTCGTCGCGCAGGCGCAGCGAATCCGCAAGGCGGCGCTCCGCCTCACCAAGCCCATCGCGCAGATCGGCCACCTCGATCTCGAGATCGGAAATGTGGCTCTTCAACCGCTCAGCTTCGCCCCGCGCCTGAGCCTCGGCTTCGCCGCGCTCAAGCCGCAGCATCACACCTTCCAGCTCCGCCAGACGCGAGCGGCGCTGGCGATCGGCTTCCTCCACCTCGGCCAATGACTGGCGCAGCCGCGCCGACTCGTCGAGCGCATCGGCCAAGCGCTTCTCCGCCGCGGCCAGATCCTCCTCCAGCTCGGCCACCAGGCTTGATTGCTCGTTGAGGGCGTCGCGCAGCCGGCCCACTTCGTCGAGGTGCGCAGCCGCAGCCCGCTGGAACTCCTCTAGCGCCTGCTCACGAGATTTCAGCGTCGCCAGCAGCTCATCGCGGGTGGGGGTGGCAGGCGGCGGCGCTTGGCGGAGCTCGGCGATCTGGCTGCGCAGGCGGCCGAGATCGTCTTCGGCGGCGTCCGCGCGCCAGATTGCTTCCTGCCGGGCGGCCTCCAGGGCCTGGAACTCCTCTAGCGCCTGCTCACGGGATTTCAGCGTCGCCAGCAGCTCATCACGGGTGGGGGTGGCAGACGGCGGCGCTTGGCGGAGCTCGGCGATCTGGCTGTGCAGGCGGCCGAGATCGTCTTCGGCCGCGTCCGCGCGCCAGGTTGCTTCTTGCCGGGCCGCCTCCAGGGCCGCGATGCGATCGTCGCGCTCCGAGAGCGCCGATTCGCGTTCGGCCAGTTCGGCCTCGCGGCGTTTGAGTTCATCGCTCAGGCCGGTCGCGGGCTGCGGCTCGCTGGGCCGCAGCCCGGCGGTGAGGCGCTGGGCCAGAGCGGTCATCTCGTCCGCGGTCTTGCGGGTCAGATTGACGACCGACTCATCCGCTTCCAGCAAGGCCCGCCGCAACCGTTGCACCTCCTCGTCCAACTCCGCTCGGGCCTCCGCTGTGCGCCGCACGCGACCGCGCAACTCCGCGATCTCCTCGCTCTGTGCGCGCGACACGCGCACAAGACCCTCGGCTTGGCCCTGGGCTTCGGCCAGTTTGCGGCGCAACTCGGCCAGTGCCGCGTCGGGGGCCTCGACTTCGGCGCAAGGTTCAGGCATCGGCCTCTGGGCCGCCGAGCCCTCACTCGCGCGTGCCGGGATCTGAACCAGAGCATAGCCCAGGCTCAAAGCCTCGTCGTGGCCGCACAGGGCGAGGTAGTGGCTCGGCTCCTCATTCTCGGCCTGGGCCAGGTCGGGCTCGACCCGCAGCTCAGCCGGGGCCTCGTCGAACTCCGCGAGACCCCAGGCCGCAAACGGCGTCTGGCCGAACATGCGCACCTTGGGGAAGTGCGGGCTCAGCCGGTCTACGATGTCGAAGTACGAAACGCCAGGTGCAAAGACGTCGGTTCGGTCGCCGTTGGGCGCCACGCAAATCAGGCGCCCGCCAGGCGCCACCAGCTTCAGGGCCGTCGTCAGGGCCAAGGGCCCGCGGTCGAGCAGGATGTCCGCGGCCTCTGGGATCAGAACGACATCGAACGGACCGGCCTGCTCCAGCGATGCGGCCGTCATGGTGAGAAAACTCACAGCGCCCTCTGATATGGGAACCCTGGAAGGGTTCCCATCCCCTCCCGCGATGGTACGCGGCGAGCAGAGCTCGCCGGCTCCCCACGCGGCTCGGTAGCGCGTACGCGCCTCGGCTACCGCGCCCGAGTCGTCAGCCCCGACTACGGTCCGCGCGCCCAGTCGTGCGAGGTGAGCCGCACTTTCACCGGTGCCGCAACCGAGCTCCAACACCCGCCGGCCCATCAAGATGGGTCGGAGGTAGCTGTAGACAGCCGAGTGGCGAATCCCTTGGTCGGGGAGGCTTTTTTCAGCCATGCGCGGCAGACTATACATGGCGGGGCCGCGTCCACGCCAGTGACGGCCCAAGGGGCACCGTGACGCGGAGGGGACGACGCGACACGAACGTGCGCACGCCTTACGCATTGCTGCTTGCTCTTGCCGCTGCGGGCGATTATAAACCCCGGCTCCAAGGAGCTCGTCATGCCGAAGAAGGGGATTCACCCGGCCTACAAGCCCGCAACCATCACGTGTGCCTGCGGTCACACGGTGGAGACATATTCCACCCGTGGGTCGTTCATGGTGGACATTTGCTCGAATTGCCACCCGTTTTACACTGGCAAGCAGAAGTTCCTCGACACCGGCGGCCGCATCGAACGCTTCAACAAGAAGTACGGCAAGAAGACGACCCCGCCGGCGCCGGCCACCACCTAGGGCCCTTCTGCGCGGGTCGGGCTTCACCCTGGCCCTGCACACACCATGCTGGACGAACTGCTTGTAGGAAAGCTGTCGGCCGTCGAGAATCGTTTCGAGGAGCTGACCGCCAGACTATCCGACCCTGCGGTCCTCGCACAACCACAGATCATGCAGAAGCTGGCCAAGGAGCACTCTGACCTGCGTGAGCTGGTGGAGACGTTCCGCACCCATCGCGACATCGGCCATCGCGTCGAGGAGGCGCGCGAGTTGCAGAAAGATCCCGAGATGCGCGAGCTGGCCCGCGCTGAAGAGGGCGAGCTTCTGACCGCGCAGGGACACCTTGAGGAACGACTGACCTTCCTGCTGCTTCCCAAGGACCCCAACGACGACAAGAACATCCTACTCGAAATTCGGGCGGGCACGGGTGGCGAGGAAGCGGCGCTGTTCGCCGCCGATCTCTATCGCATGTACGGCCGCTTCGCCGAGCGCCGGCGTTGGAAGGTCGAGGTGGTTTCTCTGTCGAGCGCCTCGGCGGGTGGCATCAAGGAAGTGGTGGCCAACATCGAGGGCAAGGGCGCCTACTCGCAGCTCAAGTACGAATCCGGCGTGCACCGCGTGCAGCGCGTCCCTGTGACCGAGGCGCAGGGTCGCATCCATACCTCGACCGCTACGGTGGCGGTCCTTCCGGAAGTGGAGGATGTCGACGTCGACCTCGATCCCAAGGATCTCAAGATCGAGGTCATGCGCTCGGGTGGACCGGGCGGCCAGTCGGTCAACACCACCGACTCGGCGGTACGCATCCATCACATCCCCAGCGGACTCATCGTGCACTGCCAGCAAGAGAAGAGCCAGCACAAGAACAAGGCCATGGCCATGAAGCTCTTGCGCTCGCGCCTCTACGAAATCGAGCGCGAAAGGCAGGAGAATGCTGAGCGCGACACCCGGCGCAGCCAGATCGGCAGCGGCGACCGCTCGGAGAAGATTCGCACCTACAATTTCCCGCAGGATCGGCTGACCGACCACCGCATTGGGTTTACGCGGCACAACCTGCCGGCTTTGCTTGATGGCGACCTCACCGAGGTGATCGAGAGCCTGCGCGCCCACTTCCAGGCGGAAGCCCTGCGCAAGCCGAGCTAGCGAGGCGTGCAGATCGGGCGGAGATTGGCACTCTCCTGCCGTGAGCGCCAGGTGCTGTGGCACCCCGTAACTATTTGAAATTAAAGTCGTTTATTGCGGCGTTTCGGCGCTCTCTGTGCTCGCTTGACAGCCGCTATCGGGTGCTTAACCTTAGCACCGCCACGGGTTTGGCCGGTGGCGGATTTTCCTACGGAGCACCCAATGCCAGTCTACGAATACGAATGCAGCGCCTGCAGCCATCGGTTCGAGGAATGGCAGAAGATCAACGACAAGCCGGTCAAAGTCTGCCCAAAGTGCAAGGCGCGCAAGGTGGAACGTCTGATTAGCCACACGTCTTTTCAGCTCAAGGGCGGCGGTTGGTACGGCGATCTCTATGCCAGCAAGCAGCCGGCCAACGCGGGCAATGCCAAGCCGGACGGGGGTGGAGACGGCAAGGTCAAGGGGTCGGCTTCGTCACCACCGGAGGGCGGTGCCACCAGCAAGGAAACGGCGTCACCATCATCGCAGGGGGAGGGCAAGTCCGAGGGTGGCGGTAAGGCCAAGATCGCGGCGGCCTAGCCCCCATGCATCTGTCCGACGTCCCATTTCGGCAAGTTCCACCCGCAACGTCGAGCGACAGCGGATGGTTTTCAGGAACAAGGAGGAGACAATGAAGGTTCGACCACTTTACGATCGCATTCTAGTCAAGCGCGTCGAGGAAGAAACGAAGACCGCCGGTGGTCTTTTCATCCCCGACACCGCCAAGGAGAAACCCCAGCAAGGTGTCATCGTTGCCGTGGGTCACGGCAAGCTGCAGGACGACGGGTCGCTGCGCAAGCTGGAAGTCAAGGCGGGCGACAAGATCCTGTTCGCCAAGTACTCGGGCAGCGACATCAAGATGGACGGCGTCGAGCACCTGATTTTGCGCGAGGACGACATCCTCGGCGTCATCGAGTAGGCAGGAAAGGAAATTATTATGGCAGCCAAAGAAATCATATTCTCCGAGTCCGCACGTCAAGCCATCGCCCAGGGGCTCAACATCCTGGCCAACACGGTGAAGGCGACGCTGGGCCCGCGCGGCCGCAACGTCATCATCGAGAAGTCGTGGGGCTCACCCACCGTCACCAAGGACGGCGTGACCGTGGCCAAGGAAATCGAGCTTGCCGACAAGATGGCCAACCTGGGCGCCCAGATGGTCAAGGAGGTGGCCTCCAAAACCTCGGACGTGGCCGGTGACGGCACCACCACCGCGACCGTACTGGCCCAGGCCATCTTCAACGAGGGCGCCCGCCTGGTGGCTGCCGGCTCGAACCCCATGGACATCAAGCGCGGGATCGATGCCGCGGTGGTCAAGGTGGTCGAGAGCCTGAAAGAGCAGTCCAAGCCCACCAAGGGCAAGAGCGACATCGCCCAGGTCGGGACCATCAGCGCCAATGGCGACAGCATGATCGGCGACATCCTGGCCGAGGCCATGGAGAAGGTGGGCAAGGAGGGCGTGGTCACCGTCGAGGAGGCCAAGTCGATGGAGACTACGCTCGACGTGGTCGAGGGTATGCAGTTCGACCGTGGCTACCTCTCGCCCTACTTCGTCACCGATGCCGAGCGCATGGAAGTGGTGATGGAGGATGCCTACATCCTCATCAACGAGAAGAAGATTTCGAACATGAAGGATCTTCTGCCCGTGCTCGAGCAGGTGGCCAAGGGCGGCAAGCCCTTGCTCATCGTGGCCGAGGACGTGGACGGCGAGGCTCTCGCCACCCTGGTGGTGAACAAGCTGCGCGGCACCTTGCATGTGTGCGCGGTCAAGGCACCGGGGTTCGGCGATCGTCGCAAGGAGATGCTGAAGGATCTGGCGGTGCTGACCGGCGGTCAGTGCATGACCGAGGATCTGGGTCTCAAACTCGAGAACGTGACCCTGAAGGATCTGGGGCGGGCCAAGCGCCTCACCGTGGACAAGGACAACACCACCATCGTGGAAGGTGCGGGCAAGAAGGCCGACATCGAGGGGCGAGTGAAACAGATTCGGGCGCAGATCGAGGATACCAAGTCGGACTATGACCGGGAGAAGCTGCAAGAGCGCCTGGCCAAACTGGTGGGCGGGGTGGCCGTGATCAAGGTTGGCGCCGCCACGGAAAGCGAGATGAAGGAGAAGAAGGCACGCGTTGAGGACGCCCTGCACGCCACGCGGGCAGCGGTCGAGGAGGGGGTGGTGCCAGGGGGCGGCGTGGCGCTGCTGCGCGCGTTGCCGGTGCTCGACAACCTGAAGTTCGACGATGACCGGCGCTACGGCGTCAACATCATTCGTCGTGCCATCGAGGAGCCGCTGCGCCAGATCGCCGAGAACGCAGGCGTGGAGGGTTCAATCGTGGTGGAGAAGGTCAAGGGCGGCAAGGGGGCCTTCGGTTTCAACGCCGCCACTGAGGTCTACGAAGACCTCGCGAAAGCCGGTGTCATCGACCCAACCAAGGTTGTGCGCGCCGCCCTGCAGAATGCGGCGTCCGTAGCTGCCTTGATGCTGACCACCGAGGTTCTGGTGGCCGAAAAGCCCAAGAAGAAAGAGGAACCAGCCCACGGCGGTGGCGGCGGTATGGGCGGCATGGGCGGCGACGACTACTAGCCAGAGCCTGTGGGGAAATTGCGGGCCGTCCGGGATGGGCGGCCCGCAGGTCGCGGGTCGCGCCGCCGGCGTGCCGCTGGCCACTCGCGCTACCGCGCACGCTAGCCGACCTGCGCTCTCCAAAGGCAAACGGGCGCCGCTCATTTCCCCAAAAAAGCGATACAATGGGCGCGTGCAGGCCGAGCCACAGGAATCCAAACGCAGAAGCCCGCGCATCGAGGTCTACGCCCAGGCCGAGATCAAGGGTAGCGAGATCCACATCATGGATGTGCGCAACCTCTCGGCGGGCGGTGTCTATCTTGTGGGAACCCCCGAGGAATACCCGGACCTGCGGCCAGGCACTGTATTCGAGTTGGTCATTTTCGGCTCGGAAGATGGTGTGGGTGACGACCCCGAGTTCAATGTCTACTGCCACGCCACCGTCATTCGCATCGACGAAGGCAGCCCGGGGAAACGGCCGCCGGGCTTCGGTGCAACCGTCGCTCCCGTTGACGACGACAACCGCACTCGATTGTCCAACCTCCTCTTGCGCGCGGACAACTACCGGGTCGGCGATCCGCGGCGCTAGCGCTAATCCGCAATTCCGAGGTTCGCTAGCCGCTCCCTCAGCACGGCGTTGCGGTTCTTCTCGGCGTTGAGCTGGTCGTGCAAGTGGGCGACATGGCCCTCGTATTCCCCAATCCTAGCCAGGGTGGGGACGTCATGCACGCGGGCCGCCAGCTTGCGCGTGATGAAAAGCAGCCAGCCAAGCAGGCCGAAGATGAGCAGGGTGAGAGGCGCGATGAACCCGAGAGCGAGGCCCACGGTCTTCGTGATCCTGGTGTAGTCGCCACGCAGCGTCTCGAAGTCGCGCTGGACCCGTGACAGGGCGTCACGTGTTCTGGCCAGCTCGCCGTCGGCCGAGGCCTTGTCGCGCGCCAGCGCCTCTTGGGCCAGGGCCAGCTGGCTGTTCTCTTGCGTGAGGGCCGCTATTTTGGCGTCGAGATCCACCCGGCGGTCGGTTTCCTTGTTCAGCATCTCTTCCAAAATCGCGGCTTTCTGGACAGGCGTCACGGACTTGCTCACGACAATCTGGCGTGGCGGGGAGGGAGTGCCCCCGCCCGGTTCCTCGGCAAGCGCCACGGGAGCAAGAACGAGAGCCGCGAGCAGTACTGCTATAGAGCGCATCCACTGCCTCCGGATGGTAGGCGGGAGTCGAAGCAATGCCCACCGGCATAACGCCATGCGCGCGCACGATGTGCTGACAATTTCATGCTACCTACAGTTTCGTCGGATGGGTCTCCCGAGTTGAGTCGCGCGAGACGCCAGGCCGCGTTTGTCCGCCTCACTGCGTTCGGAAGGCAGCCGTCGGGTTTTGTCGTTGAACGAAACTGGCGCTCGGCGACCGCGATTCTGATCGCTCCCACGAGTACCCGACGATCATCTTCACGGTGAGCGGGTTGCTTCCCGCCGTGAGTCCTTCGCCGATCCCAGCATTGAGCTCGACGTGCGGCGCCGCGAGCAGATTGAAGACTTCGAAGATGTAGTGCTCCTGTTCGCGCCATGGTACGAAGCCGGAGAATGGACCGAGATTCCCGTAGTACTCGACGCCGACGGAAGCGACCTCAAAGACCTTGAAAACCGCCGTCGCGGCAGGCTGAAACGTTGGGCCTTCCCGGCGGTCAGGACCCGCCAGAGCAATATCGACGATAGGGTTGAACGCGAAGAGCCAATGTTTGCCCTCGTACGCCGCGATCGGCCGCAGCTCCGCGGCCCAGCGATTTCGGTCGTAGTGCTCCGGCAGGAGTGCCAGCTCGAAGTTTGTGCCGAGCCGCACACGATCGCTGAAGGACGGCGGAGTCACGAACTTCGACCGAAGCTTCGTCCCCGCGTACTCGAAGGTCCCATCTCCGCGCAAGGTGGTCTGAAGATAGCCACCGATTTCCCACCAAGGGAGCAGCCCGAGCGATGGCTCGAGAGTGAAATGGCTCTGGTGATTCGGTGGTAGCTCCGGCCCGATCGATTGCCGTCGACCGCTTGGTAGGGAGTTCGCGTGCAGCTCAACGCCGGGCACGCCAGGCTGGTTCGCCGTGCCATCGTAGACCTCGATCTCGAACGGATCGACCGCACGTGCGGATCGAGGAAGAAGCGCGACGACGGGCACGAGCGAGACGATCGCAACGCGCAACACACACTTGGTCTGAATCACCCGCACAAGAAGCGATTGACGAGTGTCGTCACGCCCCAGAAACTTCCTTCCCGCTGCCGGCGGACACGCCCCCGGCCTGGTAGTTCGGGTGAGGCGTCGGATCCGGCCACCAACGGCGCGTCCCGAAAAGCCTGGCCTGCTCATGGGATGCAGTCTATGCCAGCCCTACCCCATTGCGCGAGGCCGGCCTGTCAGGGCACGCCTTGGGAAGTGTACCCGGACTTGCCTGGGTTGCCCGGCTCGCGGTACTCATTGACCCATGTTGGAACGCACCGCCATCTCGTTGGAAAAAGATCTGCTCGCCAGGTTCGATCGCCTGATCGGACGGCGCAACTACGCGAACCGGTCTGAGGCGATACGGGACCTCATCCGAGAACAGCTTGTCCACGACGAATGGTCGCGCCAGGAGAAGGATGGTTCCGACAAGGTCGCCGTGGTGTCGCTGGTCTACGATCACGACTCGTCCAGCCTGGCGCAGAAGCTGACCCACATCCAGCACGAGCATCACAAGGCTGTGGTGTCGTCGCTGCACGTGCACCTCGACGAGCACAACTGCCTCGAAGTGCTCATCCTGCGCGGCCGGGCAAGCGAGATCATCGCGATGGGCGAGAGCCTGGTCAGCACCAAGGGTGTCAGGTACGGCAAGGTCGTGCCCGCCACCACCGGCCGTCACCTGAAGTAGACAAGTTCCTGCGCACTTCGTTCACCACGATCAACGATCGTGATGCGAGCTCGCGACGGTCTCAGCTTGCGGCTTTGTGGGTGTGGCCGTGTGGCTCCAGTTCCTGCGGCTGGTGCGAATGGCCGTGCGGGCCATGCTCTCCCGTGTGCTCGTGTTTGTGCTGTTGAGGATCGCCTGCTTGGGAATGTGCGTGCGCATGCTGATGCTCATGTTCGTGTTTGTGGACATGCTCGTGTTCGTGAGTGTGCGCAACCCCATCGTGGGAGTGCTCATGGGTATGGGTGTGGGCGTGATCGTGCTCATGCTGATGGCTATGATCGTGCTTACCTTCCATCGGATTTCCCTCCAGCTTGCTCGTCTGGCGCGAGACCATTGTGACACAAAAGGGGCGGAGAGTGCGCCCTTGCAGGCGTGGCTGCGATCTACTTCAATCGGCGTCCGGTCGTCGCGGGCACGACCTTGCCGTACTTGACGCCCTTGGTGCTCACCAGGCTTTCACCCATGGATATGATCTCGCTGCCATTCCCGCGCAGGATGAGCGCTTCGAGACAGCTGCGCCTGTCGAGACGCACAAGCAGCGTGGAGACCATGACCCTGTGATGCTCGTGCTGTATGTGGCTCAGCTTCTGCGCCAGGCTGGAGGAGTCGTGGTCGTAGACCAAAAGCACCACGGCGACCTTGTCGGCACCATCCTTCTCCTGGCGCGACTATTCTTCCTGGACAAGCTGTTCCCGGATCAGATCGCGGATTGCTTCTGACCGATTCTCGTACCCGCGCTGTCCGATGAGCTGGTCGAACTTTTCGAGAAGATCACTCTCCAGCGAGAGGCCCGCACGGTGCAGCATGATTCAAGCACTAGCTGAGTTTGAAAGTGAAACGGAAGACCGTGTACACGGCCACTGCCTTGCCGGCGACCACATGCGGTGCAAACTTCCAGCCCGCGATCGCATCGCGCACCGCCTGCTCGAAGGCGGGATGACTTTGCATGAGCACGACCTCGGTCACCTGGCCCTGGGGACTGATGACCACCTTCGCGACCACCACACCCTCGATGCCATTGCGCTCGGCCTTGGGCGGATAGGCCGGATCGCTCCCCTCGATCCGGCGTTTGCGCACGAACGCCACATCCTGGAAGGCCGGGGCAGGTGGTGGGGCTGGCGCAGGCGCAAGCCGGGGCGGCGGAGTCTTGGAACCCACGAGACCACCTACAACACCACCCACGACACCGCCCGCAACCCCGCCCTCCGTACCGTCGTCAACGGCGTCGTCAGACTGTTCGTCCTTGTCATCAGGGGGCTGCACCGGCGGTGGTTTGTTCGCCGGCACGACCTCCCTGGGCACCTTGCGCGGTTTGATTTCTGGTTTCACCTCCGCCATCTTTCGCACCGATCGCCTCTTCGGCGGTGGTGGGGGCGGTGGGTCCGCGACGGTAGGATGCGGCAGCGAGGACTGATCAACGAAGGTGACCTTGACCGCTGGCCCGGGGAGGTGCTTGGAAGACGGTGCGTGCAGGGTTGAGACGATTCCGAGGAGGGCCAAGTGAACCGCCACTGAGGCTACGACGAAGCCGCGAACCCGCCGAGGACGGCGCTCCTGGTGCGCGAGCAGGGTGCTAAACCCGCAATCCAGCGATTCCATCCGCCCTCAGTTCTTGCTGACAATGCCCAAGGTGGTGGCGCCAGCGCCCTTGACGATGTCCATGAGCTGAACCACGTCGCCATAGGGTGCCTCGTCGTCGATCTTGAAGAAGACAATCTTCTGACCCCTGTGCTCGAGGCGTTCGGCCACCTTCCCCACCAGCGCCTCAGGTGTCACTGCCTCTTGATTGATCGACAGCTCGCGATTGCCTGTGTACGCCACCACGATGGGGGCCACGTTCGGATCAGGCGGGGGATTGGAATCGTCCTTCTTGGGGATGTGGGCGGTCAGCTCTTTCAATGTGGACGGCACCAACACCATGAAGATGATGAGCAGCACCAGCACGACATCGATGAGCGGGGTGACGTTGATGTCGCCCTTTGCGCCTTTTCGATCGCCGCTTGTGATCATTCCCATGAGTTTCTCCAGACGGCCTATCTCTCTGGCTTGCGCTCCTCGGTACCCAGCATCATGTCATCCAGCCCCCCTTGGTTCACCGCCTCCATAACCGCGCGCACGGCGCCGTAGGGAGCCCGGCTGTCCCCCTTCACGAACGCGGCCTTGTCAGGATATTTCCGCCTCTCGTCCCGGACCAACCGGGTGACGTCCTGTGCGCTGGAAAGTAGCCGACCAAACATGAACACTCGCTTGTCGGCAGTTACCGAGATGATGATGTCCTTGCCATCATCGGCCTTGCGGTCGTGATGGACCGTCTTGGGCAAGTCCACGGGTACCCCGGACGCGATGATGGGTGTCACCACCATGAAGATGATGAGAAGAACCAAAACCACGTCGACGAGAGGCGTGACGTTGATGTCCGCCTTCACCGTGGGCTGAGATTGATGTTTCCCCTGCCGCAGGATCTTCTGAAAGGGATGCAGACTCTTCAGGCTCTTTGCCACAACGGGCTCGCTTCTGGGTTGGTGTCGGCCCTGGCGTCCTAGCGCACCGCCAGCGTACGCACCTCACGCAGCATGGACTCAAGAATCTCACCCGTGGTCTCATCCACATCGATGGTCAGGTCGTCCACCCGCGCGATGAAGTAGTTGTAGAACCACACCGAAACGATAGCGACGGCCAAACCCACGGCCGTGGTCAAGAGCGCCTCGGAGATGCCAGCCGATACCGTGGCCAGACCGCCCCCACCCTTGCCGGGATCGGCCATGTTCTGGAATGCGGTGATGATGCCAAAAACCGTTCCAAAGAGGCCCACGAACGGGGCCGACGAAGAAATCGTTGCCAGCGCCGACAATCCACGCTTCAGGTTCGCGACTTCGCGGTCCCTGACCCGTTCCATTGAACGGCTCACTCCCTCGACGACGAATTCGAGTTCGGCGAGGTCTTCGGACTTGGCTTCAAGAGCGCTCACCCCGTGGACGAACTCCTTGACCCCGCCGCCGATGACCCTGGCCACGGGGCTGCCCTGCCAGCGTTCATCGACACCAAGTGTGCCTTTCAGGCCTGACTTTGTGCCCAAAATCTTCTGAATATCCGCGAGATAGCCCAAAGACCGGCTGCGCCCCTTGCGGAAGCAGAACCAGCGTTCGACCGCCACGGCCATGGAATAGACAGACATGATCACGAGCAAGACCACCACGACCTTGGCCACCACCCCCATCTGCTGCCACATGTGAAAGAGCGAAAAATCCATCGTTTCGTGTTCCTTTGCGTGAAAGCCTTGCTGGTCGAAGCATACTCATACACAAGTCGTGCTACGGCTGCAACCCGATCGCAGGCACCCCAGCCTTGAACGTCGGATTTCCCTTGCCACGCACCCCGGGTCGCGTCTAGTAATACGAATCATCCGGTTGTCATACCCAGCTACCGCCATCCAATGACCCCGCGTCACCCCCGACCAGCATCCCGAACCCGCTTCTCCGTGGGATTCATCCTGGTTCTCGCAGGGTTGACCGAAAAGAACGCCCTTGCCCAGGATCCGAACGCGACTGTCAAGCCAGCACCCATCGGATCAGTCGAAGCCAAGCCGCCAGCCTTGACGGATGCCAAAGCCGACGCTGCAACGCAATCTCCCGAGACTGCGCAAGCGCCGAGCGTCGGCGTCGAAATGGCAGGCGAACGGGTGTCGCCGCGTGATGCCGGAGCGACACCGAACGCCGATGCGACCGTCAAGCCAGTACCCATCGGATCAGTCGAAGCCGAGCCGCCCGCCCTGACGGATGCCAAACCCGACGCTGCAACGCAATCTCCCGAGACTGCGGAAACGCCGATCGTCGACATCCAGATCACAGGCGCACGCGTGGCGCCGCCGAGCAGCGCCTCTGAGACCACCCGCGATCAGGCCGTCATTCAGGCCGCGCCCCACCGTACCGGTGGTGATCTGCTTCAGGTTGTGCCCGGCGTGTTCATCACGCAGCACAGCGGGCAGGGCAAGGCCTACCAGGTCTTCTATCGCGGCTTCGACGCCGTGCATGGTCAAGATCTCGAGTTCTGGGTGGGTGGTGCGCCGGTCAACGAAGTCTCGAACATTCACGGTCAAGGCTATGCGGACCTGCACTTCGTGATGCCGGAAGTGGTCTCACGCGTGACCGTGCTGCCTGGCAACTACAGCCCCGAGCAGGGCGACTTTGCCGTCGCCGGAACGATTCGCTACGACCTCGGCTATACGGAACCCGGAATCACCGCCAAAGGCACATATGGATCATTTGGCGAACGACGCCTGTTCCTTGCCTATCACGATCAGGACGCGTCTCCCAAATCCTTTGCGGCTTTCGAGGCACAGTCCACGGACGGATTCGGCCCAGCGCGTGCAGCAAGTCGCACCTCGGGGGTTGCGCAGCAGGTCTTCAATTTGGGTGATGACAAATTGCGCCTGCTGGCCACGGGATACGCGGCCAATTTTGATTCGCCAGGCGTGGTGCGGTTGGCGGACATCGAGAGCGGCACGATCGGACGGTTCGATACCTACGGAGTCAATCAAGGCGGCTTCTCTTCCCGGTATCAGTTGGTCACCGAATACAGTGGCAGTCGCGTCAGCTCTGACTGGGCGCTTGCGCCTTTTGCCATTCTGCGCGAGCTCAAGCTCAAACAGAACTACACGGGTTACCTTGTCGACCCGATCAATGGCGACACCACCCAACTGATCAACGAATCGACCACGCTTGGATTCACGGGGCATTACCATCGCGTGGTCCATTGGCTGTCGGACAAGGACTCCATCGAAGCCGGGATCTCGGTTCGCAACGACTGGATAAGCCAGAGTCAACTAAACATCGGCACCGATCAACGTGTTCTTGGCACGGTCGTCGACGCCAAGATCCGCGCCATGGACGCCGCGGGCTGGCTTGACCTGGCGGTCTCGCCCATTTCACGTCTCAGGATCCGCGGCGGGCTTCGAGTCGACGGCCTCGCCTACCACGTGCAAGACAACACGCCAGCAACCGACACCCGGGCGGGTACGGATCCGAACGCCTTCTCGAACAAGCTGCGGCCCCCGAGTCCCGGCGGGCAGGCACGGACCGCGATGGGCACGCACTATGGTCCTCGGGCTACCATTGACGGTCTTGTCGCCCCGGGTCTGCACGCGATGCTCTCCTACGGCGAGGGCTTTCGTTCGCCACAGGCGCGCAGCCTGGGCGATGGGGAAAGAACCCCGTTCGCCACGGTGCGGTCGATGGAAGCCGGAATGCGTTACGCGTCGCCAATTATCAGCGGCTCACTTTCCGCCTTCCGCACGACGCTGAATGGCGATCTGGTTTTTGACGCTGCGACCACGAGAAATGAGGCGGTTCCTGGCTCCGCGCGTATTGGTGGAGCGCTCGAGTTCACCATCGATCCCGTGCCTTGGTTCATATCAAGCGGCAGCGTCACCTACACAAGGGCGACTTTCACGGGATCGGATAGCCAATTCAACGCAGGTGACAAGTTGCCCTACGTGCCGGAGTGGATTATTCGAGAAGACTCGGCGTTCATGCCGACGCTCGGCCGCCTTTGGTCGCGCAACCTCACCGGGCGGTTCGGCTTTGCGTTGACGGGTATGTTCAACCGACCCCAGCCATACGGGCAGTTTGGGCATAACGTCTTCTTGGTTGACGGTCTCGCCCAGTTGCGTCTGAAGGAAGTCGCCTTGGGCATCGACGTATTCAATTTGCTTGACACGCATTGGTACGACAGTGAGTTCACCTACAGCGCCAACTGGAACCCGGGGGCCGCTGCCCGCCTTGTTCCTGAGCGTTACGTGACCGTTGGGGCGCCTCGCACATTGCTGGCGACCTTGAGCCTGTTCATTAACTGAATCGACGAGAAAGAAAATGGAGGATTACATGTCAAGTTGGCACCGCGCTGGAACCACGGTTCTGGTCGCTCTGCTTGCAGCCGCGTGCTCATCGAGCGATGGCGGCAGCGGGACGACCGGTCGCATCATCACCCTCAAGACGAAGGTCAACATCGCGGACGATCTGACTCAGTCAAAGACCAACGCCCTTGGCTGGGGCATTACCATTTCCAAGGCATATCTCTCGGTCGGGCCTCTCTACTACTTTACAGGAGATCCAGTCCTCTCGCAGCGCCTGCTGCCCAAGAGCAAGCGGCGGGGCGCCTTGGCCAGGATCGGTGACATGTTCGCCACACCTGCCTATGCACACCCCGGCCACTACATCGAAGGCGCGGCAATGGGACAGATGGTAGGGGCTACAACCGTCGACCTACTTGGCTCATCGGTTGCACTTCCCGATGGCAATGGCGTCACCGGCATGACCAATTCTGCGGAATTTACTTGGCAAACGCCCCCGGCGGGCGACCTTGCACCTTCTCTCAATGGGCACGTCGTCTTGGCCCAGGGAACGGCGACCAAAGGTGCGGTCACCATCTTGTTCATCGCCAAGGCCGACGCCACTGAGGTGGTTGACGGTGACAACAAGGTCGAGGTGGCCGGTTGTTCCTTCGGGGCGGTGCCCGGTCAGGTGGGTGTCGATATGGACGGCGACGGCACTGTGACCTTGACGCTGGTGCCCAGTGTTTGGTTTGACGAGGTTGACTTCTCCTACGTCACACCCGGCGCCGCCGGTGCGCCCACGCCCGATGCCAATGGAGTCGTCGACATAGCAGGTACACTTGCCTGGGCCGGCTTTGTGCGCGGCGTCAAGAAGGGCACTGCTTACCTATTCTCGTACTCGAAGTGAGGAATGGCCATGACAAGAATCAATCCGATGCCGAGAGTTCTTCCCCTTTTCGTCTTGGGCGTGGCTTTGCTGTTTGCGCCGGCCTGTAGCGATTCGGGCAGTGGAACAGTGACCGTCACCACTTGGGGCGAGTTATTGATCGAAGATGGCCTAACGAGCGACATCTTCCCCAAGGATCACTGGAGCGTGAAGTACTCGAAATTCTTGCTCGTCTATCACAGCGTGACCATTGCTGACGCGAACAACAAGGTAGGGGCGCAACTTGACCATCCGTTGGTCTTTGATATGACGCAGAAGGCCCAGGGAACCCCCAAGACTCTGGGAACGTACAGTCTTGAGGCCGAGGCTTGGCCGAACGTGAGCTACCAGATGGGCCCGATTACCAGCGATGCCACAGCCGGAGATCTCGCCACTGCGGATGATGTCGCGTTACTCCAGAATGACCAGGCAACAGTCCACGTTGAGGGCACCGGCACTTCACCGGATGGCGTGCAAAAGACGTTCAGCTGGAGTTTCCCGACACCGACTTTCTTTGAGGGTTGTCACGGCGAACAGGACGGCAAGGAGGTCGATGGCGTCATCGTCACCAACGGTGGCACTCAAAACGTCGAGCTCACGGTCCACGGCGATCACCTCTTTTACGATGACTTGCAGTCCGAAGAGGCAGTGCCTCGGTTTCAAGCACTCGCGGATGCGGACGCCAACAATGACGGGGTCATTACGCTGCAAGAACTCGACCAGGTGCCGCTATATACGATCCCAATCGACAAGGGCAGCTATGGCACCGGTGCCCTCGGGAATGTCAATACCCTGGGTGACTACGAGCGCACATTGTCGCGCACGATTGGACACTATCGCGGTGAGGGTTCTTGCAATTCGAAGTCCGTCGCGCAGTAGGAGTCGGTCGCTAATGGGGGTGCTGGTGGCGCAGACTGTGCGGCCGCTCCAGGCCGTGCGCCACCATCAGCGCCTCGTCGTTCAGGATCTCTGTCGTGGACCCATCCGCCACGACCAGCCCACCATCGAGAACGATCACCCGTGAGCACAGCTCAACTACCCATTCCAGGTCGTGGGTAGCAATGAGCTTGGTCGCGGGGATCCCTTGCAAGAGGGTTTTGAATTCGCGCCGGCCGCGGGGATCAAGGCCGCTGGTGGGCTCGTCGAGAACCAGGACGGTGGGCTCGCAGGCCAGCACGCCGGCCAGACAGACGCGCCGCTTTTCCCCTTGGCTCAGATGGTGTGTGGCGCGATGGCCGTATCCCGATAGGCCCACCATTCCGAGAGAGCGTTCGACCCGGGCCAAGAGCTCATTGCCGCTGAGTCCGAGCTGTTGCGGGCCAAAGGCGACGTCTTCCTCGACGGTCGGGCAGAAGAGTTGGTCGTCGGGATCCTGAAACAGCAGACCCACCTGCCGTCGGATCGATTCAAGATTCGCCGTAGTGATGGCCTGGCCAGCGATGCGAATAGCCCCGTCGCCCGCGATCTTCTCCGGCAAGATTCCGTTCAGGTGCAGAAGCAGGGTGGACTTGCCCGAACCGTTGGGACCCAGAAGCCCGACGCATTTGCCCGGCGCAATCTCGAAGTCCACCCCACGCAGGGCCTCGGTCCCGTCGTGGTAGCGGTAGCGCAGCCCTTGAATGGCGATCGCGCTGCTCATTTCCACCCCCGCGCACACATGGCAGCGTAGATGCGTTCGGCGCGCTCCGAGGCGCGCACGAAGAGCTGTCCAACCACGGTTCCGAGCAGGTGCCAGCGAACGCGACGCTGCCGCTGAAAAGTCCGGCTGGCACGCGCGCGTCGCATGCGTTCGGATTCGTCGAGGAGCACGAAGAGATAGCGGTGCATCAGCGCAAGCGTCGTGAC